>Ga0307488_10000213_pt1 | contig 44628 bp, 40 predicted proteins | sample SB02metaG_FD_202248 | JGI IMG/M metagenome (GOLD analysis project Ga0307488, IMG submission 202248) | Sea-ice brine microbial communities from Beaufort Sea near Barrow, Alaska, United States - SB 0.2 | ecosystem: Environmental > Aquatic > Marine > Coastal | place: USA: Alaska | collected... | reverse complement strand
ATATATATTTTTATTTTCTGAAAAAAACAGTACATTTGTGCTCCAAAAAATTGGTCCCATAGCTCAGCTGGTTAGAGCATCTGACTCATAATCAGAGGGTCCTTGGTTCGAGCCCAAGTGGGACCACAGTTAAAAACCAAGCACTTACATTTGTAGGTGCTTTTTTTTGACCCTCTTTCCTATACTGACAAGCTCTAAACCACTATTCAACAATTCAATTTGATTAGAATCTCTTTTTACAGCACTTCCAAAGATGAAACAAAATATACAAAATTATCAACGCATTTGGCACACATTTGGCACACTTTGAAAATTAAAGTGCCTCAAACTGCCTTTGTTCCCAACACCCCTTAGCTATGGAACCTTGAAATAAAAGAACCTTTGAATTATCAATAGAAATCAATTAATAATTCCTTCTCTATGGCATTTTTCAAAGTAGGTATCTCTTTGAATTTTTTCAAGCAGTTCGTCTGGTATTGAAACTAAACTTGGTTTAAACAACTTGTCTAAATTATGATGTTCAAGGATGACATCACTAAATAGTTTTCGGACTCTATCTTCTAATAGATTTTTCACAAGTAAAACAGCCTTTTCAGTAGTTAAAATACAATTGTGTATGATTAATGCAACTTTCTCATCTGGGATTTCCTTATACACCTCAACAAATATATTAGCTTCTGCACTTTGTTCTAAAAAACTCACTTCCTTGCATCCCTATTTTTTTTTAATTTCATATCCAATTAATCGCTATTAATTATAGATACATATACGGTTACAATTATTATGTAAGTATTTGACGTAGAATGAATATCGTTTAGGCGCAGGAAGTGTATTCTATGAAATCTAGCTATTTATAAACCCCAACAATAACATCAGCTGTTTCAAATAGAGATTATAAATAGTTAATTTAAAAAACCTTACTTCTTTTTGAATTTCTTATCAATCATTTTTCTTTTCCATTCTTCTCCAAAGAAGTCAAAAATATTAAGAGAATAGAACCCTAAACCGAAGGCATAAAAAATAAGCATATAAAAAAATAAATACCAACCCTCTGCATCTGAATCAACAATTGCAATAAAGAAAAATACAACCAAACTGAATATAGCTAGCGCAAGAAATTTATAAAACCCTTTTACATTTTGAACATATTCCTCTTCTTTTCTAATTTGTTCTATTTCTTCTTTCTTATCCGAATCAGTAATATTGGTTTCGAAGACAGATGCTAAAGATTTCAATGATTCTAAACCAGCATTTTATCCATTTTCAATTCTTTGAATAGTTCTTATACTTAATCCACTCATTTCTGCTACTTGTTCTTGCGACCAATGACGCTCCAGTCTTATTTTTTTTAGATCTCTTAAATTAATTGTATTAGGATTCATTATTTCTTTATGTTTTTAATACTAATTTTTAAGCAAAGATAAGTATTACCTTTTCTTTACTATTGAAAGCAATAAGGCACCAATATGACAGTTATATGGCAGTTGTGTGACACTAATTCTTGTAAACGATAAGGTTTCAAACTACTTACTAAATCATAGGCATATCTTCTTTTTTTAATTCAGAAAGTTCTAAACGTCTTAAATAGATTTATTATATTTGATAAATAATTATTATGTGGAACAAATTTCTTTATAAATGCAATTCATTGGCTTTTGGTGGCTTGTATTTTGATATTAGAATTAGTAATAGTAAGTATATTAGAATTCGTTTTTGGTAAATACAACGTTGAAATAATAATTAAATGAAAAATTACTCTAACATTATAAAAGAAATATTATTTAAATTCTACAAGTGTGAACTTAAAACTTGGAGAAAAATATTTAGATACAAGCTCTAACCATAAGTATGTCCTTCTCCTTTAATTCAGGGAGTTCTAAACCTCTTAAATAGGTTAAACTAACATTTATTAAGTAGTAATTCTTTATAAACGCATAATTAATTGTATGTTGCATTTAAATATAAGCCAACATAATTATGAAAAAACTTTCTTTCGTATTATTATTATCAATTTTATTTCAAAGTTGTTTTAGTTACAAAACGGTAGATTACAATAACATTGCAATCGCAAAAAAACAAAAGTTTGAAGTTAAGGGGGTTGGAGGAAAATATATTAAAGGGCGATTAGTTTCTAAAAATGAGCAAACAATGATTTTAGAAACGAAAGTGGGACAGCAAACAATCCCTGTAGAAGAAATTTACGATGTTAAAGTTAGAAAATTTTCATTTTTAAAAACACTTGGATTTAGTATTGCAACACCTTACGCACTTCTTTTTCTTCTATTCTTAATAATTTAACCATAGGCACATCCTCTTCTTTTAATTCAGGAACCTCCAAACCCCTTAAATAGGTTAAACTTACATTTATTGACGAATGTCCCATTGCTTTCTTTAGCTTGGTTACAGACCCTGTTCTCTTAAAGATTTCTATAGCACCTGAGTGTCTGAATGAGTGGCGTGTTTGTCCTTGTTCAAGTGTGTTTGATTGTCTCTTAAAACGACCCCAAAGAGTCTTAAAGTAATCCTCATTTAAAGGTTGCCGTTTACCTGAAAAGATATTGTGATGCCGTTCTCCTTTTACAAGTAGTTCTCTAATATAAGTTGGAACTGGAACTATTCTATTCCTACCTGATTTGTTTCTATTTCCTGACAAATGAATGTATGTAAGGTCATCTGAAAAGTCAGACCAAGTAAGTTCTCTTATCTCACGATGAGGTCTTAAAAGACATCCATAGGTCATTAAGCAGCATAGATGTAAATTAGGGTTAAATCGTTTTATTTCGTTGAGTATTTGTCTAATATTGTTATAGGGTTTGTGCAATTTGGCATTCGTTTTCTTTGCCTTGATATCTTTCATTGGGTCAGATAACATTCCAATACTTTTCCCTTCATTTAAAAGTGCTGTTAAATGCCTTTTAATGGTGTTATATGATACACCACTACTATAGGTATCTAACAGCTTTTTAATGTCTTTGGTGGTAATTTCTGGAGTAGTATTTTCTTTTGCTAAACAACGGTAGGAGAAGCGTAACATACTCTTATATTTCTCTGAATAGTTTAATTGTACCTTTTTATTTAAAGCAGTTTTTAGATATTCAATAGCTGTCATATTTGGTTTCAAATGCTTGGTAATTTTCAGCAACTGTAATGAAACACCTTTACTTAATAGAGGGTACACCTCCGCAGCCAATAAATATCCAATTTCAACTCTTCTTGCTTCTGGATAGGTATTGGGATGAATATCAATATTTAATTTCTTTCCATTAAATAAGCGATATCTTTTGTTTTCTTGATAGAATTCAACAAAAACTCTTCCATCAATACTTTGTTTTACTTTGGGGTAATTTACTTCCATTTGGCACACATTTGGCAGATTAAACATCGTTAATCATTGGAAGTGCCTTTAAATAAACAGACTCAGCTGGTTAGAGCATCTGACTCATAATCCGAGGGTTCTTGATTCGAGCCCAAGTGGGACCGCAGATAAAATTCGTAAAATGAAATTAATGAGTGACTTGCGAATTTTTTACTGCTATAGGAAAACACGAAGACACAGCAAAGACAAACCATTAAAACAGGAAATTGTGTAAATAAAAAGATACAACATGCAAAAGATCAATAGCATTGATAAAAAAATTCTTTCTTACCCCTCTACTCTCCTTTAAAACGCACAGCAAGCCTACGGAATTTTCCTTAATTAACCCATTGAAGCAGTAGCCTTAGTATTCTTTTATTTCAATTGGTGTTGAATGTATGAGTTCAATTTTCCACACCCCTGCTATTTTTCTAAAAATGGCACTTTCACTCCAATTCTTGTGCGTTAAGTTGCCATTCTCTAAAAAATCAGCTTTCAGTTTATAAACAGCGTACGCTATGTTTTCAAATATCCTGATGCTTTTGAAATTAAAATAATTTTTTCTGTCATAAACCCGATTTGCATTTTTTTTGTAATAATCTGCCTCATCATCCATATCCCATATTTCTCCATTTTCAATAAGTATGTAATTGTCTGTACAGTATCCCTTATGTTTATTAATATCATACGTTATAAAAGTCTGATAATCTTGTTTTAATAATTGAACAATTTCTAGTGAATCTTTTTTTACTTGTGCCAAAAAAGTTGTGGAAAGAAAAAAAGTTAAAATTAGGAATCTATATTTCATCATTTTAGGTTTTGGTTACAACGAACAATTGTATACACACAATAATCCTATTGCATTAGGGTTGCTTAGTTTTGTAATATACTCTTTTTTAGCAAAAAAAGACCTGTACTGAGTAACTGTACTAAAATAAATCTACGTAGGAGGTTTCTACGAATACAATCGTGCCAGAGAAACGAAGATCTAATTTAATCAAGAAAAAGCTTATTTTTCACCTTCGGTCTTCTTAAAAAATAATAGATGTTAGATATTAATCAATTAAAACTGTTCCAATTTGAGAATTCGGCAATACTTCATTAAAGCAGATAAAAAAAGCAACTCGGTAATAAAAAATTAAGTAAGAATACTTATATTTGTTTTTTAATTACGTAGTTATGCAAAAAATCATAGTAGTAGGCAATGGCATGGTGGGGTATAAATTCTGCGAGAAGTTTATATCAAAACCGAATAGAGAGCACTTTCAAATAACTGTTTTTGGAGAAGAGATAAGACCCGCTTACGACCGGGTGCATTTAAGTGAATTTTTCGAGAATCAAGATGCAAAAGCTCTAGAAATGGCCTCAAGATCTTGGTATGAAGAGAACGGAATTGAACTGGTTACAAATGAATGCATTACCGATATCTATCGCACTTCAAAAAAGGTTACAACGTCCAAAGGCTTTCAATATAAGTATGACTACTTGGTTTTAGCAACCGGCTCTGCTCCTTTTGTGCCTAATATAGTGGGGGTAGAAAAGAAAGGGGTATTTGTCTATCGTACGATCGAAGATTTAGAAGCAATACTGGCTTATGCTCATAAGATAAAAGGAAAAAGAAAGGGAACCATTAAAGCGGCGGTTTTAGGAGGTGGCCTTTTAGGGTTGGAAGCGGCAAAAGCGGTTAAAGACATGGGGTTTGAACCTCATGTTGTAGAGTTTGCCCCTAAATTAATGCCAAGACAGTTGGATACCAGAGGAAGTAAAGTGCTTCAGGAGAAAATAGAATCATTGGGTATTTACGTACATTTATCTAAAGTGACCGATAAAATTTTAGGAGATGACGCTATAACAGGCATGGAGTTTGGTGAATATGATAAGATAGATGTGGAAATGCTGGTCATTTCTGCAGGGATAAAACCTCGTGATGAATTAGGGAAAACGGGTTGTTTAAAAATGGGGGTACGAGGCGGTATTGTTGTGAATAATAAAATGCAAACATCAGATTCAGAAATTTATGCTATTGGTGAAGTGGCTTTGTGGAACAATATGATTTATGGCCTAGTGGCACCAGGATATGAAATGGCTGAAGTGGCCGTAAATCAAATATTGGGAAACAAGGAAGTTGTTATGGAGCAAGAGATAGACATGTCAACCAAGTTAAAGTTGCTTGGAGTGGATGTAGCCAGTTATGGAGCACCGTTTATGCCTGTAGAAAAAGGATATTCCATTATTTATGAAAACAAGACTAAAAATTTATATAAGCGTATCAATATAAGTCATGACGGGAAAAAATTATTAGGAGGAATCCTGATCGGTGATGCCTCTGATTATAATTTGTTCCATCAAATTTATTTAAATGGGTTACCAATACCTGAAGATGCCGAAGAATTGATTATAGGTGCGAGAGGAGGAGGAGGGGTGTCATTCGGCAGTGTTATGGACATTCCCGATGCTGCCCAAGTTTGTTCTTGTGAAGGCATTTCCAAAGGGACTATTTGTAGTTCCATTAAAGAAGGTACTTGTAATAATTTGGTCGATGTGGTGGCTAAAACGAAAGCAACTACAGGATGTGGTGGCTGCAAACCTATGGTGGTCGATTTGGTAAATGAAACCCTTAAATCACTAGGAAAAGAAGTTAAAGAAACCATTTGTGAGCATTTTGGCTTTAACAGACAGGAGCTTTATGATCTTATTAAAATCAATGAGGTTAAAGAGTATGAACAAGCACTTAATTTAATTGGGGAGGGTCATGGTTGTGAAGTCTGCAAACCAGTATTGGCATCTATTTTTGCCACAACCACGATGGAAACAGCAAATAAACAACCTGACATTCAAGATACTAACGACCGATTTTTGGCAAACATTCAACGAAATGGAACCTATTCTGTAGTACCACGAATTGCTGGCGGAGAAATTACACCCGATAAATTAATGGTGTTGGCTAGGGTAGCCAAAAAATATGATTTATATACAAAAATTACAGGTGGGCAACGTATTGATTTGTTTGGAGCACAATTGCACGAATTGCCCCTTATTTGGAAAGAATTGATAGAGGCTGGATTTGAAAGTGGCCATGCTTATGGAAAATCACTTCGTACGGTTAAAAGTTGTGTAGGCGCTACCTGGTGTAGATATGGCATGCACGAAAGCGTGACGTTTGCTATTGAAATAGAAAACCGCTATAAAGGCTTACGTTCACCGCATAAATTAAAAGGGGGGGTCTCTGGATGCATTCGCGAATGTGCCGAAGCCAGAGGAAAGGACTTTGGATTGATTGCCGTTGATGGTGGTTGGAATTTGTATGTCTGCGGAAATGGTGGTGCCACACCGAAACACGCGGTGCTTTTTGCTGAACAATTAGATGACAAAACCGCCATTAAATATTTAGATCGGTTTTTAATGTATTATATACAAACTGCTGGCCCACTAGTAAGAACAGCGCCATGGCTGGAAAAACTAGACGGTGGTATTGCGTATTTAAAGAAAGTGATTATTGAGGATTCCTTGGGAGTTGCAGAAGAACTTGAAAAAGAGATGGAAGGTCTTGTCAATAAATACGAATGTGAGTGGCAACAAGCTATAGAAGATCCCAATATTAAGAAACGTTTTAAGCATTTCGTGAATTCGGAGGATACCGATAATAATCTGGTCTTTGTACCAATGCGGGATCAAAAAATGCCAAAGGCTTGGTCGTTGTCTAGAACGTAATTAATAGGAGTTCCCTCGAAGAAATCTCTTAAAATAAGATTGCTAAGCAAATAAATTTGCTTCATAATACCTTCAAAATTAAAGGAAATGATTGGGTTTAGGATTGCAGCCGAAAACCCACCCCGCGGGGAAACACCCAAATAAAGAATTAAATAAAATTTAGACATGCAAGATATTTTAAATGAATACGATACGGTAAAGAAGGAAGATATTAAAGCCTGGTTTGAAGTTGGCACGGTAAACGATTTCCCTAAAAACAGCGGTGCTTGTATAAAATATAAAACAAAACAAATAGCCGTTTATAATTTCACCAGATTAAATAAATGGTATGCATGCCAAAACTTATGTCCTCATAAAATGGAAATGGTTTTGTCTCTTGGAATGATCGGAGATAAAGGAGGCATTCCTAAAGTGGCTTGCCCAATGCATAAAAAAAACTTTTCTTTGGAAGATGGATCCAACCTGTCTGGCGATGATTTAAAAATAGCGCTGTATCCAATTAAAATTGAAAACGGATATGTGTATATTGGCTTTGCAGATTAATTATACCATTATGGATACCACAAAATTTGAAAGAGCCATTGCTCTTATTGACAAAAAAAACTCAGAAGATATAAACACCTACCATAGCCATGGACTGGATTTTCCAAAGGAATTATTGTACTCACAGCGAATGTCCCAAAAACTGTTGCAGTTTAAACCAAATGCATCAAGAGCACTTCAAATAGCATCAAGAGCACAACACATTTGTCGTTGGAAAATTGCTAGAGACCAATACCCCATGGATAGATTAGGGTATTTAAATTGGCGTGAAACACTTAAAAAAATGCATGCAGAAATAACTGCGGAAATTTTAAAAGAAGTGGAATATGACGCCCCCTTTATTAAAAGAGTTTCTTTTTTAATCAATAAGAAACTGATAAAAAAGAACCAGGAAAGCCAAACCATTGAAGATGTTATTTGTTTGGTCTTTTTAGATTATTATTTTGAAGAATTTGCAGCCAAACATGCCGATGAAAAGGTTATAGACATCCTTCAAAAAACATGGAAAAAAATGTCTAAAGAAGGCCATAAAGAAGCTTTAAAAATTAAATTTTCAGATAGCAGTTTAATATTGATCAAAAAAGCTATTTCTTAAGAATAAGTATAAAATGACTAAAACCGGGAATTCTTTAGACCAACAGACATTTAAAAAATTAAGTGGTTTATATATTATTGCATTGAGCACTATTGCCCTTTCGGTAATTATAAGCCAAATCCTTATTAGAAAGCATCTCGAAGATCAAGAAGGTGATTCTACGGTGATCAATATCGCAGGGAAACAAAGAATGCTTAGCCAAAAACTCACCAAAGAAATCGTATTGCTTTCTTCAGAAGAAGACCTAGAAAAAAGAATTCAACTTAAAGACAAGATTAAAGAAACCCTTAACTTATGGGAAGTATCACACTATGCCCTTCAAGACGGAAGTGACAGTCTTGGATTGCCAGGCAATAACAGTGTAGCTGTTTTCAATATGTTTAAAAAGATTAATCGGTCTTTTAATGTTATTGAGAACGCTTCAAAAGCTATTTTTAAAAAAATTGAAAACTCCCCCTCGCTCCCCGTTGAAACCTTTCTTGAAGAAATTAAAAAAATAACCCAAAACGAGAAATCTTTTCTACTGATCATGGATCAAATTGTGAATCAATACAATTCTGAGGCCGATGAAAAAGTTAACTGGTTGCGCAAGCTAGAATTGTTACTTATGGCGTTTACGCTGGTTATTTTGTTGGCAGAATTCCTGTTTATTTTTTGGCCAACCGCAAAAACCGTAAAAAACATCCTTAAAGGATTATTAATCGCCGAAAGAAAAGCAAAAAAAATGGCATTTGACGCAGATGTTTTGAGCCAGGCCAAAGAGAAGTCAGTTAAAGAGTTGAGAGCGTTGAGCCATGCGATGGATGAAACCCTGTTATTTGCTCGTATTACATCCAACGGAGTAATTGTTCATCTAGGAAATAAGTTCTCAAGACTTTTTAAGGTTAATAAATTTAATAATGTTGCTAATTTTGCAGACGTGTTGTCTGCTAATGAGAACGATCGATTGTTTATTGAAAACTTGATTACCAAGTATAAAAAAACGGGGTGGCAAGGTGAGGTAAAAATAACCACAAAAGATCACGTTGAGGGTTGGTTAGAAATGGCAATAACACCTTTTAACCCCACGGATGACAAGTCTGAATTATTAATTATAGCTTCTGATATTACAAAAAGAAAAGAAGCACAACTGGAAATCGAACGACTCACTAAAGCCAATTTTGAGGAGAAAATGAACCAGCAAAAAGACATTTCCATTAAGATCATTGAAAATCAGGAGAATGAACAAAACCGAATAGCCAAAGATATTCATGATGGGATTGGACAAATGTTAACAGGCCTTAAGTATAATTTAGAAAGTATAGATTTCAAAAATATAGACAAAACGGCTTTAAAGATTGAACATCTAAAAGAGTTAACCTACAACATAATTAAAGGCGTTAGAATGGCTACCTTTAATTTAACCCCTCCAGAACTGACTGATCACGGTATTGTTCCCGCCATAACAAAACTCACCAATGAATTATCAAAATTAACAGGCAAAAACATTGTGTTTTACAATAAAACCGACTTTAACCAAAGATTAGATTCTCTTTCTGAAATTAATATTTACAGAATTACTCAAGAGGCCATAAACAATGCAATAAAATATGCCCATTCCACACACATCATCGTTACCCTATCTAACAGTAAAAAATTGCTGAGTGTTGTTATTGACGATAATGGAAAAGGATTTGATACTGAAAAAATAGAACACAAAAAAAATGGTGATGGAGGTATGGGATTGACCTTCATGAAAGAACGCATAAAATATATTAACGGCAGGCTTTTCCTTCGCTCTGAACTTAACAAAGGAACCAGGGTAACTTTAAACATTCCAATTGAAGAGTTAAGTAATATTACGTAAAATTGATTATTTTCGCATCTATAATTTAATAAAAATGGATATTATAAATGTTATTTTGGCAGATGATCACGTGCTTGTAAGAGACGGTATTAAAGCACTTTTAGAAGATCAGCAAGGAATTAAGGTCATCGATGAGGCTTCAAACGGTAGAGAAGCACTTGAGGTCATTAAAAGAAATAAGCCCCATTTATTAATCGTTGATATAAGAATGCCAGAGATGAATGGTATTGAGGTTGTGAGAGAAATTAACAAAAATCACAAAGACATTAAAACCTTGATGCTTTCTATGCACGACTCAGAAGAGTATGTCGTTCAATCAATTCAAGCAGGTGCCGATGGGTATTTATTAAAAGGAACCAGTAAAGAAGAGTTTTTAAAAGCAATACATACAGTTGCTTCTTCTGGTGGAAAGTATTTTTCGGGGGACATATCTTCCAGTATCATAAATAATTTTGTGAACGGAAATCAAAAAAGCACTCAAAAGAGAGAAACAATAAAAGACCCATTCAATCTAACCAAAAGGGAAAAGCAGATACTTAAGCTTGTTTTGCAATTAAAAAACAACAAGGATATTGCTCAAGAATTGGAAATAAGTAGAAGAACGGCAGAAGTACACCGTTTTAACCTTATGAAAAAGTTAGATGTCAAAAATATTATGGAATTAAATAATAAAGCAAATCAATATCAGCTTGTGAAATAAGGAAAGGATAAGAAATTTATAAAAAACACTAAATAAACCCTCATTATTTCCAATATTACCAAAATTATAACCGATTCTTAATAATCTAATATTTATCTAATAATACGTATTTTTAATGTTTAAAATTAAGTAATTATACTTATTTTTGTAAGTATAAAATATTTTGGACATGAAAAATGCTGTAGCAGTTAAAGCAACTAAACTTAATTTATTAGATTTCAAGAGCGTTCCCATACGTACGTTCTGGATAACTTCCATATCATTCTTCATGTGCTTTTTTGCATGGTTTGGTATTGTTCCCTTTATGCCTGATGTAGTTAAGGATTTAGGTTTAACACCCGATCAAAAATGGAATTCCATTATTCTGGCGGTTTCAGGAACTGTGTTTGCCAGATTGCTTATTGGTAAATTATGCGACAAACATGGTCCAAGAATTTGCTATACATGGCTTCTGGCTTTAGGAGCCATCCCAGTAATATTATGCGGTTTTGTACAAACACCTCTTCAATTTCTTATTTGTAGATTCTTTATTGGTTTTATTGGAGCGTCTTTTGTAGTTACCCAAGTACATACCTCATTGATGTTTGCTCCAAATGTTGTTGGCACCGCAAATGCCACGTCTGCTGGTTGGGGAAACTTAGGAGGTGGTGCAAATCGTTTAGGAATGCCTTTAATTGCGGCATTCGTTATTGGATTGGGAGTCTCGCAATCTGAAGCTTGGAGATATTCCATGATAATTGCGGGTGCTATCTGTTTATTAATGGGTGTAGTATATTACTTTTTTACTCAAGATACTCCCGAAGGTAATTTTAAAGAATTAAGAGCTTCAGGAAAAAAGGTACGTGCCAAGAAAGATCAAGTGAAATTTTTAGCAGTAATTAAGGATTATAGAATATGGATTCTTTTCTTGGTCTATGCGGCTTGTTTTGGTATTGAACTTACGGTTTATGGTACTATGGACGATTATCTTCAAAACACCTTTCAGTTAGAAAGGTTAACGGCGGGAAATATTGTCTTGTCGTTTGCATTCATGAATATTTTTGCAAGAACATTGGGCGGTTATTTTGGAGATAAATTTGGTGCGTTAAAAGGATTACGTGGGAGAGTGCTATTCTTGTCATTTATACTTGCGATTCAGGGTGCAATCCTTGTTGCTTTCTCAGGAATTACCACTATTGCATTAGGAATCTTGTTTTTAATTTTGTTTAGCTTGTCTGTTCAAATGGCCGAGGGAGCCACTTTTTCGGTGGTGCCTTTCATTAATAAAAAAGCAATTGGGGCAGTTTCAGGTATTGTTGGGGCGGGGGGCAATGTAGGCGCTTTTTTTGCGGCATTATTGCTCAAGTTTAAATCTGCAATTGCAGAAAAAGCTGCTATAGCAGCCAATCAAGGATTAGGAGCAGATATTATAAAAACAGCGCAATCTACAGCATCTTCTCAGGCAGTTTCAAGTGGTTATTTTTTGATTGGACTTATAGTTATGGCTGCAGCAATTTTAGCATTAGCTATTCGTTTTTCTACAGAAAATGAAGCGGTTATCGTTAAAAATAAAAACGTATCTTTAAATAACCTTGTTCCCATTAAAATAAAAACGAAAGGAATGTAATTACTAATTCGAACGTTTTTAGGCTGTTTTTTAGCGTATTCAGCACCATGTAGTTAGACGTTCTTTTAGGCCCTTAAATTAGTATAAAATTCGGTGATGTAATGATTCAAAATAAGGTAAAAACAACCTGTTCATACTGTGGAGTAGGATGTGGTATTATCGTAAAAAAAGATGTCGATAACAGGGTTTTGGTAGAAGGAGATAAAGACCATCCTGTTAACCAAGGCATGTTGTGCTCTAAAGGAATGAATTTGCATTATGTGGTGAACGACGTGTCTGATAGAATCTTATATCCAGAAATGCGTTGGAGCCGATCACATCCACGTGAACGCGTTAGCTGGGACGATGCATTGGGCAGAGCCAGTAGCGTTTTTAAATCTATTATTGAAAAGCATGGCCCCGATAGTGTTGGGTTTTATGTCTCTGGTCAATGTTTAACCGAAGAGTATTATATTGCAAATAAACTTGTAAAAGGCTTTTTGGGAACTAACAATATAGATACTAATTCGCGGTTATGCATGAGCTCTGCTGTAGTAGGGTATAAAAAGACCTTTGGAGAGGACAGTGTGCCAATTGCTTATGAAGACATCGAATTGGCCGATAGTTTTCTTATTGCAGGCGCAAATCCTGCTTGGTGTCATCCCATACTATTTAGAAGACTTGAAAAGCATAAAGAACAAAATCCAAATGTAAAGATCATAGTAGTAGACCCTCGCAAAACAGATACAGCCAACTTTGCAGATTTGCATTTGCAATTGATTCCAGGAACAGATGTCATTCTATATAACGCCATTGGGCGATGTATTTTTGAATGCGGTTTAGCCGATGAAAATTTCATAAAAAAACATACAGAGGATTTTAAAAAATATAAAGATCAAATCTTTTCAAAATCGATAAAAGAAGCTTCAAAATTATGTGGGGTTTCAAAAGACGACATCCGCAAAGCAGCAACCATTATTGGGGTGTCAAAAGGGTTTATTAGTATGTGGGCCATGGGGCTTAACCAGAGTGCTATAGGGACCCATAAAAATTTCGCCCTATTAAATTTATCGCTCATAACGGGCCAAGTTGGAAAACCAGGTTCTGGACCATTCTCCCTTACAGGACAACCTAATGCCATGGGGGGGCGTGAAGTAGGCGGTATGGCAAATTTATTAGCCGTTCATAAAGATCTTTTTAATGAAGAACATCGTCGTGAAGTGGCTCAGTTTTGGGGCGTTGATAAAATTTCAGACAAAGCCGGATACACGGCTACGGAACTGTTTGATGCCCTTGAGAAAGGAAAACTTAAGGCTCTTTGGATTATTTGTACCAATCCAATGGTAAGTATGCCAAATACGCATAGTATAGAAAAAGCCATGAAAAACGCCAAATTTGTAGTAGTTCAGGATATTTCATTTAAATCTGATACTGTGGCGTATGCAGATTTAGTGCTTCCTGCTGCCGGATGGCTGGAGAAAGAGGGAACCATGACAAATTCCGAACGCCGAATTTCCTATTTACCCAAAGAAATAAATCCTCCAGGAGAAGCAAAAGCAGATGTGGAAATACTTTGTGAATTTGCTCAAAAAATGGGTTTTAGAGGATTTAATTATAATAGTGCGGAAGAAATTTATAGCGAATATTGTTCCATGACCAAAGGAACCAATATGGATATTTCCTTTTTAAATTATGACAGATTAAAGAATGAAGGAACCTTTCAATGGCCAGTTTCAGAATACAGGCATGCTGGAACACCCAGACTTTTTGAAGATAAAAAATTTTATACCCCATCACAAAAGGCTGTTTTTAATGTCCCAAGTCTTATAGAAAATGGGGCTATTAAACCTAGCTTCGATTTTCCTTTGATTTTAACAACGGGACGCGTAAGGGACCAATGGCATACCATGACCAAAACAGCAAAAGTCTCTCGATTAAAAACCCATTATCCCAAACCCGTTTTGGAAATAAATCCGATTGATGCCTTTTTGTGCAACATAACACATGGAGATATTACTGAAATAAAAAGTATCCATGGCACCGTGCGCGTAAGAGCACATATAACAAAAAACATAAGAAAAGGTGTTGTTTTCTTACCAATGCATTGGGGAAAACAATTGCAAAGCGATTTAAACCGAGTCAACAATTTAACGCACACCATTGTTGACCCCCAATCGAAAGAACCAGATTTTAAATATACGGCTGTTTCGGTATTAAAATATAAAAAACCAGTTGAAAAGATCATTATTGTTGGTGCTGGAGCAGCTGCTTTTAGGTTTATTCAAAATTATAGAGAATTTAATGAAGCCGATGAAATTCACGTGTTTTCAAAAGAACCCCATCTTTTTTATAATAGGGTTCTTTTACCAGAATATATCACCGAGGAGCTAAAATGGGAGCAACTTTTAAAAATTAAAAATAAAGAGCTAAAAAAACTAAATATCAAGGTTCACCCTGACAGTTTTATAACAAAAATTGATATAGAAAATAAAACAATCACGAATAATAATGGGGATGACCACCTCTTTGATAAACTTATTTTAGCCACAGGAAGTAGAGCATTTATTCCCAAAGATGTGAATATTTCAATGCCAGGAAGGTTTACCATGCGAAATAAAAGTGATGCCGATAGGTTTAAAGCATATTTAGAGAACACACATTTACCGCCCGAGCAACAGCATGTTGTTATTGTGGGCGGCGGATTGTTAGGTTTAGAATTAGCCGCTGCCTTAAAACATAAAAAGGTAAAAATAACCATCGTGCAGCGAGGATCAAGACTTATGGAACGCCAATTGGACAACGTTTCCAGTAAATTATTAGCGTTAGACGTACAAGAGCGAGGGATTCAAATTTATTTTGATAATGAAGTAAGTACCGTTTTTGATGATCCCGATACAGGGGAGCTTAACATCAATTTAAAAAGCGGAAAACTCATTACAGCCAATGCTATTGTGTATGCCATTGGAACTGTGCCAAACATAGAAATTGCGAAGGAAAATAAGATTCTTTGTAGTCGAGGTATAAAGGTAAATCAGCATTTGCAATCCTCCCATCCTGATATTTTTGCCATTGGGGAAATTGCGGAGTTCAATAACCAATTATTTGGAATTACATCGGCTGCTGAGGAGCAGGCAACTATTTTAGCCAATTTTATAGCTGGAGACGTAAGTTGTGCCTACAAGGGTTCTGTGTTAATGAATATTTTAAAGTTTAATGATCTTAATTTATGTAGTATTGGAGAAATTAACATCCCTGAAAATGATGACAGTTACCAGGAAGTAATCTTCACAGACATTTCTAAACGATATTACAAAAAATGTATTGTAAAAGACGACTTGTTGGTTGGTGCCGTTTTAATGGGTGATAAAAATGAATTTGCCGAATTTAAAACCATGATTGAAAGCAAGACAGAAATGGCAGACAAAAGAAATACTTTATTGCGTGGCGCTTCTAATGATAAGCCCGTTATTGGTAAATTGGTGTGTTCTTGTAGTCAAGTTGGGATAGGAAATATTAAAGAAGCTATTGAAAAGGGATGTACTGATTTTACACAGCTTTGTAATAAAACAGGTGCGGGATTGGGCTGTGGTAGCTGTAAAACAGAAGTACGTGAAATACTCCATAACACAAACGCATTAGTACAATGATAGACCTTAATAAACTTATAGTTAATGGTGGTGTAGTATCTCCAGGGGAGCTAAAATATATTTGTGAGGTAGCTGAAGAGCTGGGGCTCAAGACGATTTCTTTTGGTTCCAGACAAGATATTTTATTTCCTAAGGTAATTGACCAAAAGAAATTGAAAGGTCTCGATAAACTTCAAATTGTAGAATCAAATAGTGTGGGCTACGAGAATATTGTATCGTCTTACGTTTCGGCAGATATTTTTCCAAGTACCTCTTGGCTTACTAGTGAAAGATATTTATATATTCTAGAACAGTTTAGAAAGCAACCTAAATTAAAAATCAATATTACCGACCCTAAACAGCGTTTGGTGCCCTTATTTACAGGACACCTCAACTTTATAGCCTCCGAACATGAAGACTATTGGTATTTGTATGTTAGGCTTCCAGATTGGGAGTACACATACATGTATCCAGCACTTATTTACAGTTGGGATTTAGACAAAGTATCTATGGCTATTGAGGATGTTTTAAAGGAAGACCCAGAAACCATTGAGATGGTTTTTGATCTGGTCACCGATGCTGTTGACACAAACAACAGAACCGTAGATAAACCTCTTGAAGTGCCCTTTTATCCATTTCCCTATTATGAGGGGATGAACCGTATTGGTTCTGACAAATACTGGCTGGGTCTTTACTGGCGCAATAATAAATATGATTTGTCTTTTTTAAAGGCGATGTGCAATATGTGCTCAGAAAGTAAAATCGGGAAAATATCTATCACACCATGGAAGTCATTTATAGTCAAAGGCATTCCAATGAAGTCCAAGTTGCTTTGGGAAAAGTTTTTAGGAAAGCACGGTATTAATGTGCGTCATTCCATGTTAGAGCTTAATTGGCATTTGCCAGTAGCCAATAAAGAAGCGATTAAATTAAAAAAATTCTTGGTCACTAATTTTGACAAGAATGATATTAGCACTTATGGATTAACCTTTGGTATTACGAATTATACAAGAACAGGTTACTATTTTACGTCCATTGTTATTGAAAAAAATACCCCACCAAAAGGCTTAACCGCTTTTAAAATTCGTGATACTTATAATTTACTGTATGCCAAAAATTTTGATCCAAATACACGAGACTACATCATGCACGTTCAAGATGTTGATAAAATGGAATTGCCCGATTTATTGATGGAGTTAAGTAAATTATATTTTGACGAATTAGGAACAGAACGAGAAGACTCAAGCAATTCTAAGCGGGTAATTGATGCCATTGAAGAAGACGTTTACCAATGCAAAGAGTGCCTAACCATTTACAATGAAATTTATGGGGACATAACCCAAAATATTACACCTAATACGTCTTTTGAAAATCTTCCCAACACGTATTTGTGCTCACTCTGTGAAGCTCCAAAACACAGTTTTAAAAAAAAGACACACGTTACATAGATTGCTAATTCTTTTCATTCCACATGCGGGAGAAAATAATAAGTCGATTCGTTTGTAGTTCGAATAGATTCTTAGTAATTCTGTCATCGTTTTTTTTCTAAAAGTAGATTACCAACAAATTCTTATCTGTTTAAAAGCAGTATTTCGGAATAGTTGTAGGCTTTATTTGAGATCAGACTTCGAATGCATATTCTCAAATTTTTAAAAAGAAATTAAACATCGTTATTCTGCTCGCGTTTCTTTAAGTATTTGATTTATTAATTGTTTCGCATATAAAGCCATTGTTTTAGCCTCGAGTAAGACATATAGTTTATCGTCTATTTGGTTTTCGAATTGCGGATTTTGTAGTAGCACCAAATTATCTATGCTTAATCTTGAACGTTTGTACTTAAAACTACCTATGAATACATCCACGTTTCTTAAAGAGCCATGAATCTTTAAAAATTTGATGAGGTCTAAATTTCTTTTTTCTGTTTGAAAAACTGTTTCTCTCATGCTATTATAAAAACGAGTCCATTGGAATAATAATTTTTTCAACTCCTTATTATTCAGTTTAGATAAACCTCCTGAGTTTTTAAGATCATTTAAAACAAACTCACTCGGCTTCCATGTTGGACTTGTAAGCACTTTGCTAATTACGCTGTCTAAAGCTCTTGAAGGATATTTACTCTCTTCTTTACGAAACATTGTAAATAGATGTTCCGTAGTACCTATAGTATTAGACAATTTGGCGATAACGAAATCAAGATTTCTTAAATTATCCTGAAACTCCTCATTAAGATTTGAGAGCGTTATTTTTTCTTGATTCGCTTCAAGTCGTCTTTCATTCCAATTATTTATTTGTAAAGCAAATAAAATACCAATTACAACCAATACAATTTCGCCAATGGCATATTTAATATATTTTCTCGTGTTCCCTGCGCGTCTGCCAGTCGGGTTTACCTGCATAAGGTCGTATCTAATTTTGCGAAAAAATTTAATCATAATTTAATTTAAACATTGAATTCGTATGCAAGCGACTACATCAAACAAATAGCTGCTAGATTTTTGATGTTTTTATTACAAAATAAAGTGGCGATAATCTAAAAAATTTTATCGCTGTTAGAAGACACTTTTCAAACTATTTACCGTTGTAAAGAAACAATTAATTCTTCTCGTATTTTTTTAACCATGCCAAATGTTCTTTAATTAATACCTCTTTAGGCACAAAATGTCCGGTTTTTGAAACATAATGTTTTTTGTCTTTCTCTTTGGTCCCTAATAATTGAAACATAGGGATTTGAGATGTTTCAAGCGGGAAAAATTGATCAAACTCACCATTAAGCATTAGAACAGGCGTGGTGATACGCGTAGTATAGTGATAAGCCTCTACTTCCTTTTTACTTTTTTGAAAACTTAAACCAGCCACATATAACGTAGCACTTTTTACCCGATCGTCAATAGCTAATAATGTATTGGCCATAAATCCTCCCCAACTAACACCATAATAGGATAGATTTGATGAATCCATATCTTTTCTAGTAACAATATAATCAATCGTACGCTTATACTCTTTTCCCCATTTAATCAGGTGCTCTTTGTAGGAGTTCGATGCATTTGGATAGTCACTTTTTAATTCGTCTGCCCGTTCATAGGTGCTCAAGTAAATAGGTAAAAACAATGCATACCCTTCGCTCATTAAATACCTAAAATTATTTAAATTGCTTTTAATCATATAATCTACATTGGTAAGATGTATCGCGTTTGACCCAGGAAAGAAAATAATGGGTTTTAGGGGCTTTGTGTATGCGCTATCATAAAAAATATAGCCAGGCAACATACCGTTTTCTTCGTAAGGTGAAGTTATTTCAAAGCGTTCGGCCTTAAATGTTCCAGAACGTATTTTTTCGGCGGTAACTTTTGCCTTTAAGGGTTTGTTAGAATAGTTAAATTGTTCTTTAAATATCTCAAAAACATCATCAGAAACTGCTTCTTCGTTCATAAAATCTCGCGTAGCAATAGAGATAACTGCCTCTGGCGAAGAATTAATTACTGAATAACTTTCTAAATTTTTCACGAGCCTCATACCATTTGATTCACTCCTGTCTAATATATTTTGTCCATAGTAATCATTAAAATAGTAGGGATCATCTTTAAAGCCTCCTCCAAGAATTCCTTTTTTTTCATTCGTTTCTGCAACAGAGTTAATAACCCATTCTCTGGCATTACCAGCCATGTCATATAATAGATTTGAATTTTGGCTATCCATAGATCCTACTTCTACCAATTGATTTTTGGAAAAATTACTATTAGGAACAAACGATGAAGCCGATCCTAGTCTGGCAGCATTGGCCCATTGGTAGAGGTTGGGTAAACTTAAGCCCTTATATTTTGCATAGGCGCGTGCTTCAAACCATGAAATTCCCGTAACAGGAAAATTTTCTTGACCTAAAGGATAACTTCCATAAGACCAATTAACCGGCCCTAACTGACCGTATTTATCTAAAAAAGTTTTAATAGCTTCTTTAAAAGTTAACTCTTTACCATCAAGATGATATGGGAAATCCCAATATTCTGGTCTGCTATAACCTTGAGCATCAACAAATTCCTTAAAGTCTTTATTGGTTACTTCAAACTTCGCCATACTATAGGGTCCTATCTTAATTTCAGGTAAATGGTCTATCCCTGAATAATTTAACGCCTTTTTGCCCCCCAAAAACATCACATGATCTTTTATAAGAACACCCTGTTTTGGTAATATAAAAGTATTTTTGTTATTACTTAAACTGTATGGATGTACAAATTCGGTATAAGAAGATTCTTGTGTTTTAAATTTAAACTCGAGTCTCTCATTTGGCACTCTAATATTGTTTAGGGGTGTCTTTCCTAAAAAATACCAATGATTCGTAGAATCATTTGCTTGCTTAAATGAAACTTCAATATCTGTTGGTTCAGAAAAAATTGAAACGGGCATGGTTACTTTGTCGTAATAGCTTTTAATAACCGGGTTTGTATTCCCCGCATCTCGTAATTTTTTGGTTTCAGCAAATACTATATCCAATTTATTATTATCATAGGCATTCACAATTTCAGGGAGTTTTTGGTTTAATAATACCTCATCCGTTTGTCCTTTTTGAAAATAATATACAAATAATGCTCCTAGCGCTAGGGTAACAAAAATATTAAGATACAAAGTCCATTTCTTTTTAGGCTTTTTTATTGCATTTAAGCTGGAGACTTTTTGATTTTTCCAAACCATGATAAGGCCCGCAAAAAAAGTGATGATTAACAATAATAAAAGATAAGGAAGGTAGTTTGTTTCTATCCCTAATTTTAGCACAATAAAGTCAACACCTGGGATTAAAGTAAATGTAAAGGCTACAAATGCAACTAAGTACTTTGAATAACTATTCGTAATATTAAACATGGTATCTTTCAGTTAGTGATGAATTCACAAGTTCCGCGAATATAGTTATTTTTTTGTGCCATAATAAAAAGCTATCCAATTATAAATTCATAAAGGATTTCTCGAAATGTTTGATTTTTAAATTATTAGGCCCAATGATTCATCAAGCATCTCGTTTTTACATATCGCTAAAAATTGATTTCGTATCATTCCCTAATTTCTAGTTGGTTTTGCACCTTTTTTAGTAGATTCTTTGGTTGTTTTTTATATCGCCCTCAGCCCTTGGATGCGAAGGTTTGTTCTTGGTGTATTTTCTAATTTCCCCCTTTAGGGTTTCTATTGGGTTTTCGGCAGCAATAATCGTTCCTATTTCTAAAGGAAAATCACAGAAAACAGTAAGCACACTCAATTGGTTTTCAAGCTTTAATCGCATAGGAATATTTAGCATAGCGAGCTTTTTTAACCTCTTTTAAAGCGGCCTTAGTAGCTTTTTTTTGGGAAGTAGTATCGATTTTCTTTATGTCTTTTGTGAAGACTTTTTTATTCTTCCAAACTACATATCCGCAAGAGTTTTTGATCTGCCTGCTGCATGCAGGTTTGATGCACGCGCATATTGTGTGGTTGAAGTTAGAAAACTAATTTTTATCGTCTTTATGACACAGCCGTTTTGAGAGTTTTGTTTTGTTGCTTTTTTGGTATTTAGCAACCTCTAAATGGGCGTTTTTATGTCTTCTTTGTTATTGAAAAGATTGGAGTAGGCTTGCTATTTTTGTTTTTAACGAAACTTTAATTTTTTTGAAAGCTCGTTATTATCAAAGCCTTTTAAGGCATAATCAAAAGAACATTTCTTTGATTATCTCTCCCTACTCCAAATCCTTACATCACTTAGTGCTATTTATTTAATCCTGATTGTTCGAGTTTATCCAATCGCTCTATTAAGGCATCTATTATCTTTTTTTGAGCAATGGCATGCAAGGTTAATTCCTCTATGGTTGTTACCACACGCTTGGTCATATCTGTTACTGTAAAGCCATTTTTTTCAATGGTTGCTCCCGGTAGCATGGTAGGCAAATGCCCCTTTTCTTTGATGGTTTGCTCCACCTCCAGAAGGCTTGGCAACTTATAATCGGCATTAAATACGTAATCCGGCCAATCAAGAACATCGGAAATGGCAAAGTCTGTGCTCACAATACCCTCTTCTACCCAAAGGAGATCGTTGGCATAATTGGGATTTTCAAGTACACTGGTACTGGTATTTCTGAATCCGACCTCATTACCTACATCCGCCAAATCACTACCATCATCAACCTTATTTTACGAGATATAGGTACGTCCATTTATGGTAAGCGCAGTACCATTTACCAGAGGCCATCCTACACTTAACGAGCTTTCAATTCGCATTTCGCCTTTAACATTCAATGCGGCGATGGATTTTTTATCAGTACTTCCCCAAGTCCAACCTCGAGCTCCATCGTTATACATATCCATATTCGATTTTATTGAATGCGAAGTGACCGGACCATAGTGGTAACTGGCTGAATTTCCCATAGAAATTTTGTATGCGTCGTTGTTATAGAAACGGATACCTACTTCAGGCACCCTAGGAAAATCTATTCCATCTGCAGCGTTAATCTTGCCGTTTACATCTAATTTAAAATTTGGGTTTTCAGTGCCAATTCCAAAATTCTCGTTATTTACTAAGGTGGTTAGTTTATTGCCAAACACATAAGTTGTTAATTTATTATTTTCATTTATGATATTGAATGTGTCCTTAGTAAGAGCTGGATTCGCTTCATTTTTTTTCCCCGCAAGAGACAATGAAGATTGAGCAGCGTCACCATTGAGATTTATCGTAAATGAAGTGTACTCTGTTCCCACTGCATTTGGGCCAATAATAAACCCTTGTCTTATAGGTGTTTCCCATGTAGCGCTGCCGTCTGCTGAAGAGGTTAATATCTTACCTAGACCGGGACCGCCACCACGGATACGTATTAAACCATCAACATCTAGTTTTTGGGTAGGATTTATCAACACCCCTATCCCACGTTTACACCTAACCCATTAAGAGTGATGTTATTAGCATAATTCCTTCCTGCCAAAACATCATAACCTTGTATGTTTCTTATTTGTCTTCGGTAAGAACCCCTAGATGACATAATTATAGACTGTGAGCTATTATCACCAACTGTTAATTGCATATGAGTATTACCAGTTCCACCTAGCTTAACGTTATCATCTTTGTTAGTTATTGGGTTGTTTCCTGAAAACTTAAATCCATCTATTTCCTAAAAAATTTACATTTAACTTATTTGCAACTCTGAAGTCGGCATTGACATATAATTTACTTGAAGGATTGCTACTACCTATACCCACATTACCGTTTTGTAACATATTAAACGTCATAAATTTAGACGGAGTCCACAGACCAAAAGCATGGTTAGCAATATCTGGGTTATATCCTAAAAACGATTTTTCGGAGAATCATCCACAGCATTATTAGACAGCCAAATTCCCGGTCTCTCTGCCTTAATTTTGGCGCTACCGATAACTGCCAACTCCATTGTTGGGTCCTTTGGTACCAGTACCCACTTTGCCATCAATATAAGAGATGTTATTACCACTAGCCGACCATAATGAAGAGCTATTAGCACTTCCTTTAAAATTAACATTATAATTGAATGTAACAGCTCCTGTAATAGCATCAATTGTCATAATATCAGGACCTGTAACTAAAGCACCGCTCCGAAAGGAAAAATAATCTCCAGAGCCGTCATATGAAGCTCCATTGCCCGCATTTGAACCTGTATATTCCATTTTGAAATAGTTTTTGTAGTAGTAGTAGTAGTAGTAGTAGTAGTAGTAGTAGTAGTAGTGCCTGCTTCATCAAACATAATAGATTGTTTCTTTACCCCAGGCCCATTAAGCATTTTAAACCTAAGATTACCCGTCGTAGTAAAGGTATATTTACCATCACCATTTGCTCCATCGCTAGTGCTGTCTATGAATTGTGGCGTCACCTGTGCCTGCAACTGTGCGCTAAGAAGCAATGCGATACCCGAAATAAAACTAAGCCCACTTCTAAATGGGTCTTTAAAAATCTTTTTCTTTTTCATGTGTTTTTTTTTAAATTTAATGATTTACTACCTAAAAATAATCTTAAATATTGAATAAAAAAGATAAAATTTGAAAACAAAAAAAAAAAAACTACATAAAAAAACAATAGATAGGTTGCATTTATAACTTGAATTCACCAGAAAAATAATGGTCTTTTTCGTTGGCAAAAAACAATGCTAAATAGCATACTGATAAACCTTATGTTCTGAGTTTTTGACACGTAAGTTAAGTGCTACATGTAGGCATCCACCAGTGCAACACCTATGGAAACTAAATCGCCTGCCTGCCTGGGCAGGATACTATGGTTAATCCTCGAAAACCGTATAAAAAAATGGCACTCGTTGGTTAGAACCTTTAACACTAAATAAAAAGATGTTTGGTTTCGAGTTTAAAAAAATAGGCCCTACAGAAATGCAAAGCCTAGTTTAAAAGTGCGCACTATTTAATTCTTTTTTAACTTTTAACCTTTAGTTTGGTTTGCCTTTTTTTTGGGGTAGTTCTCCTCTCGTTGTTTGCGGTTTGAGTAAATGATGTTATATATGGTAAATCCAATATAAACAGCAAATATAACAGCACCTACTATAAAGAAGCCAATACTCATTTGGAGGTTCTTCTTTGTCTAATAGCAATTGCAAATAACAAAATGGTTCCCGGCCAATGTGCAGAGTACTGGGCTTCTTCATACATACCGAATAAACCATAAGTTACAGAGTACAATAAACAAGCGAATGCTAAAATAATTGGATACCAAATTTTAATAAATTTCATGCTATTTTTTTTTATGTTTAATTATTTGTCTAAGATACAAAACAAACAAAGCTAAAATCAAATAATGTTTTAAAAAAAAGACTTAATAACCAACTCATTTATATGCATGCAAAGTGCTTCTACTTGTTACCAAAAAAGTGCTACTAAGCATAGAAAAGGAATCTTTTTCTAAGAAAACCTTTTAATTTTTAATTAAGAATGGCCCTTATAAGCTCCAATAATCGGCGAAATTGGCTAAACGTTCACTTTTTACTTGCTAAAAAATTAAAGAGATGAGCATTTATTGGTATTATTTTATAAGAAACAACGAGAAAGAATAGATCAAGGTAATCCTTTAAGAAATCACCGTACTCAATTTAAACATTGGCAAATACATGGCAATTAAAATAACAGCTACGATGGCTCCCAAAACCAAAATAATAAAAGGCTCAATAGCCGTACTTAACAGATTAGACTTATGTTCAATTTCATGGTTGTATTGTTCACTTAATCGCTTAAAAATAGTTTCGTTTTGATTGGTTTCTTCAGCCACCTTTATCAAAGAAATCATTTTTTTATCAAAAATCGCATAACTATTCATTGCTAAGTGCAAGCTCTTTCCCTGTAAAACGTCTTGCTCAATCTTTTCTAAAGCCACTTCTAGTGGGTAAAAACGAATCATTTTTCTGGTTAACTGAATGCCATTTAAAAGGGGCACTTTCGCGCTGGTTAATAAGGTAATAGCCTGTGTAAATTGGGCAATTTTCACTTTACGCACAAATTCACCCACAAATGGAAGCTTTAAAATAAGTATGGCCGTATATTTTTGCACCCAAATTTTATTTTTCAGAAGAACGTGAAGCACCATAAAGACCAACAAAAAGACCAATATAAGCCACCAATAATTACGAAAAGCATAAGACACCTGAATGATTTTTGTGGTAATCCAAGGCAATTCAACCTTGTTTTGTTTAAAAATATCGGCAAACATGGGCACCACAAACTGGAGCATAAATAGTATCGCAAAAAAAGCGGTAGACAATACAACTACAGGATACGTTAACGCCGAAATCACCGTTCTTCTTTGCTGGTTTTTTCGTTTAAAAAACGCACCCAATTCTTTGGTAACGTTTAATAAACTTCCCGATTGTTCTCCTATTTGAATTGAATAATATTCATAAGGGGTAAATGGCGCTTGGTTTTTAATCGATTCAGAGAAGTTTTTCCCATCGACAATCTCTTTAATTAGGGTTTGCAATAATTTTTTGTCTTTCTGTTTTTTTTGTTCTTCTGCCAATAAGCTCAGCCCTTCTTTTAATGGCAATCCGGCATCCAGTAATACATGTAATTCCACATAAAAGGCTTCTTTTTGTTTATTCGAAAAAGAATTTCCAAACCGGATTTCTTTTTTTAACCAAAGGTCTAGATCAAAAGAGTTAGATCTTTCCTTTTTACTTGCTTCGATATTTTTGAGTTGAAATCCCATTATTGATTTACATAATAAGAGGCGTCCAAATGTTGAAAAAAGAACAATTTTTTATTGGAAAAACGCAGGTCTAAATTAATTTCTAAGGCATCAATTCGATTATTTTTCACTTCGTTTCCTTCTAAAAACAGTTTTTTATTTTTAATGGAAATGGCAAACGTATCTTTTTCTCGAATCACATATGTTGCCTTGATTAGATACACAATAGAATCTTTGGGGCTGCTTAAAACGAGTTGCTCCTTAACAGAATCATAAGATGCTATATTATTATTAAAATCTCGGCTCATAAAAGTTTCAAAGGTATTTACCAGTTGCTTTTTGTTATAATTTTGCTGAATTGAACTTACTTGTTTCCTTACCATATTCAAGACCAAAAAAGCCATAGAGATCACGATACTGGCAACCACTAAAACCACCAACATTTCTGCCAGTGTAAACGATTTTACTTTATTTGGTTTCATGGGCGACTAAAATTCTCTTTATCCTTTTGTTTGTTGCTTCATTTTTTATTTCAAAGGCAATCCAATTGCACTCGTTTTTGCGAAACATAGAAATCTCAATCAGAAATTCTTCATCAAGATAGCTATTTGGCACCTTTATTTTATCATAGCGATATTCATAACACAACTTCCCCACTTTTGTTTCCATGGCCTGTGTTTCGTTTTGCACCGCACTAATCATTGCGGTATTCAATATTTCCAAGGAAATGACAAACACCAGCAATAAAATGGAAGTTGCTACAATAACTTCGGTAAGGGAAGATGCTTTTATTTTCTGCTTAAAAAAAAGAATTAACGCACCCATTTAGCTACTGCATTTGATTGGTTTTCCAGCTGCAAGCCGGCATATTGTTTGGGTAATTTATTAACGTTTATCACCGCATTATAAAGATGATTCCTATAAATACCCCCTGATTGCTGTACAATAAAATTGCTGGTAATTACCGCCCCAATAACAGTTCCCCGCATTTCTAAATTTTTAGCACAGTATATCTCCCCTGTAACTATGGCCTGTGCTTCCAGACTCATTTGCGCTTTATAATTGGTTTCTTTTCGGGTTGAATCAAAAACTACCACCCCTTTAACCTCACTACCCTTTGCAATGCTTAATTGGTTTTCGGGGGCTCTATTTTCTCCTTGTCTATTTCCCACCTCTTGATGATTGGATAAAACTTCCTTTTCTAAGAGCACTAGAGCCGTTGGATAGGACAATAAACAACGAGACTGTACTTGAATATTCTGAGTGGCAATGGCTTGAAAATTTCCTTTTGTGTTCTCTTCAATAACTATTTTAGGAGCCATTAAAATAACATCACTTAAATTTGCCGATGCTTTTACGGTAATTTTTGTGCTAGAGGCTATGAGAATATGACCACTTAATGAAAGATCTTCTAAAACAATGGCTTTTAAACGTTCATATACCAGCATTTTTTCCGTAAAAGATTTAAAAACCCTTGTGTTGTAGACCAAATCAAACTCGTCAAAATCTACGGCTCCAAAATTGTCATAAAAAGAGCGAAGACTGGCTATATTTTTTATTTCAGGAAGTGTATTGGCGCTCAATTGTTGGTTTCCCATAATTAATTGATTGCCATAAAAAGAAACGCCTGCAATATTGCCGGTTTTTACCCCTAATTTGGGAACCAAAACATTTCCGGTAATTTTAGTATTTCCCACCAAGACCAAAGATTGATAATTCTCTTTTAAGTAAACAGCGGCTTTATTGTTGGTTTGAGCTCCTAATAATGCTGCTTTTTGATAAAATTCGTTTTTTATTTGAGAGCGAATAATGGCCAAATCATAAATTCCCCAATGCTTCTTTACAATTGTAGTTGCTTCTAAGTGATTTTCGGAAATATCGATTTGAACAGGGGCATCATAGCCTATTTTTGCCCTTTTCAAATAATCAAATCCGTTTTCAACATTATAAATCGTTTCTTTCAAAAAATGCTGTTTTACAGAAATTTTTTGTTGTAAAAAGTGCAGGGAAAGAAAGGCAAAAATAAGAATCGCAATTATCACGGCTACCACCAAAACATATTGCAAAGCACCTGCCCTTATTGTTTTTTTTAGCATCATTTATTTAAAAAAACTGTTTTTTTTATTCCTTGAAAGCGAACAACGGCCTCTTCACCGTTTGCGCTGACCAATGTTATCTGCTGTTTTAAATCGCCCAATTTTAAAACCTCTTGGTTTCCATTAATGGTTAAAATAAAAGATTTCGAATTGCTTCCTTGAATCATTCCGTTGTATACAATAGCAGGAAAAGGCGGGGTGGTTTCCTTTTTGGGAATGGCCTTTTTAACAACTATTTTCTTCTGCGGAAAACCCCCTAAGAATGGATCTCTATAATTTTCTTGTAAGGAATAGAGAGCCTGCTTCGAAAATTTTTCAGCCGTGTGTTTTTTAATTGAAGGAACGCCTGTTTGCGGTACTGGTGGGTTTAAGCTACCAATAATCTGATAGCCAATTATGCTCCAAACAAGTAGCGCAGCCATAAGTAATAATCCTATTTTTGTTTGTTTTTTCATGTGTTTATCATTCTTTTTTATCCTGCCTTATCGGGCGGGCGTACGCGCTACTATAAGAGCTAAGCAAAGGCATATAACCCCCGTTTAAACACCAACGTACGCATCAAAAAATCGTTGTAGAAATTTCATCTTAAGAAATTAAAAAAGGAGAGACTTCTTCCATCGATGTTATTCCGTTCTTTACCAATTCAATCATGTTTTCCTTTAGTGTAGCAATGTGGTTCTCCTTTAAGTAGTGATGTATTTCTAATTCTTTATCTTTTATTTTATGCACCAATTCTTCGGTAATGGGAATAATTTCATAGACGGCTTTTCGTCCTTTATACCCCGTCTGATAACATTGTGAGCAGCCCACAGCCTTATAGTATTCGTTGATGTTATTTAAAAAATCGTCCTGCACAAAAAGAGCGTCTATTCCCGTTTGTTTTTGCTTGCAAGAACACAGTTTACGCACCAAGCGTTGCGCCACACTTACATTTAGGGTACTGGCAATTAAAAAAGGCGGTATACCCATATCTATTAATCTAGAAATAGTTGCCCATGCCGAGTTGGTATGAATGGTAGACAAGACCAGATGCCCAGTTAAAGAGGCCCTAATGGCCATATTTGCCGTTTCAACATCGCGTATTTCCCCCACCATAATTACATCGGGGTCTTGCCGTAAAAAAGTACGTAAGGTACTGGCAAAATCCAATCCTATTTCTTGTTTTAACTGTACCTGATTAATGCCTTCAATGGTATATTCAATCGGGTCCTCTATGGTAAGAATATTGGTATCGTTTTTATTTAATAATTTTAAGGTGGCGTATAGCGTAGTGGTTTTTCCAGAACCTGTAGGCCCAGAAATCAATACAATTCCATTGGGTTTTTGTACAGATCTTATATAGATTTTTAGCTCTTCTTCGGTAAAACCTAAATGTTCTAAAGAAACCTGCAGGTTGTTTTTTGACAAGATACGCAAGACCAATTTTTCTCCGTATAAGGTGGGTAAAGAAGAAACTCGAATATCAAAATCTTCCTGTTCGGTGCTTAGGTTAATTCGTCCGTCTTGTGGCAAACGCTTTTCAGAAATATCTAAACTTGCCATAATTTTAATTCGATTTATGATTTTTGGATAGGTTTCCAAAGAAATTAAATAACGCTCTATCAATTTACCATCAATGCGTAACCGCACTCTTGCCTGTTTTTCAAAAATCTCAATATGAATATCACTACTTCCTATTTCTTTAGCCTCATATATCATATTCATTAAAAAATCTTCCGAATAATTTAAGGTCTCTCTTTGCTTAGTTGCTGTTCTTTGGCGATAATTTTTTTGCAAAAAACCATTCATAAATGCCTCAGATTTCCTTTGCAAAGAAATTTTCTTTCCCAATATAATTTCAAGTTCCTGTCCTAGTGCATCCATCGCTGCTACATCGGTATAAAAAGAAACCGCTCCCTCGTTTTTCTTAAACGGAATAATCCGATATTCATGCGCTTGCGCTGCACTAATGAGTTGTAAGAGATTGGTGGCTATTTCAAAATTATTTTCCTTCATTATATCGCGTATATATTAATCAGATGGCTTACTTCATTCATCACCAAAACTAAGCTAAAAAACAAGGCCTGAAAACCTGCCAAAGGCACGGTTTTCTCTTTAAAAGTGCTTTTCAGTAATAAAAAAAGGAGAAGAGAAAACACCAAAGAAGCAGTAAAAAGAACTAAAAAAGAGAGCGTCGGCAAACTCACACTTAAGAGTAAGAAAAACAAGAGATCTCCCAAGCCGAACACCTCAAAAATAGATTTTCGCAATTTGATCTTTGCATAGCCCCAAAGAATGATAAAAATAAAAAAAACAACACCGATGTTTGCCCCAATATTAAATAAAAAAAACAGCCAATTTTGCTGGCTCATATGCAAGGCACCTCCTAAAAACATTCCGCTGAGTAATAAAAACAACGAGACTTTTCTGTCTTTAACATCTTGAAGAAAGATAAAGGCCAAACAGCCCAGCATAGAAAGTTGAAGAATGCCTATCAATTGTTTAATTTTTGAATATAAAAGGTGCCTATTAACTCCTCTCTATTTTTCCTGTAATTTTTCTTTTTCAGAAAATGGATGCCCTGCACGGTTCCTAAGCGTTGCCTTTCTATATAGTTAGTAAAGGACACTAATTCATTAAAATTTCCTTTGAGTTCAAAGATATAGGTCATTAAGTTGGCATCGGCACTGATATAAGAATGTGGCTCATTAAAAGCGATAATTTCACAATTTTTATTCATTGAAAAGCTGTTTATTTTCTGCAATAAGGTTTGCTGAAAAGAATTTTCTATAGACAGATCGTTTTTTAATAAAACAGCATCCAGCTGCCCGTTTTCATTTTGTAGCTTAAAAAGTTGTTCTTCGGCATTGAACATCACTTCCTTTTCTTTTCGCAGCTCATTAAGACTTTTTTTAAGCTCAAACGTTTTACGAATGGAGAACGAGTAAGCAACAAGCAGCATCACCAAGAATCCAATAACCAATGCGCTATTTTTTTGCTGAAGATTCATTCTAAGAAGATTATAAACGTAAAATTAGCGGTGACCGCCCCCTTGCTTCCTGTTCCATAAGAAGTAATGGAAATATTCTTTATCCAATTTTTTTTCTCTAAAAAAGAAATCCATTCAGAAAAAGAGAGATTGTCTTTTGAAATTCCGGCAACTACGATTTCTTTCTCTCTAAAAACAAGCGATTTGTCTGTTTTAATGAGCCCTTCTAAAGGCTGAAAATATATCTGATTAAGGAGGATGTTAGCTGGAACTGAGATGCCTATTTCATCTAAGTATTTTGAGACGCTCAAATTAGATGCCGAATTCATACTCTTGATTACTCTTGTTTTTTTGGTAATTTGATCTTGTAAAGAAACCCGTTGTTTTTTATAACTCTCACTCAATAACAAAGCGCCATTTAACTGGGTTATTTCATTTCGGTACCTAGAAAAAAAGGTGAAATTAGTGAGTAAAATGAGCAATAAAAATCCAAGCCCCCCCTTTAATCCTATAGCAAAGAATTGTTTTTGGTGATACTGTTTCTTTAAAACTCCTCCAATCTCGCTGTGATTTCTCTCTGAATAATAGCTAATAACACCAGATAAAGGCAGTATTTCTGTATTGCTTACGACCAAACCATTAATGCTATATTCTGCTGAGGGTACCTCTTTCTTTGTGATGGCAATTAATTTTTTATATTCAAATTCGAGCAGGGCATTTGAACTTGTTAGGGTCTTTTTATCAAAAAAGTCTTGGGTACTTTTTACGATATTGTTACCCAAAGAAAAATCAATAATAGCCATTCCCACTTTGTTATAATGAGTACGTATGGCATCTACATACTCTTTTCGAGCAATGCTCACAAAAGATTCTACGCCGTTTGAATACACATCATAGTAAAATTCACTCAAGGTAATATTCGGAAATGCAGTGCTCACCATGTGCAAAGAACTAGAAGAAACGAGTGCTATTTTTTTCGATAATATCTGTTCCGTATTTAAAACCAGAAAAAGATGTTTTTGATCTTTTATGCCAACAAACACCTCGTCTAAACTTTGAAATTTTTTCCTATCTGAAATGATAAATTCTTGCTTTTTCTTTGTCAACTGCAAATAATTGAAATGCGCATTCTCAGCGTGTTCAATAGCGGCATAAGACAAACCATATGTAAGAAACTTGATCATTAATTAATAATTGTAGGTTTAATTAAAACAGATAATTTACTTTTAGAAGCCGTTCTTGTTCGCTTGCTAAACAACCATTTAATAAGGGGAACTCTGGCTAAAAAAGGAACTCCCGAACCAGAATTATTGGTCGCATTTTCTTCAATGCCGCCCAAAATAACTACGTCCATATTTTTTACCCGTATGGTGGAGGTGAATTCTCTTGAATTCATTCCTGGAGGCGCTTCGGGGTCTATTCGATCGGCGTTAAAATCAGATTGATTCACATTAATACTCAAGGTAATATTATTGTCGCCAGAAACTAGAGGTCTAATCCCAATCGACAAGTTGGCATCGATGGGATAATAATTTTTTATCTCGGTGGTTTGTGGGTTTTGCGAACCAATAACATCTCTTCTTGTTACGGCATAATAGGTGGTTTCTCCCCGAGTTAACATGGCTTGATGACCATTTAAGGTAGATAGTTTTGGTGTAGACCGTATTTTTATAGCACCATTAGTTTCTAATGCCTGAATTCTTGCATAAAAATTGGGGGTTACGTTCCCTATATTTAAAGAGCCAAACCCATTAAATCCACCAATAATTTTATTGATACTCGCTGATCCTAAAGTAAGATCTCCCGATGGAAAAAGGCTTCCTTTGTCTGCCGTTGGCGCTTCTCCGAGTCCTAAATCAAGGCCTGTAGACACACTGTTTGTATTAATGATTTCTACAATCATTACTTCAATTAAAATAACAGGAACGGGCTTGTCTAATGCGGTTAAAAATAATTTAAACGCTTCTATTTTTTGAGAATTTCCATAAACAATAAAGGCATTTTGCTCTACATCTGTAGAAACCTGTAAGTTTTCTATAATACTTTTTGGAATAAGATCGAGGATTGCATCTGCGGTATTGTTATAATTGTCAAAGGTATTTCGATTCGTAGCATTTCGATTGTTGTTGTTATAATTTTGATTTGCATTTAGGTTCTGATTTCCAGGATTAGCGCCCATATTATTGCTGTACAAAGTGTTGGAACCATTGTTAAATGCACTATTTTGATTGCTTTGCATCGGGCTGTTCATCACTTCAATAGAACGATGAAGCAAAGGGATTACTTCTGAACTTAATAAAGATGATTGACTGTCTTCGCCAAAATAATAGATCTCGTTAATTTTCTTAAAACTAAATTTAGTGTTTTCTAAAATTTTTGTCAATAACACGTCATAGGGTATGGCCACAGCTTTTACCGTTGCATTTCCTGCAGATTCCAATGGAGAGCTTGTAAACATATTGATGTTTAAGTCAAATGCAATGTCTTTAATGATTGATGCAATTGGTGTGTTTTCAAAATCAACATCCACGAGTTGCTTTAGGGTGTCTTGTACTTTAAAATAAAAATTAGAATTGCGGTATCTCGCTGGTTTTTGTCTTCTTGTATCTGTCGGGCCATTTTGAGTTGCAGTGGTGGCACTTTCTACCAAATAATAATTGTCTTTTGTTTTAGTAACCGTTAAATTATTTGCAAAGGCTATTTTATCTAGCGCCCCCTCAAAAGGCATGTCTTTAATAAAAGAGGAGATCCGTTGGTTTTCTATCTCCGGAGAAAAAACCAGGTTTTTCCCAGTGGCAATGGTTATTTTTTTGAAGGCAATATGCAAGGTGTCACTTTGTAAATCGACAGAAAAAAAATCGGTTGCTTTCTCATAGCTAAGTTTGATGTATCTAGATACATAGGGAACCTTATATTTCTTTACACTCAAAATAGTCCCCAGTACCTCAATGGTTAATTGGTATTCTTTACATAAATATACCAACACATTTTTAACCGATGCATCCGAAAAATTATGAGAGATCTGTATGGTACTTAATTCGGGAGAAATACTCACATTTACCTTATTGGTCTCGGCAACCGCTCTTATAAAATTGGAAAGCTCAATTTGATTAACACTAAAATCTACTTTTTTACGAAGGCCCGTTATAGAAACAGAAAGACTGTCTAGGGTGTTATTTAATTGCTGGATTCTGGCCTCTTCTTGCCCCAAAGCACATTGACTTAGAAAGAAAAAAAGAAAGACAATGATGGGGAATTTTTGAATCACGTGGTTGTTTTTTATATTAATTTACGGTAAAAGAACTTGAACTGTACGGGGTTTCATAATCAGAATTTGTTGCTTTAACACGCCATTCATAGCTACCTATTTCTAAAGATTTTGTAATCGTGGTATGTGTACTTATAGAATCTAATAGCAACTGTGACGCAGATAGAAAATTAGGTGTTGCAATTTGTATTTGATACCCCTCTATCTCTTTCATTGGGGTCCAATTAAAGTGGATGGTTCCACTATCCAATACTGCATTGTTTGTAGGGGCTAATAAAACCACTTTTCTGTTGGAAATGTCTTCTACAAAAATAGCTTCACAGCTTATTAACAAACAAAATAACACTAAAATGAAAAAGGTATTTTTCATAAGGAATTTTAGTTAATCTTTAACGATTTGTTTTAAATTCTTGTCTTGGTCTATTTCCCAAACGTTGAAAATTCCATTTCCATTAAAATCTGTAATGGCAACGGCTTTGGCTTTAAAAGAATTGTTGGTGGCCAAAATAATCTCGTATTCGTAATTCGCTGTTCCACCTTCTTTTACCGTTTTATTAGGCAAATAATCGATCCCGTTAAAATCATTCGAAAATTTAGAGTGCATAAAAAAATAATTGCGCTCTAAACCATGAATATGCACCAAGTTTTGTTGTGCTTCCAAGCTTTTTGTTCTGGCTATAAGAGGCATCAGATTAGGAAGTGCTATTAGGATAAGAATTCCTATAATCACCAAAACTACCAACAACTCTTGCAGGTTAAAAGCACTCACTTTTTTTTCAAAAAAGAATTTTGAATTTTTCATAAATGTTTAAAGAATAGCAATATCTATCTAATATATCAAAAATATATGAAACTATTAAAAATTAAATTCACAAATTTCAGCCCCTTATATTCTTCGAGGATAGCGTTTTTAACAGCGATTCTGTCCTTAAACTTTTACTAGCTTTTTTAATAAATCTAATATATACGCTTGCCTGTTTTCTCCTACTGCGTACCCACAAAAAAACCAGGCTAAATTCCTTACAGCAGTTTGTTTATTCTTTTACTTTACCACACGATGCAATCGTGTGGTAGCACGGACTAAAATCTTTGCAATCACCTGTGTGCACTCATATCCGAGCTAACGGGATTCGTTTAGAATATTCCCTTACAGAATCAATTAATATAAATTAAATAACTTACATTTTTTAGCTTAAGATATTTTTATCCCGATAGCGCATTATCGGACAATTACATAAATACGTCGCCTATTAGAAATCTTACGCAACCTTATCTCAACCCCTTTTTCCCTATCAAGTCTTCGGTTTTCTCTTTCTTTTTTTGCTTGTTTTAGCATTGCCTGAATTTGCAACGCTATGCGTTGCTGAAGATCCAGAAACATCGGGGATAGGTAATTGTAAAATCCCTCTTAAGCCCTCCGCTATTCCTGCTGCCTGTTGGGAGCCACCCTCTTGGTTAACAGTAGCCTCTTGATTCCCTGAAACCTGTGAAGCTCCTCTAATCTCTGTTAAAAATTCATTTGTATTAGGTACTTGCAAATTTTGGCCTCCTTGCTCTATATTTTCTTCAACTGCTAATTGAGTTTTAGGCTTTTTTCGTTCTTTTGCCGCAGGCTTGCGGTCTTCTAAACTCTCATCACTACTGCTGCCAATATAAAAACCCAATTCTTCTGCCTCATTATTTTGTTGATCGTCTGGGACGGGCATAGAAGCAATTCCTATGGTTTCCATACGGTACCTTAGCAACTCATAATCTGTGTCTTGAATATCTGTCTGCGTCTTTTTAGTGCTTAGATCCACATCCGCCCAAGTGAGTCTCGAATCAAAAATAATTCTTATCTTTTCCTGTTGCTCTAGGTTAAGAGGAATGTTAAAATCCCATTCATCAGCTCCAACATCTATGAATAACTGCTCGATTAATTTCCCTAGAATCTCTGGGTCATTGCAAAAAAAAGGGTGCTGTACTTGATCTAAGCGAAGCCCAAAATTGATCATTCCGCTAATTTGAGTTGAGTTCAGGCATAGTGCTACTTGGTAAGCCTCTTTAGGTTCCATGTTTTCGGTCTCCATAAAATATTCCATGGCATCTACATGGTTTGCTCTAAACCTGGGATTCACGAGTTCATCCTGCTCAAAATTGCCATCAACCACTGAAATACCTATTTGCTCCAAGGTAAGCTGATATTCATTGACACCTCGAAACTGGTGTTCTAGCAGCATATAAATCGCTGTATTATAAAGATCTGATCCGTTTGCATGCAGATTTCGCAGATGAAGCGCTCTCATTACATTTAAAGTGGCTTCACTAAATGCTGGATTCATTACCTGGGTTCTATTAAGACCGTAATCGATTATTCCTCTAGTCTGTTCATAATCTAATCCTCTTACCACTTCGAAAGCCTCTTGATTATTTTCAATTCTAGGGTGAAAACGTAAAACTTGCATGGCCATAAGGGTATACTCTCCGAAGTTTGGACTCCCCACGTCTTCCCTACTAAGCAGGTAAATGCAAATTCCGATAGACTGTATATTGTCCAAACCTCTTAACGAATCGAAAGCTTCTTGATCATTTCTGACTCTGCCATTCGAGCGCAAAAAATCCATGCAAACCATTGTGTGCAGTCCAAAGTTTGGAGCATGCACATCTTCGCTGCTAAGCCCATAAATACTTATTCCCCTATTTTGTGCGTTGGTAAATTCTAGTAAATCGTTATCTGATCCAAAGGATTCTTGTCTGTTATTCATTTGTTTTGTTATTAAATGATATTGATTCGTCATATCGTTTAAATCTCTAAATATCGCTGGCTAATTCTCTTTCCTATTTGCTTTACATACGTCTTTCTAACTATTTTATGAGCCTACTACATCACAGAAGAGCCCAATTCAGGCATCTAGAGTATGGCATCCTTTCTGTTTTTTCTCCTATTCTATCTACGGTTTTCTCTTTCTTTTTTTGCTTGTTTTAGCATTGCCTGAATTTGCAACGCTATGCGTTGCTGAAGATCCAGAAACATCGGGGATAGGCAATTGTAAAAGCCCTCTTAAGCCCTCCGCTATTCCTGCTGCCTGTTGGGAGCCACCCTCTTGGTTAACAGTAGCCTCTTGATTCCCTGAAACCTGTGAAGCTCCTCTAATCTCTGTTAAAAATTCATTTGTATTAGGTACTTGCAAATTTTGGCCTCCTTGCTCTATATTTTCTTCAACTGCTAATTGAGTTTTAGGCTTTTTTCGTTCTTTTGCCGCAGGCTTGCGGTCTTCTAAACTCTCATCACTACTGCTGCCAATATAAAAACCCAATTCTTCTGCCTCATTATTTTGTTGATCGTCTGGGACGGGCATAGAAGCAATTCCTATGGTTTCCATACGGTACCTTAGCAACTCATAATCTGTGTCTTGAATATCTGTCTGCGTCTTTTTAGTGCTTAGATCCACATCCGCCCAAGTGAGTCTCGAATCAAAAATAATTCTTATCTTTTCCTGTTGCTCTAGGTTAAGAGGAATGTTAAAATCCCATTCATCAGCTCCAACATCTATGAATAACTGCTCGATTAATTTCCCTAGAATCTCTGGGTCATTGCAAAAAAAAGGGTGCTGTACTTGATCTAAGCGAAGCCCAAAATTGATCATTCCGCTAATTTGAGTTGAGTTCAGGCATAGTGCTACTTGGTAAGCCTCTTTAGGTTCCATGTTTTCGGTCTCCATAAAATATTCCATGGCATCTACATGGTTTGCTCTAAACCTGGGATTCACGAGTTCATCCTGCTCAAAATTGCCATCAACCACTGAAATACCTATTTGCTCCAAGGTAAGCTGATATTCATTGACACCTCGAAACTGGTGTTCTAGCAGCATATAAATCGCTGTATTATAAAGATCTGATCCCTCTGCATGTAGATTTCGCAGATGAAGCGCTCTCATTACGTTTAAAGTGGCTTCACTAAATGCTGGATTCATTACCTGGGCTCTGTTAAGATTGTAATCGGATATTCCAGCAGTTTGGTAATCGTTTAAGCCCGAAACTAGGCGGAAAGCTTGGTGATAATTAACCTCCCGCCCATGTAAAACTAAGACAATCATGGCTACCAAGGTGTGTTCTCCGAAGTTTGGAGACCGCACCTCTTGTGGGCCTAGCCCGTAAGTAATCATTGCTCTGGTTTGGGAACCATCTAAGCCTCTTACCATCTCGAAAGCCTCTTGAGGAGTGCCAACTTCAGCCTCAAAAACTAAGAAATCCAAGGCATACAACGTGTGACTTCCAAAATTTGGGCTTCTCACGTCTTGTGGGCTAAGCCCGTGAATACTCATTGCCATGAGCTGAGAAGCATCTAAGTCCCTAACCCACCCGAAAGCTTCCTGATAATCACCTACCCTCTGTTGTAATACTAAAACATTCATGGTAATCAGGGTTCGCTCTTCAAAGTTTGGATTCTGCACATCTTCTCTACGAAGTCTATAAATGCTTATTCCCTGAGTCTGAGCAAAATTAAAGCCCCTTAGCATCCCAAAAGCCTCTCGATGATTGCGCGCTCTATGTTGCGTGCGCATGAGTCCCATGGCACGCAGTGTGTGCGATCCAAAGTTTGGAGCATGCACATCTTCGCTGCTAAGCCCATAAATACTTATTCCCCTACTTTGTGCGTTGGTTAATTCTAGTAAATCGTTATCTAATTCAAAGGATTCTTCTCTATTATTCATTTGTTTTGTTATTAAGTATTATCGGTTCGTCATATCGTTTAAATCTCTAAATAACGCTGGCTAATTCTCTTTCCCATTTGCTTTACATACGTCTTTCTAACTATTTTATGCGTCTATTACATCACAGAAGAGCCCAATTCAGGCATCTAGAGTATGGCATCCTTTTTGATTTTACCTATGCTATCTAAAGTTTTCTATTTCTTTTTTTTCTTTTTTTAGCGTTGCCTGAATTTGCACCTCTCCGTCTCACTATGTAAGAAGTTACAGAGGTTACAGGCGATTGCGCAAGTCCCCGAAAAGATTCCCCTATTTTTGCACCCCGATGTATAATACCATTTGGCTCAGCGGTGCTCTCCCGGACACCTTGAGGTCTGATCTCGATGCCTTCAAAATGATCCAAAATATCTTCTCCACGAATACCGCTTAAAAATTCATTTACATTACGTTCTCCCAAATTTTGGTCTCCTTGCTCAATGACTTCTTCGCTAGCTAATTAGCTTTTACGCTTTTTTCGGCCGTTTGCCAATGGTTTGAATTCTTCCAAACTTTGATCAATACCCTTGCCAAGACAAAAACCTGTTCTTTTCGAGCTGGAGTTTTGAGCAAAAATAAACTCCCTGAAGCCCCCTGTTAAATCTTTTTCGTCCTCATTACTTTGCTCATCGTTTTGAATGGGTAAAGAAGCAACCTCTAAGATTTCTGGAATCATCCTTAGCATTTCATGCTCTGCATGTTGAATATCCACCTGCGTATTTTCAGTACCATGATCCACCTGCGAAAAGGTGATCATCGCATCGAAAACATTCCTCATCTTTTCCTGTTGCCCTGGATCAAGAGGAATGCTAAGATCCCATTCTTCAGCTCCAACATCTATGAATAACTGCTCCATTAATTTTCCTAAAATCTCTGGGTCATTGCTAAAAAAAGGGAGCTGTACTTGATCTAAGCGAAGCCCAAAACTGATCATTCCGTTAATTTGAGTTGAATTTAATTTTAGCGCTACTCGGTAAGCCTCTTCACGATCCATGTTTTCGGTCTCCATGAAATGTTCTATGGCATCTACATGGTTTGCTCTAAACCTAGGATTCACGCCTTCATCCTGCTCAAAATTGCCATCAACCACCGCAATGCCTACCTGCTCCAGGGTGAGTTGAAGTTGAATACCCCGAATCTGATATTCTTCCAACAGATGCATTACTGTATCATAAACAAATAGCCAATCTGCACTCAGATTACGCAGATGAAGCGCTCCCATTACATTTAAAATGGATTCACCAAATTCCGGGACCATTACCTGGGTTCTGTTAAGATTGTAATCGGATACTCCACGAGTCTGGTACTCGTTCAAACCTGAAACCAACTGAAAAGTCTGTTGATGATTGTTAATCTCTTCTCTAAAAATTAATACATCCATGGCTTGTAGGGTATGGCTTCCAAAATTTGGCGTAAGTACTTGTTCTCTTGTAAGCTCATAAAGAGATATTCCTTTAGTCTGTTGAGCGTCTAGTCCTCTTAACACCTCGAAAGCCTCTTGAAAAGTACGAACTTCAGTCCAAAAACGTAAAGCATCCATCGCCATGATGGTGTGCGCTCCGAAATTAGGAGTTTGTAAATCTTCCCGACTACGCTCATAAATACTTATTGCGATGGAATCAGCAGAATCTAAACCCCTTACCATCTTGAAAGCTTCTTGAAAATTACCGGCCCTCCCTTGTAAGTGTAAAAAATCCATGGCATGCAGGGTATGTGTTCCGTAGTTTGGAGCATGCACATCTTGTTCGTTAAGTCCATACAAAACTACGCCCCTATTCTGTACGTCCATAAATTCGACAAAAGGTTCATCGTTTCTATAGGCTTCTTCTCTGTTATTCATCTGTTTTGTATTTAATTGTTATCGGCTCATCATATCGCTTAAGCCTCTAAATAACACTTCCTAGTTTTCTTTACTATTAAATTCGACTACCTCTTTCTTATCAGTTTATGAGCCAATTTTATAAAGGGTAAGCTCAATTCGAGCATCTGGAATACGACATACTTTCTGTCTTTTTTTTCCTATCCTATCTTCGGGTTTCCCTTTCTTTTTTTTCTTGTTTTAGCGTTGATTGAATTTGGATCCCTAGGCCTCACTTTATCCGAAAGAACAGGGGATTCTCTTGGTGATTGCGGTAGATTTCGAAAGGATTCCCCAACTTCGGTACCCCGTTCGTGGATGTCATTTGGCTCAGCGGTGAGCTCTTGAACACCTTGCCCCCCTCTCTCGAGACCTCCAAGAATGTCTTGGTGCTGTTCTGGCAAATTTTCTTCTACTTGCCCAGTCACCTCTTCGCCAACAAATTGGTTTTCAATTTTTTTTCGGTCTTCTGCCGCAGGCTTGCTATCTTCAAAGCTCGCATCACTGCCTGCGCTCCTAAAAAAACCCCTCCCTTCGGACGGGAAGTTTTGAGCGATTTCTCCCTCTAAGTTCATCGTTGAAATGTCTTCTCCCTCATTGTTTTGTTGATTGCCATAGATGGGCATAGAGGCAACCCCAGTGGTTTCTGTGAGAGTTCTTAACATTTCATGATCTGTGTGTTGAATATCTGTCTGTATATTTTCAGTACTTTGATCCACGTTCGCCCAAATGATCATCGAATCGAAAATATTTCTGATCTTTTCCTTTTGCTCTTGGTCAAGAGGAATGCTAAGATTCTCTTCTTGAATTCTATTTTTTATTGGACTCAATTCCAATAATTTCCCTAAAACCTCTGGGTGGTGCAAAAAAGAAGAGTGCCATACTTGTTCTAAACGAAGCCCAAAATCGGTTATTCCAATAATTTGAGCTGAATTTAGTTTCAATGCTTCTTTGTATGCCTCTTCGCTATGCATGTTTTCGGTCTTCATTAAATGTGCGATGACGTCTATATGGTTTGGCCTAAACCTATGGTCCTCTGGTAAGCCCTGATTAAATATTCCATCGATCTCCGCAATACCTATTTGATCCAAAGTGAGTTGAAGTTGAATACCCCGAATCTGGTATTCCTCCAACAAATGAATAGCCGTATCATAAAGATCTTTTTTAGCTAAAATGGGACTTCGTGCATGAAGCGCTTCCATTACATTAAAAATGGATTCGGTAAATGCCGGATTCATTACCTGGGTTCTGTTAAGACCGTAATCGGTTATTCCATGAGTTTGATACTCCTTCAAACCCGAAACCAATTGGAACGCTAGTTCACTACTAGCCAACCTCAATTGTGAAACTAAGGTATTCATGGCAACAAGTGTGTGACTTCCAAAATTTGGCGTAAGCACCTGATCTCTAGCGAGACCATAAATAGTCATTGCCATAGTCTGTTCAGCATCTAGCCCTCTTACCATCTCGAAAGCCTCTTGACGACTGGCAGCCTTAAATTGGTAAATCAAGACATCCATGGCTGTTAGGCTATGCTCTTCAAAGTTTGGACTCTCCACATCTTCCCTATTAAGCAGGTAAATGCATATTCCGATAGACTGGATATTATTTAAACCTCTTAATAATTCGAAAGCTTCTTGATTATTACTGACTCTGTGTTGTGAGCGTAAAAAAGCCATGGAAATCAGAGTCCCCGCTCCAAAGTTTGGAGCATGCACATCTTGAACGCTCAGGCCATAAATGTATATTCCGCTATTCTGTTCGTTTGTCAATTCTCCGAAAGGTTGATCGTTTCTATTGGGTTCTTGTTCGCTATTCATCTTTTTATTATTTAATCTTTTTATTATTAGGCTTGGACACTCATTATTCTCCAAACAAAATAGAGTTTGGTATTCTAGGTATCTCGTTTATAGGTCAAATAATAAATATGTTGTCTATTCATAATCTTGTGCAACCTTATCCCTCCTTTTTTCTATCTTATATTAGTTTTCCGTTTCTTTTTTTGCTATTATTAGTTCTATCTAAATTTGCATCTATCGGTCTCACTATGTTAAAAGAAACAGCGGTTGGTGGTGATTGTGCAAAATTTCGAAAGGATTCCCCAACTTCTAAATCTCGTTCTTCGATACCGATTGGCTCATCGGCACTCTCTGGAGCCTCTTGAGTCCCGCTCTCGATGCCATCAAAAACACCCAAAATATCTATTCCTCTAATCTGTCTTAAAAATTCATTTATATCACCTACTTGCAAATTTTCGCCTACTTGCTCCATATTTTCTTCAACGATTAATTGGGTTTTAGGCTTTTTTCGTTCTTCTGCCGGCGGCTTGCGGTCTTCAAAACTCTCATCACTAGTATCGCTACGATAAAAAATTGTTCCTTCCGAGCTGAAGCTTTGAGCAAGGAACAACCCCCTTAAGGTCCCTCTTAAAGTTTCTTCTTCCTCAGTACTTTGTTCTTTGTGTGGAAGGGGCATGGAAGCAAATCCCGCAATTCCTGCGAGGTCGCTTAGCATTTCATTCTCTGTATTTTGAATCGTTGTCGGCATATTTTCAGTACCTTGATCTAAATCCGCCAAGGGGTAGCTCTCATCGAAAATATTCCTCAACGCTTCTTGTTGCTCTTGGTCAAGAGGAATGTTAAGATCCCATTCTTCAGCTCCAACTCCTTTGAATAACTGTTCGATTAATTTTCCTAAAATCCCCCGGTCACTTTTAAAAAAAACATGCTGTACTTGATCTAAGCGATACCCAAAATCGATCATACCGGTAATTTGAGCTGAATTTAGATTCAGTGCTACTAGGTAAGCCTGTTCACGACTCATGTATTCGGTCTCCATTAAATGTGCTATGGCATCTACATGGTTTGCTCTAAACCTGGGATTCACGAGTTCATCCTGTTCAAATCCGCCATCTACCACCGCAATGCCTACCTGCTCCAAGGTTAGTTGATGTTCAGCGAGACCCCGATACTGGTATTCAGGCAAATGCATAGCCGTATTATAAAAATATTCTGCGGCTGCGCTCGAATTATCTCTATGAAGCGCTCCCATTACATTTAAAATAGATTCACTAAATTCTAGGTTCAGCACCTGTTCCCTATTAAAACCATAAACTGCTATTCCAAGAGTTTGAAACTCGGTTAAGCCCAAAACTCGCTGAAAAGCTTGTTGATGATTTTCAAGCCCTTTTATAAAAACTAGAAAATCCATGGTATCTAAAGTATGGCTTCCAAAATTTAGCGTAAGCACCTGAGATCTCGTGAGACCATAAATAGACATTCCTCTTGTCTGTGCAAAATCTAATCCACTTACCATCTCGAAAGCCTCTTGAGAAGTACGAACTCCAAACTCAAAACGTAAAATATTCATGGCGAGTAGTGAGTGATTTCCAAAATTTGGAGTCCGTACATCTTCTCTGCTAAGGTTATGAGCGCCTACTCCTTGAGCCTGGGCAACATCTAGCTCTCTTACCATAGCAAAAGCGTCTTGAAAACTGAATGCCCTACCATCTAAACATAAGGTACTTAAGGCACGAAGGGTATGCGCTCCGAAATTTACAGTCTGTACATCTTGCTCACCAAGCCCGTATCT
>Ga0307488_10000212_pt1 | contig 44630 bp, 40 predicted proteins | sample SB02metaG_FD_202248 | JGI IMG/M metagenome (GOLD analysis project Ga0307488, IMG submission 202248) | Sea-ice brine microbial communities from Beaufort Sea near Barrow, Alaska, United States - SB 0.2 | ecosystem: Environmental > Aquatic > Marine > Coastal | place: USA: Alaska | collected... | reverse complement strand
AAAATAGCAACAAAACAAATTGCTAGAAATGAACGCACCAAGTGCCAACGCAATTCTTCGAGATGATTGAGAAAAGACATTTCGTTTTTTGCCATCTAAAAAATACCTTCTTTAATTAAATCGTGTAAGTGAACAACTCCTGCATATATACCATTTTCAGTAACAAGAATTTGAGAAATATTATTGGATTCCATAATTTCCAATACATCAACAGCCATTGCATCACTTGTAATCGTTTTAGGCTCGGAGCCCATAATATCACTTGCAATCAAAGTAGAGAAGTTATTGGAATTTTTTAACATTCTACGGATATCTCCATCTGTAATAATCCCAACTATTTTTTTATTTTCTAATACTGCTGTAGCACCCAATCTTTTTTGTGAAATTTCTATAATAGCATCATTTACTGAAGAAGTACTAGTTACTTGGGGCTTTTCGTTTTTAGCGATTAAATCGCTTACACGTAAATATAATTTTTTACCTAATGCTCCTCCTGGATGATACTTTGCAAAATCTTTACTTGAGAAATCATTAAGATTCAATAGACAGACGGCTAATGCATCTCCTATTACCATTTGAGCAGTAGTACTCGAAGTTGGGGCAAGATTATTTGGGCAAGCTTCTTTTTCGACATAAGAACTTAATACATAATCAGCCTCTTGTCCCAAAAAAGAATCTGTATTACCAGTAATTGCAATAATTTTATTTCCGTAATTCTTAATTAAAGGGACTAGTACTTTTATTTCAGGTGTGTTTCCACTATTGGAAATACAGATAATCACATCATCCTTTTGAACAATTCCCAAATCTCCATGAATTGCATCTGCTGCATGCATGAAAACGGAAGGTGTACCAGTAGAATTTAAAGTTGCTACAATTTTATTTGCAACAATTGCGCTTTTACCTATTCCAGTTACTATCAATCTTCCAGTAGAATTGTGAATAAGTTTAACTGAATTTTCAAAGGATGCACCAACATAATTGATTAAATTCGCTATCGCATTACTTTCTGTGATGATAGTTTGTTTCGCGATATCAATAATACTACTTTCTGATTTCAAAAATTGATTTTTTGGATTGGAAAAAAAATTATATCTTTAGTTGCAAATGTATTTAAAATTAGGATAAAATCATAAAATAGTGGAGGAAATTGATTTACATGCAGCGCTGAAAAAATATTTTGGCTTTACCCAATTTAAGGGATTGCAAGAACCTGTTATTAGAAGCCTTCTAGCACGTGATAATACATTTGCAATTATGCCTACTGGTGGAGGTAAATCTATTTGTTATCAGTTGCCAGCGTTAATGCAAGAAGGAACAGCAATAGTTGTTTCACCTTTAATAGCATTGATGAAAAATCAAGTTGATGCAATTCGTGGAATTTCATCTGAAAGAGGAATTGCACACGTATTGAACTCGTCCTTAAATAAAGGGGAAGTAGCAACTGTAAAGTCAGATATTCAAAGAGGTGTTACCAAGTTACTATATGTTGCTCCAGAGTCATTGACCAAAGAAGAATATGTGAACTTTTTAAAAACACAAAAAATTTCATTTGTTGCAATTGACGAAGCACATTGTATCTCGGAATGGGGACATGATTTCCGTCCTGAATACAGAAACTTACGGACTATTATCAGTAAAATTGATGATGTTCCAATTATTGGTTTGACAGCAACAGCAACCCCTAAAGTACAGGAGGATATTCTTAAAACTCTTGGTATGTCAGATGCTACAACTTTTAAAGCGTCTTTTAATCGTCCAAATTTATTTTACGATGTTCGACCTAAAACAGTTGATGTAAATAAAGATATCATTCGGTTTGTAAAACAATATGATGGAAAGTCTGGAATTATTTATTGCTTGAGTAGAAAAAAAGTAGAGGAGGTTGCTCAAGTACTTCAAGTAAACAATATAAATGCAGTGCCTTATCATGCTGGTTTAGATGCTAAAACAAGAGTAAGGCATCAAGATATGTTTTTGATGGAAGATGCGAATGTAGTTGTGGCAACAATTGCATTTGGAATGGGAATTGATAAGCCTGATGTTCGATTTGTAATACACCATGATATTCCAAAAAGTTTAGAGAGTTATTATCAAGAGACTGGAAGAGCTGGGCGAGATGATGGAGAAGGGTATTGTCTTGCTTATTACGCATATAAAGATATTGAAAAGTTAGAAAAATTCATGTCTGGAAAACCTGTTGCAGAACAGGAAGTAGGTCATGCGCTTTTACAAGAAGTTGTAGGTTATGCTGAAACTTCTATGAGTCGTAGAAAATATTTATTGCATTATTTCGGAGAAGAATTTGACGAAGTGAATGGTTTAGGTGCTGATATGGATGATAATGTTCGGAATCCAAAAAAGAAAATGGAAGCCAAAAACGATGTTAAATTGATGTTGGAAACTATTTTACTTACTAAAGAAAAATATAAGCCTAAAGAGGTCGTAAACACCATATATGGGAATAGTAATGCTATGTTACAATCTCATAAAACCAATGAACAGGATTTCTTTGGTAAAGGAAAAGATAAGCCAGCCTTATACTGGATGGCGCTTTTACGTCAAGTGTTGGTGGCCAATTTGATTAGAAAAGAAATTGAAGAATATGGAGTTGTTAAATTGACTCAAAAAGGAAAAGAATTTATAGAATCTCCTACATCTTTTATGATGTCTGAAGACCATACTTACAATACTGAAGGTGATGAAGGGATTATTTCTAATGCCAAAGGTGCTTCTTTCAGTACAGACGAGAAGTTGATGAAGATGTTGAAAGATTTGCGTAAAAGTGTTGCTGTGCGTCAAGGTGTGCCTCCATTTGCAGTATTTCAAGACCCTTCATTGGACGACATGACTTTGAAATATCCTATCTCTATGGAGGAACTTTCTAATGTTTATGGAGTAGGAGAGGGGAAAGCCAAAAAATTCGGTAAAGATTTTCTAACATTGATAGCTAATTATGTTGATGAAAATGATATCCTAAGACCCGAAGATCTTGTTGTAAAGAGTACTGGAGTTAATTCTTCTTTAAAATTATCGATTATTCAGAATACGGATAAGAAAATCCGATTGGAAGAGATCGCAAAATCAAAAGGATTGGAATTTAATGAACTGATCATAGAGATGCAACGTATCGTTTTTATGGGAACTAAATTGAATATTAATTACCATCTTGATGAAATTTTAGATGAAGAGCAACAAGAGGAAATTTATGATTATTTCATGGAAGCCGATACCGATGGAATAGAAGCTGCTTTAACAGAATTTGAAGGTGATTATGATGATGACGAATTGAGATTGATGCGTATCAAATTTATCAGTGAAGTTGCTAATTAAACTAATAATGCAACTCCAAACCCTACTATGATTGCTATAAACTTGGCAATGTTAAACTTATGATTTTCTGTACTTTCAAAAATTATAATCGTAGAAATATGTAAGAATATTCCAATAATTATAGCGGTAATTTCTGTTTTGTATGTAATGATTATTTGGAAATTAGATCCAATAATACTTCCAAGTGGAGACATAATAGCAAATAATAACAATAGTAGAATGCATTTGACAAAAGAAGCTTTCGAATACATTAAAAAACTCCCTAACACAATTGTAATAGGAATTTTATGAACTACAATTGCCCATAATAATTCAGGATGCTCATTATTGGCAAACGGTATTCCTTCCATAAATGCATGTAAAAATAAACTCACAAATAAAATGACAGGAAAAGTGGATTCATGGTGATGGATATGTCCGTGCTCAGCACCTTTAGAGAAATAATCCATAATCAACTGAATCAACAGTCCTAAAATAATAAAAACACCAATCTTCGGTTTAGCTGAATTAAACACTTCAGGTAATAGATGAGTGATTGTGATGGCTAGTAAATAGGCACCGCTAAAAGATAAAAGGACTTGTGTAAAACGCTGTTTAGGTTTTAAAACATAGACTATTCCAATCCCGAAAACTACAGAGAAAAATAATACTAATAAATTCATTTTGAAATAATTAAAATTAATCTATTTGATGTTGAAACATCAAATCCGTTTAAATCATAGTCTCCAAAAGTGTGCTTCAATTTCAATCCAACTTTCTTTAAGTAGGATTCCATCTTTGGTAAATCTAAATATTTTATACGTTCGAAATACGTTGAACTTTCACCATTAACGACAACTTCAATTTCTTTAATGATATATCCATTATTTAGAGATTTTTTAATATTAAATGTTGCTTCTTCTCTTTCAATAACTTCTTTTTCTACCAGATTCTTAACGGCATATTCGACATTTAAAAAATCGATTATCGCAACACTATCAGAATTTTTCAATCCATTCTTTATGTTTTCTAAGACTTGAATATCTTCACTATCATCTTCGAAATAACCAAAACTTGTAAACAAGTTAAAAATAGCATCATACCTATTTTCTATTGGTTCCCTCATGTCATGCTGGACAAACTGTAGCGTGTCATTTTTAAATTGATTGGCGTAATCAATACTGTTTTTTGATAAATCGGCACCAATAACATCGAGTCCTAGCGAATTTAAAAAAACAGAATGACGTCCTTTTCCACATGCAAGGTCTAAAACGTTGTCACCTTTTTTAAGATGTAAAAACGAAACAAGATTGGCCATAAAAAGCCGTGCTTCCTTATGATCTCTATGTTTATATAAAATATGGTAGAATTTCGTGTCAAACCACGATGCAAACCAATCTGTTGAGGTATTCATAATTCTCATTTCAAGAACAAAAGTACATCTTTTTCCACTACCTTTGCAACAAATTACAGTCGATGAATGAAAACTTTAAGATGGTTGCGACAACCATGTTTGGATTGGAAGAAGTCTTAGAAACGGAACTTAAAAACCTTGGAGCACAAGATGTGAAGAAAGGAGTGAGGAATGTTTCTTTTTCAGGAGATAAAGGGTTTATGTATAAGGCTAATATTGCCTTGAGAACAGCCATTAGAATATTAAAACCGATTAAATCTTTCAGAGTATTTGATGAAGAAGATCTGTACGAAAGTATACAGAAGATTCGTTGGGAAGATTATATGAATGTTGATAGTACGTTCTCAATTGGTTCGGTAGTGAATTCAAAGTTTTTTACAACCAATTCTCATTTCATTTCTTTAAAATCTAAAGATGCGATTGCGGATTATTTCAGAGATAAATATGACAAACGTCCTAGTGTTGATATAAAACATCCAGATCTTAAAATTCATGTTCATATTCAGAAAGAGTTTTGTGCCGTTTCAATAGATTCTTCGGGAGATTCATTGCATAAAAGAGGTTATAGAACCTCAACTAATATTGCTCCAATTAATGAAGTACTTGCTGCTGGAATGGTATTGTTGTCAGGATACAATGGATCAAGTAACTTTATTGATCCTATGTGTGGTTCTGGAACAATTTTAATTGAAGCAACTATGATTGCCTGTAATATCCCAGCCAATATTAACAGACCAGAATTTGGATTTGAAAAATGGGATGATTATGATGAAGATTTATATTATACAATTCAAGACTCATTATTAAAAAAAATTGTAAGTCCTAGCCATAAAATAATGGGATTTGACAAGGCTCCTTCTGCAGTAAGAAAAGCCAATGAAAATGTTGAAAGCGCTAACCTTTCTGACTTTATAGGTGTCCATCATGTGAATTTTTTCAATTCGATGAAAGAAGTTTTTGGATCAACAATAATTTTATTCAATCCTCCTTACGGAGAACGATTGAATATTGATACTGAAGAGTTTTATAAGAAAATAGGAGACACTTTAAAAAATGGGTATCCAGATTCTAAGGTTTGGTTTATAACTTCCGATTTAGAAGCATTAAAGCATGTAGGTCTGCGTACTTCAAAACGAATACCTCTTAAAAATGGAGATTTAGATTGTCGATTTGTACGCTATGATATGTATGAAGGAACACGAAAAATAAGACCTGTAAAAAAAGGTGATGAAGGTGACCAAAAAGAAGATGAAAAAGAAAGTGAAAACCCTTCATAATAGAATTACAAAGGGTTTTATATATAGATTGAGTTTTTTCTATCTTCTTGCCGCTGCTCTTGAACTTTTAGATTTTGACTTACTGCGTTGAGATGAAGAATTTCTACTTGGAGATTTTCTTACACTTGTTGCTTTCCTCTGACGCGTTTGAGTGGGTTTACTTCTCTTCACAGTTTTTGTTGCTTGTCTTGTCTGTGTAGTTCTCTGACTTTTTTGCGTTGTTCTAGGTACTTGATTTTGTCTTACTTGCGAAGGTTTTTTACTCCTAGTTGTTGCCTGACGTGTCTCTGTTGAGCGATGTCTTGTCGGAGTTGTAGTCCTTTTTTCTGTACTTCTTGTTGAAGTTGCTTTATCATTTTGAATTCTACGAGTCGAATTTCCACTTGTACGAGTTTGTCCTTGAGTATTTCCTTGACTGCGTCTTATAATATTGTTATCTTGTACAATTCTGTTATTTCTTCTTGTTCCATTATCAGTTCTTTCAGAAACTCTTCTAGTAGTTCCTCTTTTTACACTTTTAGGATTGGTAGAAGCAGTTCTTCTGTAATCATTGTGTACTCTATCTCTTCTTTTTGAAGAATGTGTATTGTAAGTATTTCTTTTTCTCTGACGGATATCATATCTATCGCCTTTATGCTTATATGCATATCTATGGTCTCTATAATATGTGTATCTATATGGGTTGTAGTTGTATCTATAAGCATTATATCTTACAATATTGAACCCTATATAAGGTCTTACGAACCAGTTGTGGTAAGGATGATACACATAGTTTCTATTAAAATTGTTGATATAACCGTCACAATGAGAATAGCGTCCGTAACTATTATAGAATACGTTTAAGTTTCCTATTCTATTCAATCTCCCTGAATTATAGTGAATATTGATTGATCCTGCACGATTGATACGTCCATAATTGTCATAATAGATGGGTGTGCCTTCAATCTGAACTACTGCACCATACGTATCATATTGAACATATGGATCATAGTCATAACCCGAATTAAAACTAATACTAACTCCAGGAATTTCATAACTTACGCCAAGACCATTTCCTAATTCATTGATAAAAAAATCAAATTCCCCATTTTCAAAAATAGAAAATGTAATTCCATCTTCTACAAATGTCATTGAGTTGTCATTTGAATTGTAAACTTTAGCGCTAATTCCATTAGCATACGTTTTTGAAGTTTGTAATGAAATTGCTGAAAGTGCAATTGCGACAATTAATAATATCCTGTTTTTCATAATGTGTAAAATTTAAGTGTGAATACAATTTCGGTTAGTATTACGTTTCTCTAAATACAAACAGCGTGCCAAAAAATAAATAACGGCTCCTATTGAATAATTTTAACTGTATTATGAGTGAAATGAAGAATCTATAAACAAAATACAATTAAACAATACCGCTATTTGCAAAAAATGTATTTTTGAAAAACAGAAAAATAAAATATATCTATTTCATAAACGTCATATTACCCATTCCACTGCCTAAGTTATTTACCTATCAAATAACAGAAGCAGAATCAAAATTCTTAAAAAAGGGGATGCGTGTTGCTGTGGAATTTGGAAAAAGTAAGATTTATACTGCATTGGTCTATGAAATCCATCAAGTTCCGCCGAAAGGATATGATGCGAAAGACATACATCAGATACTAGATGAAACACCGATTGTTAACGAAATCCAATTGAAACATTGGAAATGGATATCTGACTATTATATGTGTACGCTAGGCGATGTGTATCGTGCTGCTTTGCCTTCTGCATTTTTACTAGAAAGTGAAACGATTATCCTCAAGAACGAATCGTTTACAGATGAAAGTATATTGGATAACGACCAATTCCTGATTTTTGAAGCTTTACAAAATCACTCCCAATTAACTATTAATCAAACGATTGAAATTCTCGGTAAGAAAACAGTATTTCCGATATTGAAATCAATGATTGAAAAAGAAGCAATCAACTTAAAAGAACAGATATACGAACAATACAAGCCGAAACTTGTAAAATATGTTCGTGTGAATCCATTGTATACGGAGGATAAATTACAAGAATTATTGGAATCTTTATCCAGATCCAAAAAACAGCGCGAAGCTATTCTTTCTTATTTTCAACTAGAAATAAGTACTAAAAAACCAATTAAAGTAACTGATTTAATTGAAGCATCATATACTTCTGCTGCGGTTGTAAAAGCATTGGTAGAGAAAGAAATTTTAGAATTCTATTTTATTCAAATAGATCGCGTAAACTTTAAAGGTGAAACGTCTGATTTTAAAGAATTAAATGAATATCAAAAAACAGCATTTGGAGAGATAAAAAAATCATTTGAAACGAAAGATGTTTCGTTGCTATTTGGAATAACAAGTAGTGGTAAGACAGAGGTTTACGTTGAATTAATTCAAGAAGTTCTCGATAAGGGAGAGCAAGTTCTGTACTTGCTTCCAGAAATAGCATTGACGACTCAATTGATAGATAGATTGCAGAATTATTTTGGAGAAAAAGTAGCAGTTTTTCATTCTAAATATTCGATGAATGAACGTGTCGAAGTATGGAATAATGTACTGAATTCTAAGTCCAAAGCGCAGATCATTTTGGGAGCTCGTTCTTCGTTATTTTTACCGTATTCCGATCTTGGATTGATTATCGTTGATGAAGAACATGAAACTTCGTATAAACAGTTTGATCCTGCACCAAGATATCATGCACGAGATGCTGCAATTGTATTGGCTCACATGCATCAGGCAAAAACATTACTTGGTTCTGCGACACCTTCGATTGAGAGTTATCAAAATGCACTGGATAATAAATATGGCTTGATACGGCTTGATAGACGTTATGGAAATGTTTTACTACCTGAAATAGAATTGGTAGATATTAAAGAAAAGCATCGTAAAAAGAGGATGAATGGTCATTTTTCAGATCGCTTAATGACACTTATTAATGAAGCATTAGAAGCGAAAGAACAAGTTATTTTATTCCAGAACCGTAGAGGTTTTTCACCTATTGTAGAATGTAAAACTTGTGGAATTTCACCTCAATGTCCCAATTGTGATGTGAGCCTGACATACCACAAGTTTAAAAACGAATTGCGTTGTCATTATTGTTCACATCATCAAGCGATGCAATATAGTTGTGGTGCTTGTGGAAGTCAAGAACTGAATACCAAAGGTTTCGGAACAGAACAAATAGAACTCGAATTGAAAGAATTACTTCCTGAAGTAACAATCGGAAGAATGGATCTTGATACGACGAGAGGAAAATACGGATATCAGAAAATAATAGGGCAGTTTCAAGCCCAAGAAATTGATATTCTTGTGGGAACTCAGATGCTTTCTAAAGGATTGGATTTCAGCAACGTATCACTTGTCGGAGTTTTAAATGCCGATAATATGTTGAATTTCCCTGATTTCCGAGCACATGAACGCAGTTTCCAGTTGATGGTACAAGTTTCTGGTCGTGCAGGAAGAGCCAAGAAAAGAGGTAAAGTAGCCATTCAGACATTTAATCCATATCATCAAATACTACAACAAGTTTCTACCAATTCCTTCGAAGAAATGTTCAAAGAGCAGTTGCAAGAACGTAGGCAATACCATTACCCTCCGTATTATCGAATGGTAAAAATAGTGTTGAAACACCGTGATTTTACTAGAGTAGATAATGGAATGGCTTGGCTAGGAAAAGCACTGACCAATGTTTTTAAAGAAAATGTACTAGGGCCTACAACACCTGCAGTCGCTAGGATTCGGAATCAGTATATTCAAAATGTAATTATCAAAATTCCTCCTACACAATCTCTTAAAGTGACCAAAGAGAATATTTTACGTATTAAAAATATGTTCCAAGCCGTAAAAGATTTCCGTCCGATAAAGTTTATCGTAGATGTGGATAATTATTAGGGAAGAAATCTCGTTGCGCTTATCGTCAAGATACTGTTTGTTTTAATAAACTATATCGGACGAAACTGAAATAATACTCAATTAAGTTGAAAGGATAGCTCAGCAGAAGTAAATGAAGTTAGTTTTTGAAAAGTTACATTCAAGAAGATTCATTAATCCTTCTCCCAATCCATAGTTCTCTGAATTGCTTTTTTCCAGCCTTTATACAATTTTTCAACTTTCTTAGAATTCATGGATGGTTTAAAGACTTGAATCTCTTTTTCATTTTTCAAGTTAGACTGTTGATAGAGTCCTACTTCAATTCCAGCTAGATATGCTGCGCCTAAAGCTGTAGATTCAGTATTTTCTGGACGTTCTACGAAGCAATTTAAAATATCTGCTTGGAATTGCATTAAGAAGTTATTGGCACTTGCGCCGCCATCCACTTTAAGCGTTGTAATCTCAGTTTCACTATCTTCTTGCATTGCGACTAGTAAGTCTTTGGATTGATAAGCGAGTGATTCTAGCGTTGCTTTTACAAGATGCTCTTTTCCAGTATCTCTTGTCAGCCCAAATATGGCTCCACGAGCATACATATCCCAATAAGGTGCTCCCAATCCTGCAAATGCAGGAACTACATATACAGAACTATCTTCGGTAAGTTGCATTGCTATAGTTTCGCTTTCCTCAGCAGTTTCTATCAATTGCAATCCATCACGAAGCCATTGAATAGCTGCTCCTGCAATAAAAACACTTCCTTCAAGAGCATAGTAGACTTTGTTGTCAATTCCCCAAGCAATCGTTGTGAGTAAGCCGTTTTTCGAATATTGAGGTGTATCTCCTGTATTCATCAATAGGAAACAACCAGTTCCATAAGTATTTTTCGCATCTCCTTTTTTAAAACATGCTTGTCCAAATAAGGCCGCTTGTTGGTCACCAGCAATTCCAGCAATTGGAATCGAATGATTTTCATAGATATAATCTCCAAAATGATGGCTTGATTGTTTGACTTTCGGCAACATATTTTTTGGAATGTCAAGAGCATTTAATAGTACATCGTCCCATTCTAGCGAATTAATATTAAAAAGTAAGGTTCTGGAAGCGTTGGAATAATCGGTTGCGTGCACTTTTCGATCTGTCAAATTCCATAACAACCACGTATCTATCGTCCCAAATAATAATTCTTCTTTTTTTGCTAATGCTCTTGCTCCATCTACACGGTCTAGAATCCATTTTATTTTTGTTCCTGAAAAATAAGAATCTAGCACCAATCCTGTATTTTTTCGCACATACTCTTCTAGTCCTTGTGCTTTCAGTTCTTCACAGATAGTTGCAGTACGTTTATCTTGCCATACAATCGCATTGTAAATTGCCTTTCCAGTCGACTTATTCCATACAACTGTTGTTTCTCGCTGATTGGTAATGCCTATTCCAGCAATGTCTTTTGGATGGATATTGTTATTTCTAATGAGTTTTTCAAATGTTGCCAATTGAGAGTCAAGAAGCTCTTGAGGATTATGTTCAACCCAACCAGAATGAGGGAATACTTGTTCAAATTCTTGTTGTTCAATCGCAATTTGAAGACCTATCTCGTCAAATAAAACGGAACGCGAACTAGTTGTTCCTTGGTCTAAAGCAATAATGTATTTTTTCTGCATATTGATTGGGATAATATCGAGCAATTTACAAATTTTTTATGCTCAAATGAGCACAATAATATTTTATAAAACTACTTGTCAATTAAGTTAATAACTGTATATTTGCACCCTTATAAAAGTAAACTAAAATCAATAATTATGAATCATTACGAAACTGTTTTCATTTTGAATCCCGTTTTATCTGATATCCAGATAAAGGAAGCAGTAAAGAAGTTCGAGGACTATCTTGTTTCCAAAGGTGCCGAAATGATACACAAAGAAGATTGGGGCTTAAAAAAATTAGCATATCCAATCCAACACAAAAAGAGTGGTTTTTACCATTTATTTGAATTCAAATTAGCAGGTGAAGAGATCACTGCTTATGAGCTAGAATTCAGAAGAGATGATAGTATTATGCGCTATTTAACTGTTCGATTAGATAAACATGCTGCTGCTTGGGCCGAAAAGAGAAAAGCAAGAGTAAAAACACCTAAAAAATAAGTTATGGCTAGTATAGAACAATCAGCAAAAGGAGGAAAGCAAGGTGAAGTTAGATACCTTACTCCATTAGATATTGAAACTAAAAAGGAAGCGAAATACTGTCGTTTTAAAAAGAACGGTATCAAGTATATCGATTTTAAAGATGCAGACTTCTTGATGTACTTAGTAAATGAACAAGGTAAAATTTTACCAAGACGTTTAACTGGTACTTCATTGAAATACCAAAGAAAAGTGTCTGTTGCTATTAAAAGAGCAAGACATTTAGCATTAATGCCATATGTTGGTGATTTATTAAAATAATACAGAACAAAACATGGAACTTATATTAAAACAAGACGTAGAACACGTAGGATTTAAAGATGATGTTGTTACTGTTAATAATGGTTACGGACGTAACTTTTTAATTCCACAAGGTGTTGCAGTAATCGCAACTTCATCAGCAAAGAAAGTATTGGCAGAGACTTTAAAGCAACGTGCTTTTAAAGAAGAAAAATTAATCAAAGATGCAACTAAGGTAGCTGAGGCTATCAAAGCATTGGAAATTAAAATTAAAGCTAAAACTGGAGAAGGAGATAAATTATTTGGATCAGTAAATAATATTAATGTAGCTGAAGCTCTTGAAGCTGCTGGACATTCTTTTGATAAGAAATATATCAAAGTAGAAGGAGGTAATGTTAAGAGATTAGGTAAATACAATGCAACTGTGAGATTGCACAGAGCAGTTATTGTTGAAATACCATTTGATGTTATTGCTGAATCAAAGTAATTAACACATTTCGTTAATAAGATAAAAAAGCCACAATTTAATTGTGGCTTTTTTTTTGTAATTTTATTGTTTAATAATTCAAACTAATCTAACAATGAAGAAAATTTTACTATTTGCATTTTTTCTAATATTTATTGGGACGACTGCTTTTTCACAAGCAACAACTTCCAATATTAGAGGACTTGTTTCGGATTCAGATGCTCAACCAATTCCTGGTGCAAGCATTGTAGCAGTTCATGTTCCTACCGGAACTACTTATGGAGTTGCTACCAACTTTGAAGGAAGGTATAATCTAAACAACTTAAGAGTTGGAGGACCTTATACCGTAACTATTGGTTTTGTAGGTTATAAAGATCAAGCCTTTAGCGAGGTTTACTTAGACCTTGGAAAAACAAAAAGAATAGATCATCAACTTGTCGAAGATAGTCAGCAACTTGATGAAGTTGTAATTATCGCTAATACTTCTGGAACTTTTGGGAGTGATAGAACAGGAGCAGAAACCAGTGTAGGTACAAGAGAACTTACACGTTTGCCTACGATTACAAGATCACAGGCCGATTTCACAAGATTAGAACCATCTTCAAGTGGTGGATCATTTGGAGGTAGAAATGATCAATTCAATAACTTTTCATTGGATGGAGCAATATTCAATAATCCTTTTGGGTTGGATGCTGCCACACCAGGTGGTCAAACATCTTCACAGCCAGTATCTATAGATGCAATTGAACAAATTCAAGTATCTAATGCGCCTTATGATGTAACGCTGTCAGGGTTTACTGGAGCTTCGGTAAATGCAGTTACAAAGAGTGGTACTAATGAATTCCATGGTACAGTGTACGGTTTTTTCAGAAATGAAGATTTAACTGGTGGAAAAATTAAAGGAGAAGATGTTTTTAAGCCTTCATTAAAACAAAACCAATATGGAGTTAGTATTGGAGGACCAATCATAAAAAATAAATTATTTTTCTTTGCAAATTTTGAAAAAGATGAGAGAACAGATTTAGGCTCAAATGGTTGGGTGCCAAATACTGGTTCTGGAGCAGTCAATGAATCAAGAGTATTAGAATCAGATTTAATGGCTGTTCAATCTGCTTTAAGAGGTATTGGATATGACCCAGGAGAATATAAAGGATTTACTTATGGGGCTGAATCTACTAAGGGTATTTTTAAGTTGGATTGGAATATAAATGACAACAACCGTTTAGCAATTATATATAATTTTTTAAATGCATCTAAAGAAAAACCCGCTCATCCTTCAGCGTTAGGTTTTAGAGGTCCAAATGCTAATACATTACAATTTGAAAATTCTGGATATGAAATTAATAATAATTTAAAGTCAGTACAGGTGGAATTGAATTCAACTTTATCAGACCAAGTTTCTAATAAATTACAAGTTGGGTATACTCATTTTGATGATTTTAGAAATCCATTCTCAACACCTGGTCCTTCAATAAATATAACTAAAGATGGATCAAACTATATTATCGCAGGCCATGAACCATTTTCTGTTCATAATAGATTAGATCAAAAAGTAATACAAATAACCAATAACTTAAATATATTTAAAGGAAATCATACATATACAGTTGGATTCTCTTTTGAAAAATTTGAATTTGACAATTCGTTCAACTTAACTTCTTATGGTTTTGACCTTTTCGGAGGAGTCGATATTGCTGATTTTGACGCAAATAATTATGTAGATACGTTTACTAATGCTCAAAGTGTTTTTGATACAAATAATGGATTACCTGCAGACGAAGGTTGGGCACTTGCAGAAACTAATGTAGGTCAATTTGCTTTTTACTTGCAAGATGAGTGGAGTGCTTCAGAAAAATTAAAATTGACATATGGTATTCGTTTTGACAAACCATTATTTTTTGACTCTGATGAAAAAGCACAGAATGTTATTGATAGAGGTTTTGTTTTACCAGATATTCCATATAGAGACCCTAATACTGGAGAGACAGTATTAATTGATAATACTCAAATGCCTACTGATAAAATTTTAATTTCTCCTAGAGTAGGTTTTAATTGGGATGTTAAGGATGATAATACAATGCAAGTACGTGGTGGTACAGGATTGTTCACAGGGCGTTTGCCATTTGTATGGTTAGGAAATCAAATAGCAGCACCTGATGCCTTTTTCTTGCAGGCTGTTGATCCGGATTTCCAATTTCCTCAGGTATGGAGAACTAACATAGGTGCGGATAAAAAATTTGAAAGTGGATTGATATTGACAGGTGATGTATCTTATACTAAAGATATCAATGGTGCTCATGTTCAGCATTGGGGATTGGCTTCACCTTCAGGCAATTTACAAGGAGTTGATAATAGACCAATATACTTAGCTACAGATGTACTTACTTTTGATGGAAATCCAGGTGATGGTCCATTTATTTTCACAAACTCTAATAAAGGAAGAATATGGAATGCATCTTTAAAAGCTCAAAAAACATTCGATAATGGATGGTATACAATGCTTGCATATAATTTTTTAAATTCAAAAGATGTTAACTCAATTGAAGCTGAAATTACCAGTGATGCTTTTGCAGGGAATCCAATTGTAAACAATTCAAATACTGATGTATTATCCTTTTCTAAATATGGAGATACACATCGATTTATAGGAGTTGCTTCTAAGCAATTTAAATATGGTAATGATAAATGGGCAACCACAATATCTACTTTCTTTGAATATGCGCAGGGTGGACGTTTCAACTATACTTATGGAGGAGATATCAATGGAGATGGATCAGGGCTTAATGATTTGTTATACATTCCTACTTCTGCTGAAATAGGGCAAATGAATTTTTCAGGAACTGGAGATGCTGCGGCACTTGAATCATTTATCAATCAAGATGATTATTTAAGTGATAGACGTGGTCAGTATGCTGAAAGTTATGGAGCATTGGCTCCTTGGAGAGGGAAATGGGATTTAAAAATTATGCAAGATTTTAAAGTCAACGATAAGAATACGATCCAGTTCAGTATAGATATTTTAAATGTTGGGAATATGATTAATTCTGATTGGGGAGTTGTACAACAACCATCGAATGTACAACCATTGGGAGTTTCAGTTGATGCTTCAAATATTCCTACCTATTCATTTAATCCTGATTTGAAAAACACGTTCGTATATGATTCAAGTTTGTTATCTAGATGGCAAGCACAATTTGGATTAAGATACATATTCTAATCCAAAAATTTAATATCTTTGAACCGCCCATAATTGGGCGGTTTTTTTATTTAATAATATATGAAGTATAGACAACTTACCAAGGAGCAATTTGAAGAATTGCATGAAGAGTTTGCAGTGTTCTTGGCTGCACAACAAGTAGATGGCAAAGAATGGGTAGCCATTAAAAAGGACAAACCAGAAGTTGCTGAAGAAGAAATGAATCTATTCAGTGATGTGGTGTGGGACAGAGTATTATCTAAAGCCAATTACCTTGAGCATTTTTCTCCTGATTCCTTAAACCTTTTTCGATTTGATCAAGAGAATATTCATAGAGTAGTAGTAAAGGTTGATAAAGAAGGAATCAATTTACTTGAAAAAGAAGACTTCGAATGGTTTGTCAATAATTCTTCGGATGCTACTATAGAATATTTTAAAGGTCAAAAACCGTATTTGAAAGAACGAAATGCAGAAATATTTGACTTGATAGAGAAAGGAAGTGTTGTTTCAAATGGTGAATTGTACGAAGCTATTTTTAAAATCATCTCTTAGAGAATACTTATATTTGTTTATGGACAAAATTCTTACCCAACAGTATTCTGATTATATTTCACCTTTTCTTACAGATCGTCGGAAAGAATTATTTGATAAAATTCTACACCAACGTACCAAACATTTTACGGTTATTCTTGAAGACTTATTTCAAATTCACAATACGAGTGCTGTTATAAGAAGTTGTGATATTTTCGGGATTCAAGATGTTCATATCATTGAGAATAAGTACAAGAGTTATATGTCCAATCAAGTTGGGAAAGGCTCTCAGAAATGGGTAGATTTTCATCATTATAGAAGTAAGCAGCACAATACACAAGATTGTATTGATTCAATTAAAAGTCAAGGCTATCAATTGATTGCGACAACACCGCATAATGATTCTTGCTTGATTCAAGATTTTGATATTAGTAAGAAGTCAGCATTTGTGTTTGGAGTAGAAAAAGAAGGTGTTTCCGATATGATACTTGAACAAGCAGATGGGTTTTTAAAGATTCCGATGGTAGGGTTTACGGAAAGTCTGAATATATCAGTTGCTGCAGCAATCGTATTACAATCTACTACAGACAGATTGCGAAGATCAGAGATCAACTGGAAATTGACAGAAGAAGAAATGCGCGTCAAGAAAATTGACTGGATGGAAAAAACGATAAAGAGTATCAGTAAGATTCAAGAACGATATAAAGAGGAGTTTGGTCTTTAATTAACAGCACTCACTATCCTTTGTACCAGTCAAAGGACAAATCAATATTGCCACAATCGCTCCTATAACTGGAGCCACTATATACAACCATAGATCTTGAAAATTTCCTGAGGCTAGCGCAGGAGCAATACTACGTGCAGGATTCATTGATGCACCTGTAATAGGACCGAAAACTAGGGCTTCTATCAATACTGTTCCTCCAATAGCAATTGCTGCCATCGTTCCAGTTTCTTTAGAACCGGAAGAAACTTTCATAATTACAAGCATCAATATCAAGGTTAGTATAAATTCTAATACAAAACTTTGCAACCATCCGTCAGATGGTAATGTGTTTCCATAGAGAGCCAAGTCTGGAAATAAAAATTTCAATGTAAAACTTGCCGCAATTGCGCCAAGAATTTGAAATAAAATATAAGGTACAACCTCTTTCTTTTCAAATCTTCCAGCAAATGCAAATCCAATTGTAACTGCAGGGTTGATATGCGCTCCTGAAGTCTCACCAAATGCATAAATCATCGCCATTACTACAGCACCAAAGGCAATTGCAATTCCTACAACACCAATATTCGGGTGAATAGATTCTACAACCATCGCTCCAGTCCCGAAAAAAACTAAGGCATACGTTCCAATAAATTCAGCTATATATTTTTTCATTTTACAAGAACTTGTTGAATGGTAGAAATACTATCACACTTTTTAATAACCAAGATTACTTCTTTATTGTTGGGTTTGCCATCAATATAGTACGTTTTACATGGTTTAGCACGTGGAAGACTTCTTTTAAAATCTACATTTCCATGTGTAAGTATCATACTCACTTCAGAAGAATCAATATTTGAAGAAAGCATATTTTCAGTTGCTTCATTAGAATAAAAGCGAACGTCATTTTTAAGATCTTTTAATACACGTGCATTTGGAAAATAATTGAAGGATACTTTTTTCTTTACCCAAATAAAATATACGAAGATCGAGCCGATTAATAAGCCAAATCCGTAGTAAGCAAATCTATGAACTAATTTCATTTTTTTATAAAATCAAAAGGTTGATATCTCTATACGGAAGACCAAACCAATCTGCAACAGATCTATTGGTCAAAATTCCGTGGTAAAAATACATCCCTTTTTGCAGACTTCTATCAAATCTTACTGCATTTTCAAACCCACCTTCTTCTGCGATATTCAATAGATATGTAGTAAATATATTACTGATTGATACAGAGGCAGTTCTTGAATACCTTGAAGGAATATTCGGCACACAATAATGAATTACACCATGCTTTTCAAATGTTGGTTTTTTATGAGTTGTCACTTCCGATGTTTCGAAGCACCCTCCACGATCTATACTCACATCAACTATTACAGCACCTTCTTTCATGTTTTCTACCATGGCTTCACTTACAATAATTGGAGAACGTGTAGTTCCTCTTATCGCTCCAATTGCGATATCGCAACGCATTAAGGCTTTTTGAAGCGTTTTTGGTTGAATAGTTGAAGTGTAAATTAATGTGCCTAGACTGTGTTGTAAGTGTCTTAATTTTGACAAAGAATTATCAAATACTTTAACTCTAGCACCTAATCCTAGCGCTGACCTTGCAGCAAATTCCGCTACAGTTCCTGCGCCTAAAATAACAACATCTGTTGGTGGGACTCCACTTATATTTCCAAGTAATAACCCTTGACCGTCTATGCTAGAAGACATAATTTCACTAGCAATTAATATAGAAGCTGTTCCAGCAATTTCACTTAAAGATTTTACTACAGGGTACGCTCCTTGTTCGTCTTGAATAAAATCAAATGCTACTGCTGTTATTCTTTTTTTGGCAAGAGATTCAAAATATTTTTTAGACTGTGTTTTTAATTGTAGGGCAGAGAATAAAACACTCTGCGGATTCATCATATCAATCTCAGTTTGTGAAGGTGGAGAAACTTTTAAAATAATATTACAGCCAAAAGCCTCATTTACATCATAGGAAATTTTGGCTCCAGCTTCTGAATAATCTTTGTCGGAAAAGTTAGATCCTAGCCCTGCGCCAGTTTCTAGAACAACTCTGTGTCCATGTGCACTCAAGGCAGCAACGGCATCAGGAGTTAAGCAAACACGTTTTTCTTGTAAATAAGATTCTTTAGGAATTCCAATTAATAATTCTCTTTTTTCACGTTGAACCTCAAGCATTTCTTCTTGTGGCATTAGTTGTTCTTTACTGAACGGTGAAGTAGTTTTACTCATCAGCAGTTAGTTGTATGGTTCGCTTTTCGTTATCATTTACAGTAATTGTAATAGTAACAATTTCTAAAGGTAATAAATTTTCTACTTTTTCTCCCCATTCTATAAAACACCAAGTATTACTATCAAAATAATCTTCAATTCCTATGTCATATGCTTCATGATCATTTTCAATTCTATAAAAGTCGAAATGATAGATAGTTTCATTCTTTTCGGAAACATATTCATTGACCAATGAAAATGTGGGTGAACTGGCAACATCTTTTACGCCAAGTTGCTTTACAATTTCTTTAATTAAAGTTGTTTTCCCAGCACCCATTTTACCATTAAATAAAATAGTTTTATAGGTTGCATTCTGTATTATTTTACTAGCAATTTCTGGAAGTTCGTCAAGCGAGTAATTTAGTTTCATTCAATTATTTCGGTTCTAGTACAGCACAAGGAATAACCATTTCTTCTAATGAAACTCCTCCATGTTGATAGGTGTTTTTATAATATTTCACAAAATGATTATAGTTATTAGGATAGGCAAAAAACAAATCCTCTTTTGCAAAAATAAAAGAACTATTCATATTAATTGTAGGTAAAAATATATCTCTTGGATTTTGTACGTAAAAAACTTCTTTGTCATTAAATGATAGGCTCTTTCCAGTTTTATACCTCAGGTTTGAACTAATATTTTTATCCCCTAAAACCTTGGAAGGAACTTTTGCATTAATTGTTCCATGATCAGTAGTGATGATCAGTTTTTGACCCATTTCGTGGGCTTTTTGGATGATTGATAATAATGGTGAATTTTTAAACCAACTCACTGTTAATGATCGATATGCTTTATCATCATCAGCTAGTTCTTTAATAACTTGCATTTCAGTTTTCGAATGAGAAAGCATATCAACAAAATTATAAACCACGACTGTTAAATCATTGTCTTTGGTAGATTTATAGGAGTCTGACAATTGTTTTCCAGCTTTTAAATTAGTAATTTTATAATACTCGTGCTTTAAATTCATTCCGAGCCTTTTTATTTGTGCAGCTAAAAATTCTTTTTCATATAAATTTTTCCCACCTTCCTCTGTATCGTTCTTCCAGTATTCAGGATGAAGTTTTTCCATTTCTGAAGGCATCAGTCCAGAAAATATTGCATTTCTTGCGTATTGAGTTGCTGTCGGTAAAATGCTATAATATGATGTTTCTTTTGTTTTCTTATAATAATCAGAAATTAAAGGTTCAATAGTTCGCCATTGGTCGTAGCGTAAGTTGTCAATAACAACAAGAAGCGTTCCATTTGTTGGACTTAAATTTGGACCAATAAAATCTTTAAATAGCGTATGAGATAGTATTGGTTTATCATCTTCATGTAACCAATCCGTATAGTTTTTCTTGATAAATTTAAAAAATTGAGCATTAGCTTCTTGTTTTTGGCTTTCTAGAATTTCAACCATTCCTTGATCGTTAATATTCTCTAATTCTATTTCCCAATACACTAATTTCTGATACAATTCTGCCCATTCTTCATAGGAATTGACCATAGACAAATCCATTGCTATTTTTCTAAATTCTTGTTGGTAATTCGAAGTTGTTTTCTCAGAAACCAATCTAGAGTGATCGAGATTCTTTTTTAAGCTTAAGAGAATTTGATTAGGATTTACAGGTTTTATAAGATAATCGGCAATTTTATTTCCAATGGCATCTTCCATAATGTACTCTTCTTCACTCTTGGTAATCATGATAATCGGAAGGTTGGCATTTTTAGATTTAATTTCAGTAAGAGTTTCCAATCCAGAAATTCCAGGCATATTTTCATCCAATAATACAATATCGAAATTTTCTTCTTGTACCATATCAATAGCATCTGCACCATTATTGCAAGTACTCACTTTGTAGTTTTTCTTTTCAAGGAAAACGATGTGTGGTTTTAATAAGTCAATTTCATCATCAACCCATAAAATATGTATATTGCTCATAGTAATTCTTATCTTTGTATTGTACAATTAAATTTCTTTAGAATTTGACTTCCAAAAAAACGAATAAACTCAAGATATTAAACGATCCAATTTACGGTTTTATTACTATTCCTAACGCTTTAATTTTTGATTTAATAGAACACCCTTATTTTCAGCGGTTAAGAAGAATTTCGCAAATGGGAATGTCTAACATGGTATATCCCGGAGCCAATCATACGCGTTTTCATCATGCAATAGGATGTATGCATTTAATTCAAAAAGCAGTCCGAGTATTAAAATTTAAAGGTATTGAAATTTCTAATGAAGAAGAAAATGCAGTCTGTATTGCTATTTTATTACATGATATAGGTCATGGTGCTTTTTCACATGCTTTGGAGAATAGTATTGTAAATGGAATAAGTCATGAAGATATTTCTTTAAAATTTATGCAAGTGCTTGATAAAGAATTTGAAGGTAAATTATCACTTGCAATTCATATATTTAAAGGAGAATACCATCGTAATTTCTTACATCAATTAATTAGTAGTCAGTTAGATATGGATAGGTTGGATTACTTAAAGAGAGATAGTTTTTACTCCGGAGTTACAGAAGGAAATATTGATTCTGATCGATTGATCACAATGCTGAATGTTAAAGATGATCAATTGGTAGTAGAGGAGAAAGGAATTTATTCGGTTGAGAAGTTTATTGTTGCAAGAAGATTGATGTATTGGCAGGTTTATCTGCATAAAACAGGATTGGTTGCTGAAAATTTATTAGTCAAAGTGTTGAAAAGAGCCAATGAATTGTCAAATAACAATATTAATTTACCTGCAAGTACAGCTTTTAATTATTTTTTATCAAATAAAATTGATGCAGAAAATTTTACAGATTCAACGTTGGATATTTTTTCAAAATTGGATGATTATGATGTATTGTCTGCTATTAAAGAATGGACTAATCATGAGGATATCGTTTTATCTCAATTGTCAAAGTCACTTATAGAACGCAAACTTTTTAAAATCGATATAGCAAGCAATCCTTTTGAAAATCAATTGATTGATAACAAGAAAGAAAAGGTTCAGAAAAAATTTGGGATAGAAAAAGACATCATTGACTATTTTTTTTTTACAGATCAAATTTCAAATCAAGCCTATGACTCGTCTAAAAATCAAATTCATATTCTATACAAAGATGGCAGCGTGAAAGATATTGTTGATGCTTCAGATCACTTAAATTTACAAGCGCTTTCGCAACCCGTTGTGAAGTATTTTATGTGTTATCCTAAAACTTCATTGTAGTACCAACTAGAATTTTCATATTTTTGCATTTAATGAAATTTACAGCAAACCAAATAGCAGAAATTTTAGAAGGTGATATTATAGGTGATCCAAATACCGAAGTATCTACACTTTCCAAAATTGAAGAAGGGGAGAAAGGTTCTCTAACCTTTCTCTCGAACACTAAGTACACCCATTATATTTATTCAACAAATGCGTCAGTAGTTATTGTTAATAGAACATTCGTTCCAGAAAAAGAAGTTAAAGCGACTTTGCTCAAAGTAGATGATGCTTACACCTCTTTTTCTAAATTGTTGGATTTTTATAATCAAATGAAACTTTCAAAATCTGGAATAGAAGATCCAAATTTTATAAGTAAAACTGCGGTGTTAGGCAATGACTTGTATATAGGAGCGTTCTCTTATATTGGTGACAATGTTAAGATAGGGGATAATGTGAAAATTTATCCAAATTCTTATATAGGCGAGAATGTGACTATAGGTAATAATACAGTTATTTTCTCAGGTGTTAAAATTTATTCTGATTGTATAATCGGAAAGAACTGTATAATCAATTCTGGTGTAATTATAGGTGCTGATGGATTTGGATTTGCACCAAATAAAAAAGGGGTCTATAGCAAAATTCCACAAATAGGTAATGTAATTATAGAAGATAATGTTGATATTGGTGCTGCAACGACAATTGATAGAGCCACTATAGGATCAACAATTATCGGAAAAGGAGTAAAACTAGATAATCAAATTCAAATTGCTCATAATGTAGAAATTGGAGCAAATACAGTAATTGCTTCACAAACTGGAATTGCAGGTTCAACTAAAATTGGATCTGGATGTCAAATAGGAGGTCAAGTTGGATTTGCAGGTCATTTAGTGATTGGAAATAACGTAAAGATTCAAGCACAGTCTGGAGTAGGGAAAAACTTAAAAGATAATGAAGTAGTTCAAGGGACTTATGCCTTTAATTACACTGATTGGAATAAATCCTATATTTATTTTAAAAAATTACCCAAATTAGTAGCAACTATAGATTTATTAGAAAAAGAAATAAAAGCATTAAAAGAAAAGGAATGATTCAAAATCAAAGAACAATACAGAAAGAGGTTTCACTCTCAGGAGTAGGATTGCATACAGGAAATAAAGTTACGATGACTTTTAAACCTGCGCCAGTTAACAATGGCTATACATTTGTAAGAATTGATCTTGAAGGAAAACCAATAATTGAGGCTCTTTCAACTTATGTGGTAAATACCCAAAGAGGAACGAATCTTGAAAAAAACGGCGTTAATATTAATACATCTGAACATGTATTAGCGGCGGTTTATGCTTTAGGGATTGACAATATTATTATCGAAATCGATGCGCCAGAACCACCAATTATGGATGGATCATCACGACACTTTATTGAAGCGCTTGAAAAGGCAGGAATTGAAGAGCAGGGCGCTGCACGCGATGAGTATATTGTAAAAGAGATTATATCATATAAAGATACTGAAACAGGAAGCGAAATTATTTTAATGCCATCTGATGAATATCATGTGACTACGATGGTAGATTTTGGCACTAAAATTCTAGGAACTCAAAATGCTACGCTGGAAAAATTATCAGATTTTAAAGAAGAAATCTCGGCAGCCAGAACATTTAGTTTTCTCCATGAAATCGAAATGTTAATTGACAATGACTTAATTAAAGGAGGAGATATGAACAATGCAATTGTTTATGTAGATAAAGAAATTTCTGAATCGACTACTGAAAAATTAAAGAAAGTATTTAAAAAGCAAAGTATTTCTGTTAAACCAAATGGAATTTTAGATAATCTAACTTTGCGTTGGGCAAATGAGGCTGCAAGACATAAGTTATTGGATGTAATAGGCGATTTGGCTTTAGTAGGAACTAGGATAAGAGGTAAAATTATAGCAAATAAACCAGGACATTTAATTAATACGAAGTTTGCTAAGAAATTGGCGGGTATTATAAAAACTGAAAAAAGAAATAGTGTTCCTCAATTTAATTTAAATGAACCGCCATTGATGGATATTCATAAAATTATGGATATACTTCCTCATAGACCTCCTTTTTTATTGATTGATAGGATTTTAGAACTAACAGAAAATAAAGTTGTAGGCATGAAGAATGTTACAATGAATGAAGATTTCTTCGTTGGACATTTTCCAGGAGCACCTGTAATGCCAGGAGTTTTACAAGTTGAAGCAATGGCACAATGTGGAGGAGTATTAGTATTAAGTACTGTTCCAGATCCTGAAAATTATTTGACATATTTCATGAAAATGGATAATGTAAAGTTTAAACAAAAAGTATTGCCAGGAGATACACTTATATTTAGTTGTGAGTTGATTACCCCTATCAGACGTGGAATTTGTCATATGCAATCCTATGCTTATGCCAATAATAAATTAGTAGCAGAAGCACAATTAATGGCGCAAATAGTTAAAAAATAATCATATGAACTGAGCAGAATTCATCATATTTATTTAAAAAAGGTTAAATGATTATTTTGCGAACACATTTCATCTACATAAATTAAAACTTAAGAAATGAATCAACCATTAGCATATATCCATCCAGAAGCAAAAATTGCTCGAAATGTAGTTGTTGAACCATTTACGACTATTCATAACAATGTTAAAATAGGTTCAGGAACTTGGATTGGATCTAACGTGACTATTATGGAAGGAGCAAGAATAGGTAAGAATTGTCGAATTTTTCCTGGCGCAGTAATCTCTGCGATTCCACAGGATTTGAAATTTGATGGTGAAGATTCATTAACTGTTATTGGAGATGATGTAACTATTAGAGAGTGCGTTACGATTAATAGAGGAACTAACGCCTCAGGGCAAACGGTAATTGGAAATAATTGTTTGATCATGGCAACATCTCATATTGCTCATGACTGTGTTTTGGGAGATTATTCGATTGTAGTGAATGGAGTTGCATTGGCTGGACATGTAATTATTGGAAAGCATGCAATTATAGGAGGATTGGCGGCAATTCATCAATTTATTCATATTGGAGATCATGCTATGATATCAGGAGGATCGTTAGTAAGAAAAGATGTTCCGCCATATACAAAGGCTGCAAAAGAGCCATTGTCTTATGTTGGAATTAATTCTATAGGATTGAGAAGAAGAGGTTTTTCGACTGAAAAAATTAGTGAAATACAAAACATATATAGAATCTTATATCAGAAAAATTACAATACATCTCAAGCATTAGGAATTATTGAAGCTGAAATGGAGGCTACTGATGAAAGAGACCAAATTATATTATTTATAAAAAATTCACAAAGAGGTATAATGAAAGGTTATACAGGTAATTAAAATTTAAGATAGAAAATGGCAACAACATCAGATATAAGAAATGGATTGTGTATCAGATTTAATAATGATATATATAAAGTAATAGAATTTTTACACGTAAAACCTGGGAAAGGACCCGCTTTTGTGAGAACTAAATTAAAAAGTGTTACAAACGGAAAAGTCGTTGATAATACATTTCCAGCAGGAAGAAAACTGGATGATGTACGTGTAGAAACACATAAATTTCAATATTTATATGCAGATGGTGACATGTTTCATTTTATGAATACTGCGGATTATGATCAAATCACACTCCAGAAAGAGGTGTTGGATGCTCCAGATTTAATGAAAGAGGGAGAAGTTGTAACCGTAATTATCAATTCTGAAGATAATATGCCGCTCTCAGTAGAGATGCCTGCAAGTGTGATATTGGAAGTTACCCATGCAGAACCTGGAATTAAAGGAAATACAGCTACCAATGCTACCAAACCGGCAACTGTTGAAACTGGAGCATCAGTGAATGTGCCACTTTTTATCAATGAAGGCGATAAAATTAAAGTTGGAACTGAAAAAGGGAATTATTTAGAACGCGTGAAAGAATAGTTTTTTCAAATGAAGTTTACGAAACAACAAACTTTAGTAAAAATTGCCAAAATTATCAATTCAGAATTTATAGGTGTTGATAGTTTTCCGGTTCTAGGTATGAACGAAATTCATGTTGTAGAGGAAGGTGATATCGTGTTTGTTGATCATCCAAAATATTATGATAAGGCGTTAGAATCTAAAGCCACTATAATACTTATAAATAAAGAAGTTGAATGCCCTGAGGGAAAAGCCCTTTTAATTTCTGATGATCCTTTTCGTGATTTTAACAAATTGACATTACATTTTAACGCATTTCAATCTTCTGGTTTATCTATTTCTAAAACCGCAACAATTGGAGAGAATACCATTATTCAGCCAAATGCTTTTATTGGACACAATGTAAAAATTGGTAATAATTGCCTTATCCATTCTAATGTTTCTATTTATGATGGATGTATTATTGGAAATAACGTTACAATTCATTCTGGAACTGTTTTAGGTGGTGATGCTTTTTATTATAAGAACCGCCCTACAGGTTACGATAAATTAATTTCTGGAGGAATAGTAGTTCTTGAAGACAATGTTGATATAGGTGCTAACTGTACAATAGATAGAGGAGTTACTGGAAACACAACAATAGGAAAAGGTACTAAAATTGATAACCTTGTTCAGATAGGTCATGATACTGTGATTGGAAAGAAATGTTTAATTGCTTCACAAGTAGGAATTGCCGGCTGTGTGATTGTGAAAGATGAAGTAACACTTTGGGGGCAAGTAGGCGTGAGAAGTGATGTGAAAATTGGGAAAAAAGCGGTTATTCTAGGTCAAACTGGTGTTACCAAATCAGTAAAAGGAAATGCTGTTTACGCAGGAAATCCTATACAAGAAGCTCGACAACTTTTAAAAGAAACTGCTTTTTTAAGAAATCAGGTAAATTCTAAAAAATAAACTTATATTTTTCTGATAGTCAGAATAAAAAATTACTTTTGCAAAGCAAAAATTAATCAAACATAAATTCTATATATAATGAGTGTTCTCGTAAATAAAGATTCTAAAATTATTGTACAAGGTTTCACTGGTAGTGAAGGTACTTTTCATGCTTCACAAATGATTGAATATGGTACTAATGTTGTAGGTGGAGTTACTCCTGGAAAAGGAGGTCATTCTCATCTTGATAGACCTGTTTTCAATACAGTAGCAGAATCAGTTGAAAAAGCTGAAGCTGATGTTTCTATAATTTTTGTTCCACCAGCATTCGCTGCTGATGCAATTATGGAAGCTGCTGATGCAGGAATAAAAGTAATTATTTGTATTACTGAAGGAATTCCCGTTGCTGATATGGTGAAAGTTAAAGATTATATTGCTGATAAAGATTGTAGATTAGTTGGACCAAATTGTCCAGGAGTTATTACGCCGGACGAAGCTAAAGTTGGTATTATGCCAGGATTTATCTTTAAAAAAGGAAATGTAGGTATTGTTTCTAAATCTGGAACATTAACGTATGAAGCAGCAGATCAAGTTGTAAAGCAAGGATTTGGAATTACAACAGCTATTGGAATAGGAGGAGATCCTATTATTGGAACTACTACTAAAGAAGCGGTTGAATTGTTAATGAATGATGATGAAACTGAAGCAATTGTTATGATAGGTGAAATAGGAGGTCAACTTGAAGCAGATGCAGCAAGATGGATTAGAGCAACAGGAAATAAAAAGCCAGTTGTTGGATTTATTGCTGGACAGACTGCACCAAAAGGAAGAACTATGGGTCATGCTGGAGCAATTGTTGGAGGATCAGACGATACTGCGCAAGCAAAAATGGCGATTTTAAGAGAAAACGGTATTTACGTTGTCGATTCTCCTGCTGAAATCGGAAAAAAGGTTGCGGAAGTGTTAAATAAAGCATAATATTTTATATAAAAATTCATTAAAAGTCTGTTCTTAAGTATATTTGAGAACAGACTTTTTTATTAAATACCTAATCCAAAAATTAAACATGAAGAAATCACATTATTTTATTGCTCTTTTTATTGGACTAGCTTTTGCTAGTTGTAAGAAAACAGCCCAATATGCTACAATTGAAAATACTGATGCAAACGGCTATTCATATGAAACGGTTGAAAACGATCCTACAGGATTGCGTTTATATACTCTTGAAAATGGTTTAAAAGTATATTTAAGTCAGAATAATGACGAACCTACAATACAAACTTACATTCCTGTAAAAGCAGGATCTAACTATGATCCAAAAGAAAGTACAGGATTGGCTCATTATTTAGAGCATATGGTATTTAAGGGAACAGATAATATTGCAACTATTGATTGGGAAAGTGAAGAGAAGTTGATTGCTCAAATCTCTGATTTATATGAACAGCATAAGGCAGAGTCTGATCCAGCAAAAAAAGAAGCCTTGTACCGTGAAATTGATAAAATTTCACATGAAGCATCAAAACTTGCTATTGCAAATGAATATGATAAAATGGTTAGTTTATTGGGAGCGTCAGGAACAAATGCACATACTTGGTTTGAAGAAACTGTTTATAAAAATAAAATTCCAGCAAATGGATTAGATAAATGGCTTCATTTAGAAAATGAACGTTTTAGTAAGTTAGTATTGCGTTTATTTCATACAGAATTAGAAGCTGTTTATGAAGAGTTTAACCGTGGACAAGATAGCGATGGAAGAAAATCTTTCTCTGCGATGCTTGATGGTTTATTTCCAACACATCCATATGGACAACAAAGTACTATTGGGACTTCAGATCATCTAAAGAACCCTTCGATGGTGCATATCAATGATTATTTTAACACATATTATGTGCCAAATAATATGGCAATTGTATTGGTTGGTGATTTTAAATTTGATTCTACAATTCAAAAAATTGATGCAACTTTTGGTCAAATGGCATATAAAGAAGTTGTACATCCTACATTACCAGTTGAAGAACCTTTAAATGGTGAGATTATCAAAGAAGTTTTTGGACCTAGTAATGAAAGTATATCTGTTTCTTACAGAACTCCTGGAATAGGTACTGAAGAAGAGAAGATTATTACTTTAATTGAAATGTTATTGATGAACGGTAATGCTGGTTTATTTGATTTAAACTTAAATCAAAAACAAGTTGTACAAAATGCATCTACACAACCATTTTTCTTAAATGACTATGGTATGTTGATGTTAAATGGAACACCAAAGGCAGGACAATCATTAGATGAAGTAAAGGATTTGTTATTAGGACAAATTGAATTATTTAAGAAAGGTGAATTTGATGAATATATGATTGATGCAGTTATCAATGACCTAAAATTAAGAGATACACGCCAATATGAAAATTCTACTGCATTAGCTTCAATGTACTTTAATGCATTTATTCATAATGAGAACTGGAGTGATAAGGTTCAATTTTTAGATGATTTAAAAAAGATATCAAAAGAAGATTTAGTTGCTTTTGCAAATGAATTTTTTGTTGGAAATCATGTAGTAACATATAAGCGTAAAGGAGAAGATAAAAATATAACTAAAGTTAAGAATCCAGGAATTACACCAAATGCTATAAACAGAGGTGCTGAGTCAGAATTCTTAAAAAGTTTTAACGCAATGACATCTGAAGATTTAAAACCTTTATTTGTTGATTATAAAAAGGAAATTCAAAAAGAGACCCTAGATAGTGGAATTGAAATTGCCAATATTAAAAATAAGAATAATGATTTATTTGATTTGAATATCATTTTTGATATGGGTAAAGACAATGATAAGAAAATGGCTTTGGCTGTTGGTTATCTAGAATATCTTGGAACGGATAAATATTCAGCAGAAGAGTTAAAAAAAGAATTTTATAAATTAGGAGTTAGTTCTAGTGTAAGAACTGGAAACGATCAATCTAATGTTTCAATTTCTGGATTGCAAGAAAATTTGGATAAAGGATTAGAGTTGTTAGAACACTTATTAGACAACGCTGTTGTAGATCAAGAAGCTTATGATAAGTATGTTGCTGGTATTTTAAAATCTAGAACTGATGGTAAAACAAATAAAGGGAATATATTACGTGGAGGATTAAACTCATTTGCTCAATATGGAGAGAATTCAAGATTGAGAGATATTTATAATGCTGACGAATTGAAGAATATGAATCCAAATGAATTGGTTTCTATTATTAAGGATTTGAACAATTTCAAGCACAGAGTTTTCTATTATGGTAAAGATGTTAATGCTGCTAAAACTGCATTAAATACATACCATGAAGTTCCTACTGAGTTGAAAGAATATCCTGTAGCGAAAGAATACATAAAAACTGAAACTGGGAAGGATGTTTATTTTGCAGATTTTGATATGGTTCAAGCAGAATTATTTTTTATAGCGAAAGGAGAAGAATTAGACACAAAGAAAATGGCGTTGTCAACTGTTTTTAATTCCTATTTCGGTCAAGGATTTTCATCGGTAGTAATGCAAGAGATTAGAGAGTCTAAAGGATTGGCTTATGCTGTATCTGCTGGATATCAATCGGCAAGTAAAGTAGATGATACGGATATCGTTTATGCATATATTGGAACTCAGGCAAACAAAGTTACTGAGGCTGTTGATGCGATGCTAGTCTTAATGAATGATATGCCCGAATCAGAGCAACAGTTTATTACAGCAAAAGAATCTGCTTTAAAACAAATTGCTGCTCAGCGTATTACTAAATCTAATATTTTTTGGAACTATGAGAGATTACAAAAAAGAGGGTTAGATTATGATAATAGAGAAGAAATATACAAGCAAATTCAAAATATGACTTTGGAGGATGTTCGTGATTTCTTTAACACGAGTATAAAAGGAGAAGACTTTTCTGTTTCAGTAATAGGGAATGAAAAAGATATGGATATGGAAGCCCTTAAGAAATTAGGAAAACTACATGTAATGGATGTTGATTACTTGTTTAATTATAAAAACACAGAAGTAAAGCAATAGCCTTTAGAGTAATGTAATAGATAAAAAACCGCCAATTAGCGGTTTTTTTTATGTGGAGATTATTCGATTCTGATAAATATACTATAAATAATATTTTACTATCGATTAAGAGTTGAATAATAGAAAATAATTGGTTTACATTTGCCGAATGCAAAAACAGCAGGATCTTAAAGTAGAATTTGTCATTTTAATGGCAGCCTTAATGTCAACGGTTGCTTTATCAATTGATGCATTATTGCCAGCATTACCTGAAATAGGAGCGTCACTTGGAGTACTCGATCCAAATAATAATCAGTTACTGATTACTATGATTTTTTTGGGATTGGGTTTTGGGCAATTAATTTTTGGTCCTTTATCAGATAGTTTTGGAAGAAAACCAACGGTATATGCAGGGTTTATACTATTTATAATCGCTTCCATTATTTGTGTGACTGCTGAAAGTTTTGAAATGATGATTTTCGGAAGAGTACTACAAGGAATAGGTTTGTCTTCCCCTCGCACCATTGCAATTGCGATGATTCGTGATTCTTATAGTGGTGATTATATGGCGAAAATATTGTCGATCGTTGTGATGGTTTTTATTCTAGTTCCAGTGGTTGCACCTGCTTTAGGCCAGTTTTTATGGGTTTTTTACGGGTGGGAATCTATATTCTATGTAAATTTAGTATTAGGAGCAGCAGTTATGATTTGGTTTTGGAGGCGACAGCCAGAAACTTTGAGAGAAGAAAACCGAATTCGATATTCACCAAGGATATTTATAGACGGTACAAAAGAATTTTTAAAGTATAAAGACTCAATTGCATTTACATTTGTTTCTGCTTTTATTACAGGATCTTTTATGGTGTATTTAAGTACTTCTCAGCAAATATTCGAGCAGCAATATAATATGGCGGAAATGTTTCCTTACATCTTTGCTAGTTTGGCAATTTCAGTTGGGTTTGCGACGTTTTTGAATAGTAGATTGGTTGTTAAGTATGGAATGTGGAGAATTGCTTACACCGCAACAGTTGCCTTCGTTTTAATATCTCTCTTGTATATCCTATTATTTTGGTCGGGAGTAAACCCTAGGATTGAAGTTTTGATTGGGTTTTTCGCACTTCAATTTTTTGCTATTGGATTTTTATTTGGAAATTTAAGAGCATTAGCAATGGAGCCATTAGGTCATATTGCAGGTATTGGAGCAGCAATTAATGGTTTTGTTTCAACGGTAATGGCTGTTCCAATTGCAAATTATATAGGTAGTTTTGTGACAGATTCTGTACTGCCTTTATTTATTGGTTTTTCTTTTTTTGGAGTTTTATCGGTGCTCATATTTTTACTATTAAAAAGATATAAAAAGAAAATAGCGATACATTAATTTTACCAATTCACATTCGATTCATTTGAACCTTCTATAATACTCTGTACAACTTCAGGGTTTAATAACGTACTAGTATCTCCAAGGTTACTTAAGTCTTTATGAGCAATTTTTCTCAAGATACGTCTCATAATTTTTCCAGAACGAGTTTTAGGCAATCCAACAGTAAATTGGATTTTGTCAAGTTTGGCAATTGGACCAATATGTTCAGTAATCATTTGATTGATTTCTTTTCTCAGATTATCATGGTTTCTATCTTCACCTACATCTTTTAAGATTACATATCCATACAACGCATTCCCTTTCACATCATGAGGCAAACCAACAATCGCTGATTCCGCAACCGCTGGATGTTCATTAACGGCATCTTCAATAGGAGCCGTTCCTAAATTGTGCCCAGAAACAATAATCACATCATCAACACGACCGGTAATTCTGTAATAACCTACTTCATCTCTCAATGCGCCATCTCCTGTGAAATATTTATTTTGATAAGCTGAAAAGTAAGTGTCTTTATAGCGCTCATGGTTTCCCCAAATTGTTCTCGCCATTGAAGGCCAAGGGAATTTAATACATAAGCGTCCTTCAACTTGATTTCCCTTAAGTTCTTTAGCATTCTCATCCATTAAAGTTGGTTGAATTCCAATAAATGGTAGCGTTGCATAGGTTGGTTTTGTAGGAGTTACATACGGAATTGGTGTAATCATAATTCCACCAGTTTCTGTCTGCCACCAAGTGTCTACAATAGGACTTTTTTTATTCCCAATATTATCATTATACCAATGCCAAGCTTCTTCATTAATCGGTTCGCCTACGGTTCCTAATACTTTTAAGGAAGACAAATCATATGGTTCTACAACGCTTAATCCTTCTTTAGCCAATGCTCGAATTGCGGTAGGAGCGGTATAGAATTGAGTGACTTTATGCTTTTCTACTATTTGCCAAAAACGGCCATAATCAGGATAACTAGGAACACCTTCGTACATTACTGTTGTTGCTCCATTGGCCAATGGGCCGTAGACAATATAACTATGTCCTGTAATCCAACCAATATCAGCAGTACACCAATAGATATCATTCTCTTTGTATTGGAACACATTTTTAAAGGTATAGGCAGTATATACCATATATCCAGCAGTTGTATGAACCATTCCTTTAGGCTGTCCAGTAGAACCAGAAGTATATAAAATAAATAATGGATCTTCAGCGTCCATAATTTCTGCTTTACAATCTGCAGATGCACTGTCCAATAAAGGTTGCAACCATTTATCACGACCTTCTTTCATATTGATATCAGAATTGATTCTTTTTACTACTAATACTGTTTCAACGCAATCACAGTTTTCCAATCCTTCATCTACAATTCCCTTTAAATCAATTGTTTTTGCACCTCGATACGAACCGTCTGAAGTAATTACCAATTTACAATCACTATCATTTATTCTTGTTGACAATGCTGTTGCTGAGAATCCTGCAAATACAACAGAATGTATTGCTCCAATTCTGGCACAAGCCAAGACTGATATTGCCAATTCTGGAATCATTGGTAAATAAATGCATACGCGATCACCTTTTTTGATTCCTTGGTCTTTTAATACATTTGAGAATTTATTTACACGTTTATGCAATTGATTGTAGGTAATGTGTTCAGCATCTTCTTTTGGGTCATTAGGTTCAAATAAAATAGCTGTTTTATCTCCACGAGTTACGAGATGTCTATCAATACAGTTTTCTGTAATATTCAATTTGGCTCCTTGAAACCATTTTATTTCAGGTTTGGTAAAATCCCATTCCAATACTTTATCCCATTTACTTTTCCATAGAAAATGTTCTTCAGCAATTTCTTCCCAGAAACTTTCAGGTTCATTGATTGATTTTCTATATACTTGATAATACTCTTCTAAATGTTTTATATGGTAGTTACTCATCTTATGGGAATAGGATTTGAAATTATTTTTTAAAATTAAGAAAAAACTTTTTCATCCAAGCTAGACAATAGTATCTTTTCTTATCTTTGGTTCAAAAATTTATTGATAACATGAAATTATTAGAAAACAAAACAACACTTATTACAGGTGCAACACGCGGAATAGGAAGAGGAATTGCGATTGAGTATGCCAAGCAAGGTTCTAATGTTGCTTTTACATATAGTTCTTCAGTAGATGCTGCAAATGCATTGGAGAAAGAATTAAACGATCTAGGAGTGAAAGCAAAAGGATATCAGTCTAATGCAGCAAATTTTGACGCAGCACAAGAATTGGCTGCTGATGTATTGAAAGAATTTGGAGCGATTGACGTATTGATTAACAATGCAGGAATTACCAAAGATAACTTGTTGATGCGTATATCAGAAGATGATTTTGACAGAGTTATTGAAGTCAATTTAAAGTCGGTATTTAATTTAACCAAAGCTGTTATACGCCCAATGATGAAAAAGCGCTCAGGTTCTATTATCAATATGAGTTCGGTTGTAGGATTGAAAGGAAATGCTGGGCAATCCAATTATGCTGCATCAAAAGCAGGAATAGTAGGTTTTTCTAAGTCTGTAGCATTAGAATTAGGTTCAAGAAATATTAGGAGTAATGTGATTGCTCCAGGATTTATCGAAACAGAAATGACTGCAAAACTTGACGAAGAAACTGTAAAAAGTTGGAGAGCTGCTATTCCATTAAAAAGAGGTGGAAGTCCACAAGATATTGCAAACGCTTGTGTATTTTTAGGGTCAGATATGAGTTCTTATATTACAGGTCAGACTTTAAGTGTAGATGGAGGAATGTTGACTTAATAGCAGTTATTTTTAATGCAAATAGAAAATTTATTTTTAATAATTGGAGCGGTAATTATAGCCTTATTAATTGCCGTCTTTCATTATTTTTATAAATCTAATAACAATTTAAAAGTCAGTTACTTACTGACTTTTTTACGTTTTATTTCGCTTTTTGCACTTTTTTTACTATTGCTGAACCTGCAAGTTGAACAAACAGAGGTTGAGACTATTAAGCCAACTTTGGTTGTAGCAGTTGATAATTCTTCTTCCATTGCCAACTTCAAACAAGAGGATGAGGTCAAAAATGCAATAAAGGATTTAAAGAACGATACTGAACTAAATGAGAAATTTGACATTGATTATTTTTCTTTTTCAAATGATGTAAAGACATTAGATTCATTAAAATTTGACAAGACACAAACCAATATTTCAAAGCCTTTACTGCAGTTTAACGAATTGTATAAAGATAGAATTGCTCCATTACTTTTAATTTCTGATGGAAACCAAACATATGGATCTGACTATGAATATTCGAAATTTACACAACCTGTTTTTTCTATAGTTGTAGGAGATAGAGTTCGGTATTCAGACTTGAAAATATCTCAATTGAATGCCAATAAATATACCTATTTAAAAAACAAGTTTCCTGTAGAAGTATTTCTGAATTATGAGGGTGATAAGACTGTTTCATCTCAGTTTTCAGTTTATAAAGGCAAGCAAAAGGTTTTTTCTAAAAAACTAGAATTCTCTCCAAGTAATAGTTATCAAAATATAGAATTTTATTTGCCTGCCAATGAAGTTGGGACACATTATTACTCTGCACGGATAGATTATTTACAGAACGAAAAAAACACGATTAATAATAACAAGAATTTTGTTGTTGAAGTAATAAGTGAACAGTCTAATGTGTTGATACTTTCTTCATTTTTGCATCCAGACATTGGTGCTTTAAAAAAATCTATTGAAAGTAATAAGCAACGAAAAGTAACTTTAATGAGAAGTACCGATACTTATAAATTGGAAGAGTATCAGACAGTCGTTCTATATCAACCTACCAATTCATTTCAAAAGGTATTTGCTGAATTGAAATCTCAAAAAATTAACTATTTTATTATAACTGGTTCTAAAACTGATTGGAACTTTTTAAATATAGCGCAAGATAACTTTGAAAAGAAGGCTATCAATCAGACTGAAAATTATGGACCAATCTTCAATCCGATTTTTGGAGGGTTTGTAGTTGATGATATCGGCGTTGATACATTTTCTCCATTAGTGGACAAGTTTGGTGAAGTAACATTTAACATTCCATTTGAGACGCTATTATATCAGAAAATCGGAAATTTTACTTCTGAACAACCTTTACTAGCAACATTTGATGAAAATGATAGAAGAGGAGTTGTATTGTTAGGAGAAAATAGTTGGAGGTGGAGAATGACTTCATTTGTAGAAAATCAATCCTTTCAAAATTATGATGAATTGATTAGTAAAATCATACAGTATTTATCTGTTAATAAAAAGGAACAGCGATTAACCATTGATTATAACTCATTTTATTATTCTAATGATGAAGTAAAAATACTTGCCAATTATTTGGATAAAAATTATGTCTTTGATTCAAATGCAAGTATGATGCTTTCTTTAAAAAATAGAGAAACTAATGATATTAAAAGAATGCCTTTTTCTTTAAGAGGAAATCGTTATCAAGTTGAATTGTCAGGATTGAAAAAAGGAAATTATAGTTTTTCTGTTACCGTTAATAATCAAAATATCAAGTCCAATGGGAGTTTTAAAATATTAAATTTTAGTGTAGAACAGCAGCATACAACTGCTCAGATTGATAAACTTTCAAGTATTTCTAGAAAATCAGGAGGGAAATTATTTTATCTAGATAATCTTGAAAACTTACGTGCTGATTTAATTGAGGACAAGCGATTTATTTCAAAACAAAAAAGCGAGAAAAAACAAAATTCAATTATAGAATGGAAGTGGTTATTAGGCTTAATTTTAGTATCTTTGAGCATAGAATGGATTATTAGAAAATATAACGGATTAATTTAAAATAAAATAAAATCATGGCACAACCACAATTACAATTACCCAAAGGATTAATAGGATTAGTAGCTATTGCAATTATAGCATTAGTTTTCTTATCAAAATCTACAGTAACAATAGACTCTGGAGAGGCTGGAGTTCTCTTTAAAACCTTTGGAGAAGGTGTCGTTACAGATAAACCGCCAATGGGAGAGGGGTTTCATCTTGTTGCTCCTTGGAACAAAGTTTTTGTTTATGAAGTACGTCAACAAGAACTTTTTGAAAAGATGAAAGTATTGTCTTCAAACGGATTAGAAATTCAAATCGATGCTTCTGCTTGGTACGAACCTGTTTACAATGACTTAGGAAATTTACATCAGTCTCTTGGTAAAGGTTATTTACAACGTGTAATTCAGCCAGCTATTCGTTCTGCTGCACGTAGTGTTGTAGGTCGTTATACACCAGAACAATTATATTCTAGTAAGCGTGATGTTATTCAAGATGAAATATATGAAGAAACAAAGAAAATACTTGATAAACAATACGTTCAATTAAATGAAGTATTAGTAAGAGATGTAACTTTACCTAACACAATTAAAGAAGCTATTGAGCGTAAACTAAAACAAGAGCAAGAATCTTTAGAGTATGAGTTTAGATTGGTTACTGCAGAAAAAGAGGCTCAAAAAGTAATAATCGAAGCGAAAGGAAAAGCGGAATCAAATAGAATTTTAAGTGCTTCTTTAACTGATAAAATCTTACAGGATAAAGGTATTGATGCAACTATAAAACTTTCTGAATCTCAAAACACTAAAGTTGTTGTTATTGGTGGCGGAAAAGATGGATTGCCTTTAATTTTAGGAAATAATTAAAAAGCAAACTATTATAAAAACAAAAAACTCCGCAAATGCGGAGTTTTTTTATTTTTTTCTTTCAGTGCTCCCTTTTTTAAGAGCCTTGTGATTTTCATAACATTCAAGTACGGCTTCAATTACTTGTATATCACTTGCTTTTTTTATGAAATATTCAGAATAATTACACTCATCTAGAAGTTCATTCAGTTCTTGTTTGCTCAATTCAAGATATTCTAGCATGAATTCACGATTTACTTTTGAATCGAGAATATCTCTGATTTCACTTTCTTCACGCATTTTTTTTAGTCTACGTAATTGTTTTGGTTTTTTACCAAAAAGATTATATACAAAATCCATTGGATGAAAAATTGCATCTAAAGGAGAACTGTACGTCTTTTTATTTGGTCTACCTACTTCATAAGTCTGTGGAAGACCATTAATATGAATTCTGGTAAACTTATCTTGAGGAATATTTCGAGCATCTATTTCTAATACACCAATCAATTTTGTTGATTTTACAGTTACTTCAGCAATATTTTCAGCCTTTTGGAACAATGCTATTTCCAATTCATTCCCTTTCAAGAGGTCATTAGTTATCTTTATTTTGATGGATTGAAAACCAACGTGAGATAAGAAAATAGTATCATTTAATTGTGTAGGAATTGTAAATGAACCGTCATCAACAGTTACTGTACCTCTTACAGTATTTAAATTAAATACGTGAGCGTCTTGAAGTGGTTTTTTATCAAATCCATTTACAATCTGTCCTTTTAAATTGGTGATTTCAGTTGACTCATTTGTTGAAATTGAACTATTAGTCTTTTCTTGAGAAAATCCAATTGAAGTGACTAGTACTAATAATATAATAAGGTTTTTTTTAAGCATCTACAATAATACTAATAATTAGAATATTAAAAGTTAAAGAATTGTGAAAGCTGCTGAATTTATTTATAAATAAAAAAACCTATCAAATTACTTAACAGGTTTTTTGTGCGCGTAACTGGACTCGAACCAGCACATCCTTTCGAACACAAACCCCTCAAGCTTGCGCGTCTACCAATTCCGCCATACGCGCGCTTAGTAGTTCTATAAAACTAAAAAAGTTAAGTGTAAACTTAACTTTTTTGTGACTTGGCTGGGGCTCGAACCCAGGACCACCTCCTTAAAAGGGAGGTGCTCTACCAACTGAGCTACCAAGTCTTCTTTCATTAGCGAGTGCAAATATAATATCAAAAATTTACTTCACAAACCATTTTTAGAATTTTTTATTGGATATTTGTCTTTTATTTGAATATTAGAAGATTAGTATATGAAGATTGTTTTATTGGGTTATATGGCAAGTGGTAAATCGGTAGTAGGAAAAGTGCTCGCTAAGCAATTGAACTGTGAATTTATTGATCTTGATGCATATATTGAATTAGAGGAAGAAAAGTCGATATCAATAATTTTCTCTCAAAAGGGTGAGATTTATTTTAGAAGGAAAGAAACTGAATATTTAAAAGAAATTTTTTCCGAAAAGGAAAATTTCATTCTTTCATTAGGTGGTGGAACTCCATGTTATGGGTTAAATATGGAAATAGTACTAAAGAATTCTCAGTCCTTTTATTTGCAAACTTCATTAAACACCTTACATTCAAGGTTGTTAAAAGAGAAACTGAATAGACCATTGGTGGCATCTATTGAGCCATTAAAACTGAAGGAATTTATAGCAAAACATATATTTGAACGTACTGCCTTTTATGATAAAGCAAATCATATTGTTTCAACTGATGAACAAACTATTCAACAAGTTGTAGATTCTATAAATATTTACTTAATCTAAATATGCGATTGCTGTCTTTTCAGTAAATTTAACTGTAATATTATCTTGTAAAGTTGTTGATAATGAGACTCCTTTAAAATCCGCTTTAATAGGATATTTTTTATGATTTCTATTGACTAAAACGGCTGTTTTAAAACGCTTCAATGGTACTTCTAAAAAGTGCTTGACACCATACATTAAGGTTGTTCCTGAATTTAATACATCATCAACAAGGACTAAGGATTTGTTTTTGTAGTCAATTGAATTTAAAGATGTTACTATTTTATTTCTTGGTTTTTTCTTATCTATTTTTACTTCGCATAATTGGATATTAACATCTGATATTTGAGAAAGAACTCCTTTTATTTTTTTTGAAAGTATGTATCCATTACCTGTAATACCAGCCAAAACAATTTCTTTTTCTGTTGAATTACTTTCAAGTATTTGATAGGCAATTCGTTTTATTTTATGATTGATTTGCTCGTTTGTTAGAATTATAGAATCCTTCATAATTTATTCTTCAGTATTAAAATTATCAATATCTCTTCTGTCTTTTTTAGTAGGTCTTCCTATTCCACTCTTTCTATAATAATCCTTAGAATATTTAAGTAGTTCTTGTCTTTCAAATTCTTCTTTTGGTGTTATATCTTTTCTATAAAGATCAACCAACTTCGCTCCAATACGATTTTTTGGAATGTCTAAAATGATTATTTGATAGTTAATCTGATTCTTTCTAATTAAAATTTCTTCACCGTTGAAGACCACTTTAGAAGGTTTTACTGAAACTTGATTGATCTTTATATGACCTTTCTTACATGCTTCTGTGGCAATACTTCTTGTTTTAAAATAGCGTATAGACCACAAATATTTATCTATCCTCATATAAAAAGTTAAAATTTCTAAATAGGCTTTTAACAAAGGTATGAAAATTGTATCTTGCGCACTTAAATATTTCAAAAAATGAGAATAAAAAGTATTGGATTGATTTTAGTTTTATTAATGACAGTTTTTGCTTGTGATGATGATACTGCAGGAGTAATATTTGACCATGTTGAACAAGCAAACATTGATGACAAACTATTAATAGATTATTTGGAGACTCACTATTATGATGCAGGACTAGACTCTATTAAAGTCATTTCTAGTAGTCAGCCGACACTTATGAGTCAGGTTACTACTCAGGATGTTGTTGAAAACACAATCAGCTATAAATTATATTATATGGTTTTAGAAGAGGGTAAAGGGTATACACCTTCTAAGTTCGATGATATATTAACAACCTATCGTGGTGAATTATTGGATGGTACAGTATTTGACGATCGACCAAGTATTTCAGTTGGTAATCCATGGATTAATTTATTGCAAGTTGTCGCTGGATGGTCACATGGCTTTACCAATTTTAGAGGCGGAATAAACACTTCACAACAAAATGAACCGCTTTATTTTAGTGATACGGGTAAAGGTTTTTTGTTTTTTCCTTCAGGACTAGGATATAGAAATTCTCCTCAATTATTGATTCCAGCAAACTCTCCTTTGGTATTTAAAATAGATTTACATTTTGCATCTGCAGCGGATCATGATAATGATGGTGTATCATCAAATGATGAAGATATTGATAATGATGGTGAAGTGACTAATGATGATACAGATTCAGATTCCCTTTCTAACTTTGTTGATTCTGATGATGATAATGATGGAATATTAACAAAAAATGAAGATCCTAATGATGATGGTGACCCAACCAATGATGATACTGATGGAGATGGAATACCAGATTACTTAGATTCAGATAGTTAAAATAATATAAGTTTAAACAAAAAAATCCTGTAAGAAATTACAGGATTTTTTGTTTAAATAGATGATTTTTTATTTAAAGTTTCAGTGCCAGACCTATTATTAATTGTGTAGGTCTTGTATCAACTTTATCAATGCCTGCAGAATTCGCTAAATTTTCAGACAACCCTTTTTCATATCTTAAATCAACAGAAAGTTTCTCTCCAAGTTGAACTGCCGCACCAAATTGAACTCCAACAGTAAAATCATTTTCGACATCATTTAAATTAAACCCTTTTAAATCAAAATCAGTATCTAAAATATATTGAAGTGAAGGGCCTGCAAAAATACTTATAGGTTTAAATATGTGATATCCCAATAATATCGGCACATCTATTTTATTCATTGTAAATTTACCTTTATTAAGATACTCACTTTTAGTTGAAGTATAGACTAACTCTGGTCTTAAGTAAAAGCCATCACCTTCAGTTTGATACACAATTCCTAAATGATACCCAGTTTTTCCATCTGATTTAATGTCTTGACTAATTTCTTTAAAATCTCCATTAGAACTATAGTTTAAACCACCTTTTATTCCAAACTGTGCATTACTAGTTAAACAACTACCACATATAATTGCAATTGCTAAAAAAATATTTTTCATAATTTTATTAATTTAAGATTTATAGTAAATTAACGTAAACTGTGTCAACTTATTTTCTTTTGATTACTTTTATAGCAGCCTTTACTACTGACGCAGCATTTAATCCATACTTTTCCATCAATTGCTCTGGAGTTCCAGATTCTCCGAAACTATCATTGACAGCTACAAACTCTTGAGGAGTTGGATTGTTTAAGGATAATGTTCTTGCGATACTTTCTCCTAGACCACCATATTTATTATGTTCCTCGGCAGTAACGACACATCCAGTCTTAGCAACTGATTTTATAATTGCTTCTTCATCCAATGGTTTAATTGTATGAATATTAATTACTTCCGCACTTATTCCCATTGCTTCCAATTGTTCAGATGCTTGCAATGCTTCCCATACTAAATGTCCGGTAGCAACTATAGTTACATCCGTACCTTCTGTTAATTGGATTGCTTTTCCGATCACAAATTTCTCATTTGCTGGCATGAAAACAGGAACTTTCGGTCTTCCGAAACGTAGGTAAACAGGACCTTCGTGTTCTGCAATTGCAATAGTTGCTGCTTTGGTCTGGTTATAATCACACGTATTGATTACAGTCATTCCAGGAAGCATCTTCATCAATCCAATGTCTTCCAATATTTGATGTGTTGCTCCATCTTCACCAAGTGTCAATCCTGCATGTGAAGCACAAATTTTTACATTTTTATCCGAATATGCAATCGATTGACGTATCTGATCATAAACTCTTCCTGTTGAGAAATTGGCAAATGTTCCTGTAAATGGAATTTTCCCTCCTATGGTCAGTCCAGCAGCAATTCCCATCATATTGGCTTCTGCAATTCCAATCTGAAAAAAGCGCTCAGGATTTTCATCGATAAAATCTTGCATTTTAAGTGACCCAATTAAATCAGCACATAAAGCAACTACATTTGGATTGGTTCTTCCTAATTCCGTAAGACCATCTCCAAATCCTGATCTTGTGTCTTTTTTTTCTGTAAAAGTGTATTTTTTCATTTGACTAGTTAATGTTGTTATTAGCAAAAATAATTATTTGAGTTTTAATTGAATCTAAAATTTTAACAATTCTGTATACAACTTATGAACAGGTAAACCCATAACATTGAAAAAACTACCTTCAATCTTTTCAACTCCTATATAGCCTATCCAATCTTGTATTCCGTAGGCTCCAGCCTTATCATAAGGCTCGAATGTATCTAAGTAATACTCAATCTCTTCTTGAGTCAGTATTTTAAAATATACTTGAGTAATATCATTTACTATTTTTATTGAATCTATAGTTTTTAAACAAATAGAAGTCATCACTTCATGCTTTTTTCCAGAGATTGATTTTAATATGTTTATCGCATCTTTTCTATCTTTTGGTTTTCCAATTGCTTTGTTTTCAAGCCAAACAATCGTATCTGAAGTAATTAATATTTCGTTTTTTTTCAAATCATCAAAACTACTTGATTTTAATTCTGCTAAGTAATCAGTAATTTCGACACCTTTTAAAGTAGAAGGATAGATTTCTTCAACCTCACGTAATTTAATGGTATAATCAATTCCTAAATCTTTTAAGAATTGCTGTCTTCTAGGTGATCCAGAAGCCAGGATTATTGAATAATTTTTTAATTTAGTTGAAAGCATTTTTGATATAAATTGAAATTAGAGGAATTGAAATTATTCCAAGTAAAATAATAATTTTCAGTACTTTACTCAAGTGGTTGTAACTTTTTAATGTTTCAGCACTCCATAATTTATAGGTGAAATAGATGAGAGGAATTACAATGAGTACTATAATATATGAGAAAGTTATTGTTAAGATATCTACTAAATTAAAAGTAACGACCAACAGTAAAAATAGTGTGAATA
>Ga0307488_10000211_pt1 | contig 44650 bp, 48 predicted proteins | sample SB02metaG_FD_202248 | JGI IMG/M metagenome (GOLD analysis project Ga0307488, IMG submission 202248) | Sea-ice brine microbial communities from Beaufort Sea near Barrow, Alaska, United States - SB 0.2 | ecosystem: Environmental > Aquatic > Marine > Coastal | place: USA: Alaska | collected... | reverse complement strand
AAATAGAAATTATGAAAGAAAATAAACTAATAGCAGTATTTATGGGTATGGAAGACTATCAAGAGATGGGCGAGTATGTCACACCTAACTACCACACCGAATGGAATTGGTTGATGCCTGTAATACAGAAATGTAGACAAGAGAACCGATTGGAGTATTTTGATAGGGTATACTATGCCATTGAAGAATGCGATATAAACGTAACCTACAAAGCAGTAGCAGAATTTATTAAAGAATATAACAAACAGAAAATATGAATTACGATAATTGGAAATTAGATACTCCACAATATAATGAAATAGTAAGTTCTTGTTGCGGATCTCAATACGTTTTGTCTATTGATTTTGAAAATGATATAGAAACGGAAAATAAATATTTATGTAATAATTGCCAAACTTTTTGTGAAGTAATAAAAGACTATGAGTACGACCAAAACAAAAAAGATGATTATTACGAAAACTTATCTGATGAAATAAGGTTAAACCAATGAAAAACTATCCTTTAATATTAATAATGTTATTGGGTGTAAGTGAAAAAGAACACAACAATATACATTTAAAAGAAATTGTAAAATTAGAAAATATAAAAACAATTTCTGCTATAAAAATTAAACCGAAAAATATTCCTATAAAAATAAAAAAAGATTACTTGATTGATGCTATTATAAATGTAGAATCAAGAGGAGATAGTTTGGCTTATGCAAAGGAAGAGAATGCAGTCGGTATTTTACAAATAAGACCAATAATGGTTAATGAAGTAAATAGACTTTTAAGAAAACAAAAGATCAAAAAAAGATATTGCAATAAAGACAGATGGAACAAAACAAAGTCTATTGAGATGTTTAACATAGTCAAAGACTATTACTATAAAGACTCAAGTAATGAGGTTATTGCAAGATGTTGGAATGGTGGAAGAAAAGGTTATAAGAGAAAATCAACTATTAATTATTGGGAAAAAGTTAAAATAGAATTAGGATATTTAAAAGAAATAGACTAAATTTATACTTTAATTATGATATACGAAAAAAAACTAACAAAAGAAGAAATTGAAATATGTATAAGATTTATTAAAAAATTACTCCTTTTAATTCTTTATTTAATTAATTTCTTCTCCTTAATATGGTTGTTATATGCTATGGGAGAAAATGAAATAAAAGTTAAAACAGATATTCCTAGATTTATATTTCATTTAGTAACATTTTTTGTTGTTGTATTACTGTATATCGAAAGTAAATTATTAATAAAAAACATAAATAAAATAAAATGAAAGTAAAAATTCAACAAAGAAGTATTTATCACAAGTTTGCAGAATTAGAAATTGAAATTCCTGACAATGTTAAAGATATTCAAGATTATTTGCTTAACAACGAAAATAAATGGGTAGAAAATATAGATCATAAAATAAATGAAGCAGAGTTTACTTATGGTTTTGGAACAGACTCCTATGCTAATTCTCAGTACAATTCTTTTATGAACGAACCCGAAGAAGAATCTGAATGGATATATAAAACAGATGATGAGAGTGGACATTTATAATATTAATCAATTAAAATAAAAATGATACACATAACAGACGATAACTTTGTTTGGTTAGATGTAACCAAAGATTGTCATTCTTGGAATAGAACTCAAGAATTATTTATGGGAAATGCTTTATATGAAGTTACTGATGAGGGTAGAGACTCTTTAATTGAAGAACCTGAATATGTGGATAAATCAATAAAAAGAGGTAATAGAATTTGTATTGAAGTAGGACATTTGCCTAAAAATAAAAGACCTTTAAATATTTGGACAGACACTAAAAAAAGATTAATAAATGGATATTGGTATGTAAAAATATCCGATCTAATAAATAAAAAATGAAAACAGAAGATTTAATAAAAGAAGTTGGGCGAGAAGTAGTGATGCTATTGCTTGAAAAAAACAAAGCGTATGGAGATACTGCAAATAAACCACCAAAAATATTTTCTAAACTATCTGCAAAAGAAGGTATACTAGCTAGGATAGATGATAAGTTAAGCCGAATTAAAACTGTAGGACTTAACGACAAAACAGAAGATACTATGCTAGACTTAATAGGTTATCTTATTTTATATAGGGTTCAATGTAAAAAGGATGGACAAAATTTGGAAAAGAAGTAGAAAACATTTACATTTATATATTAACAAATCAAATCAAATAAAATGGGAATTTCCAAAAAAATGTTCGATCAAGAACAAGAAAAAAAATCTGTTACATTAGAGCAGTACTTAGAAAATGAATTAAAAGAAGCAGAGTATTACGCTGAAAGTCAGAGAGAAGTATTAAGTAACATATTTAATTCTTGGGAAGAGATCTTCGGAGAAAAAAGTAAAAATACAAACAATTAAATTTAATAATGAAACAAAATATATTCAATACCTACGTTAGTGAAGTATGCAAAATTTTTAATGTAAAAAAGAAAATGCTTTTTACTAAAACAAAAAAGAGAGATGTAGTAGATGCTAGACAGTTGTTGTATTGGCTATGTAGAAGAAGACCTATGAATATAGTTTATATTAAAGAATATATGCTAGAAAATGGATATGATATAAGTCATTCAGTAATTCATTATGGTATAGCAGTAGTAGAACAAAAAGTTTCTAATGATGCAGACTATGTTGAAACAATAAACTCCATTTTAGATGAAGCTGAAGTATAAGTTAGAAGATATTTTTAATCAATCTGTTAAAGATGATTACGCTATTTCAGTTGATGGAATGGGGTATGAGGCTAGAATGGTATATGGAATAAAAATAATCAAAGATTTAACGACTGAAAATATAGAAATTTTAAATACAACTCAAGGAGGAGATTATTATAAATCATTAAATGAATATGAGGTAGATATTTTTCTTGAAAAAGGTTGGAGGCAAGGTGTTTATATGTTATCTTTGTCTAACTATCGTCTAAAACTAGACTTAATTGAAATTAAAATACATAAAGAAATCAATGGAAGATCTAGTATTAAGCAAATAAAAACACTCAAATCTCAAAGAGAAAGAATTTTGAGTAAATACACAGAAATCAATAATAAATTAAATATAATCAATTATGGTAGCAGTAAAAAAAACAAAAACAAAATCGGTATTTGAAACACTATCGTCAGTAAACGTAAATAAATACGTTGAGAAAAAAAATAATTTAACTTATCTATCTTGGGCATATGCTTGGGCAGAAACCTGCAAAGTATATCCTGATGCAACATATACTATATATGAAAATCCTGAAACAAAAGAGAACTACGACTACGATCCTGAGTTAGGGTTTATGTGTAAGACATCTGTTACAATAGGTGGTAAAACATTACCAATGTGGCTACCCGTTATGGATGGTTCTAATAAAGCTATGAAAAAACAAAAGTATACGTTCACTAGCAGATACGGAGATAAAGAAGTTCAGTCAGCTACTATGTTTGATATTAACAAAACAATTATGAGATGTTTAGTTAAGAACTTAGCTATGTTTGGAATGGGTGTTTATATATACGCAGGAGAAGATATGCCTATGGTTGAAGTAGAAACAAAGTCAGAAACAACTATGAAGCCACCTTTAACTTTAAGAGATGAAAAGTGGGAGTTTATAGCTAAATTTGTTAAAGAAAATAAATCTTTAGGTTTAAAAAAACTTTTAGATAAAGTAGCTACAAAATATACTTTGTCCGCTTCAGTTCAAAATGAAATTAAAAAAATAATTTCTAAATAATATGAACGAATCAAATAGCGAGGTCTTAAATAGACTTAGGGATGATGAGCAATATTATGGATCATTCGGAAAACAGTATTTATCAAACTCAGATATTGGAACTCTACTTACTAATCCAAAACAATTTAGAGTTCCGCAAGAGGATAATGTTAACTTTCATAAAGGAAGGTATTTTCATCAACTAATATTGGAACCTGAAAAAGCAAAAGAAACTGAGTTTGTTGATATTGGATCAAGAAACACAAAACTATATAGAGAACTAATAGAATCTCATAAGCAAGATATTGTTATGCTTGAAAAGGAAGGGCAAGAAATTAGAGATTGTGTAGATACTATGATGGGCAACTTTCCTTTTTTTGAAGGAATAAGACAAGAAGGTTGTGAATATGAGGTTCCCGCCATAAAAGAAATAGAGGGTTTATTATGGAAAGGAAAAGCAGATATTGTTTGTCCTGACAAGTTAATAGATTTAAAGTCTACAAGTAATATAAAAGATTTTAAATGGTCAGCTAGAAAATACAATTACGATAGTCAATGTTATATATATCAAGAGTTATTCGGTAAACCATTAGTTTTTTATGTAGTAGATAAAATTACTAAAATGCTAGGCATCTATCATCCGTCACCTGATTTTTTAGAGAGAGGTAAAAATAAAGTGGTCGAAGCAGTCAAGGTTTATAAAAAATTCTATGGTTCAGACTCTAAGTTAGATATTAATGAATTCTTTATAGAGGATGTTCTTTAAAAGTAAACGGTTCAAGTGGTTCAAAGTTCCAATGGAATGCAAGACTCGTGAGGAAAAAGAAAAACTTATCCTTAAAATAAAAAACAATTTGGAGCAAACAATTAAAATCAAATAATATGTCAGTACAAAAAGAAAAAATCTTTGCAGAGGGATTTTCATTTAAAAAAAGAGAAAATTCTCCTGATTGGATAATTGGAAATCAAGCTATCAAAGTAGATGAGGCCATTGCTTTTCTACAAGCCAACCAAAAAAAAGGGTGGGTAAACATTGATATTAAGCAGTCACAGAAAGGAACTTACTATTGTGAGTTAGATACTTGGGAAGCTACACCAAGAACAGAAACTCCACCTGCTCCTGCTGTAAATACAAAAGCTGAAGCTGATCTTCCTTTTTAGTGTTAATTAAAACAATTATTTTCAGGAGGAACTTTAAAGGTTCCTCCTTTTTTTACACTAAAAATGTTAAATGTCAAAAAATATTTCTATATATATACTTTTATATATTATATAATTTTCTTTTCTTTACCTATATAAGAAAAAAAACTAACATAATCAACATTACTACTGATAATCAATAAGTTACAAAAATTAAATCAACATTAAATCAACATAAACCTATGTCGCAATCAAAAAACAAGGTAACAATATTCAAAAACATTAAAGAAACAGAGACTCCATTCCATAGAGAAATAGGCTTAGTCATAAAAAGAATTAAAGATGGAGCAACAAAAGATTTAGTTAAGCAAATTAGAAAAACAAAAGACAAAACCGAACGTAACGAATTAAAAAAACTACTACCTGCGGTGTGTTTTTCAGGGGTATTCAACAAAAGAAAAGATCAAGCAATACAAGAACATAGTGGGTTTATATGTTTAGATTTTGATGGGTATGAAAAAAGAAAAGTATTGTCAGAACACAAAGAGAAACTTAGTAAAGATCCTTATGTATACTGCGTATTTGTATCTCCTTCAGGAAATGGACTTAAAGCACTTGTAAAGGTTCCTGCGGACAAAGAAAATCACGTTAATTATTTTAATTCTTTAGGAATATACTTTGATTCTGAATACTTCGACAAAGCCTGTAAAAACATTTCTAGGGTATGTTACGAGTCTTATGATCCTTTAGTTCATATTAACGAAAATTCTTCTTTATGGGACACTATTGCGGAGCCTGAGTACAAGGAGGTTGTAAAACATAAGGACACTCCTACTATACCTATTACAGATGAAAATAAAATAGTAGAAATACTAACTAAGTGGTGGGAGAAAAAATATCCTATGATAGAGGGTCAAAGAAATCAGAATGTCTTTGTTCTAGCTATGGCCTTTAATGATTATGGAATAGCTAAATCACTTGCGGGATATATATTAGGTCAGTATGTTAATAAAGACTTTACTGTTAGTGAAATTAATAGGACTATTGATTCTGCATATGCTAACACTTCAAAATTTGGAACTAAATATTATGAAGATGAAGACCAAGTAAATATTATAAAAGGAAAATTAAGAAAGGGAACATCAAAAAAAGAAATACGTAGTCAACTAAGTGATTCAGGTGTTGATGATCAACTAATAGATTCTGTAATAAATAGAATTGACAAAGAAAATGCCAAACAAACATTTTGGGAAAAAAATGAAAAAGGTGTTATTAAAATAGTTCATTATAGTTTTAAAAAGTTTTTAGAGGATAACGGATTCTATAAATATTGTCCTGAAGGAGGTAAAAATTATGTGTTTGTTAAGGTTACTAATAACTTAATAGACCACTCTAATGAAAAAGAAATAAAAGATTTTGTTCTTAATTTTTTAATGGACAATGATGACTTGAGCATATATAACTACTTTGCAGATAACGTAAGGTATTTTAGGGAAGAATTTTTAACTATTTTAGGAACTATAGATATATACTTTGTAGAGGACAAAAAAGATTCTGCGTACTTATACTATCAGAATTGTGCAGTTAAAATAACAAAAGAACTTATTGAGCCAATAGACTATTTAGACTTAGGTGGGTATGTTTGGAAAGACCATATTATAAATAGAAAATTTAATATATGTGATGAGTATGTTTGTGACTACTCAGTATTTATAAATAACATATGTGCCAATGACAAAGAAAGAATTAAAACTATGGAATCTACTATAGGCTTTATGATGCACGGATATAAAAATTTAAGTTACTGTCCTGCTATAATATTAAATGATGAAGTAATATCAGACAACCCTGAAGGAGGAACAGGAAAGGGTCTTTTTATGAATGCACTTACACAAATGAAAAAGTTAGTAGTTATAGATGGTAAAGCATTTGCATTTGAAAAATCATTTCCTTATCAACTTGTATCAGCAGATACACAAATACTTTGTTTTGATGATGTTAAAAAACACTTTGATTTTGAAAGGCTTTTTAGTGTAGTGACAGAGGGTTTAACTTTAGAGAAAAAGAATAAAGATGCTATTAAAATACCATTTAGTAGGTCTCCTAAAATTGGAATAACTACTAATTACGCTATAAAAGGAACAGGTAATTCTTTTGCTAGAAGAAAATGGGAGATTGAATTACATCCTGCATACAATAAAAATTTTACTCCCTTAGATGAATTCGGTAAACACTTCTTTGCAGATTGGGATGATGATGAATGGTGTTTATTTGATAATTATATGACTTCTTGCTTACAAGATTTTTTGAACACAGGACTTGTATCTAGTAAATTTGTTAATCTCAAAATAAGACAATTATCTGCTGAAACATCTCACGATTTTATAGAGTGGTGCGGATTAGTTGAAGGTCATCAGAAAAATGAAAGTTTAGTGAAAGGATCTAAATTAGTTATGCAAGATTTATACTTTGACTTCATAAACGAATATCCGGATTATGGGCCAAAGGCAAAAATGACAATAAGCAGAACAAGATTTTATAAGTGGTTAATTTCTTATTCAAGATATATAAGTCAAGGATTTAACCCTGAAGAAGGAAGAGATACCGCAGGAAGATGGTTTAGAATATTAACAACAAAAGATATTGAGATACAGTCAAAACTACCAATATGACAGAATCAGATGAATTAGATATGGCTTATACTAATTCTTTTAATATTATAATTTTAGATTATGATTGGGAAGAGATTGTAGAAGGAAAGTATCCATTCTTTGCTCATAATATTGCTAGAAGATTTCCAAAAAAATATGAATTAGAAAGATTAATAAAACACTTTCTTGAAAAAGAAGATTACATAAAATGCAAAAGTTTAAAGGAGTATTTAGAGAGGGTGTACGAGAACGAAATATAGGATATTCTGATTATCAAATGCACAGACAATGTTCTTTGTATTTTGGGGTAATGAATAAAACTAAAAAAGTAAAAGTAGGGAGAGGAAAAAATGCAATTTTTAAAGAGGAAAAAATTTATATTGAAAATGCTGAAACAGAAAAATTAAATTTACATAGTTTAGAACACTATAAAAACCTTATGACAAAACCATCAAAAATAAAATTTAGAGACTATCAAAAAAAAATAATAGTTCAAGGATCAGAGTTGTTAATTTTAAACAACTTTCTATACTTAACAATGGAAGTAAGAACAGGAAAGACCCTTACTAGTCTAGGTATAGCTCAACTATTAAATAGTAAAAATGTTTTGTTTGTTACAAAAAAAAGAGCTATAAGCAGTATTGAAAATGATTTTACATTACTAAGACCTGACTTTGATTTAACCGTTATTAATTATGAATCTTTACACAAAGTAGAAGACGTTGGAAATTTTGATTTGGTCGTTTGCGATGAGGCACATTGTATGGGAGCTTTTCCTAAACCTAATAGGAATTCTAGATATATTAAAGAAGTTATAAAACACAATCCATATGTCATCTTATTGTCAGGAACACCAACTCCCGAATCTTATAGTCAAATGTATCATCAAGTTTGGGGAATAAAAAACAATCCTTTTAAAGAGTATTCTAACTTTTATAAGTTTGCAAAAAGGTTTATTAAATTAAGTCAGTTAAAAATAAACGGTATGATGATTAACACCTATAAAGATGGGTTAATAGATATTTTATCTGAGATGAATAAGTATACTATATCTTATACCCAAAAAGAAGCAGGGTTTAAGGTTGACACTAAAGAACATATTCTTAATGTAAGAATGAAAGACAAAACTTATGATATTGCTAAAAGATTAAAAAAAGATTTAGTAATAGAAGGAAAAGAAGAAACCATATTAGCTGACACCTCTGTAAAACTTATGATGAAACTGCATCAGATTTATTCAGGAACTATAAAGTTTGAGTCAGGAAAATCTATGATAATAGACTTATCTAAAGCTAAATTTATAAACGATAATTTTTACGATAAGAAAATAGGTATATTTTATAAATTCAAACAAGAACTTGCCGCAATAAAAGAGGTTTATAAAGACAATATTTGTACTGACCTAGATACATTTGAAAACACAGACAAGTCTATTGCTCTTCAGATTATTTCCGGTAGAGAAGGAATTTCATTAAAACAAGCGGAAGCATTAGTTTATTATAACATTGACTTTAGTGCGACAAGTTATTGGCAATCTAGAGACAGAATGACAACTAAAGAAAGATTAAAATCAGATGTATATTGGATATTCTCAGAAGGCGGAATGGAAAAAGACATCTATAAAGCAGTAATAAAAAAGAAAGACTATACAATTAATCATTTTAAAAAAGATTATGCCATATATTAAAAAATCAGAATACGAGTTTATCCAAGATAAATTAAGATGGAGTAAAGACATAATTGAACATCATAGAATGTTTGAAGAGTACATTCGTGAACACAATTATGAATTGTGGAGTTTTGCTCATTCCGATATAAGTAGAAAAACAGGAGCAACAAAACCTTGGGATAAGGGAACAATTTGAGAACTATTAAAAGATTATGCCATATAAAGATAAAGAAAAACAAAAAGAGTACTTACGTATGCACTACGAAAGGAATAAGGAAAAAAATAGAGATGCTAAAACAAAAGCCATAAAAGAATGGAGACTTAATAATAAAGAACGCGTGTCTTCTTACAATGCCGATTACGCTAAGAAACATAGAGATGATATAAATAAAAGAGAAAAGAATAGAAGACATAATGACCCTTTATACAGGATAAAACTAAATTTAAGAAGTAGAATAAGAAAGACTATTATTAATAAGACAGGAAAAACTACAGACATATTAGGATGTGGTTACGATGAAGTCAGAGATTATATTAGTAATAAATTTAAAGAAGGAATGAGTTGGGATAATTATGGTGAGTGGCATATAGATCATATTAAACCATTAGCTATGGCTAATACAGAAAAAGAAACATACGAGTTATGTCATTACACTAACCTACAGCCATTATGGGCTATTGAAAACTTACAAAAAGGATGGAAAAATTTAAATTAAATTATAAAAACAAAACAATATGAAAAAACTAGCAATAATAGGAGGTCTTAGTTTAATGACCGCAGGAAGTACATATATGATGTGGCATCCACACGCACCACAATTTGATTTAAACCCAAACACTTTAGCCATAGCAACAGGAGGTTTTTTTGTTGCAGTAGGACTTACGTACAGATTTTAAAAAAATATTATGAGTAAAAAATTTGAAACAAAAGAAGACTTGGAAAGACAACGCAAAGCGATTAGTCTGTTCTGTGAAAAGTTTGTAGCTAGTTATGAGGAACTTGATGAATGGGACATAGATTATTTAGTTACTAAAGATGAAAAAAAATGTTACGTTGAAGTTAAAGGCAGAAAAAGAAACATAAAAAACGCTTTTCCTTTACCGGTGGCTGCTAGAAAAATGGTTAAACTTTGTGATAAAAAAGTACCTGCAATTATTATATGGGCCTGTTATGACGGATTAATATATGCAAATATAAAAGACTTAGAATCTACAGGAAAAATTAGTGGAAGACTTAAAGAAAGAGAGGGTTCGTATAATGATACAGAATATATGTTATATTTTGATGATCAAGATTCTTTTTTTACCATAAATAACTAAATTGTATCTTTGTTATGAATGACAGAGCAGCAGATACAATCTAAAAGAATAAAGCAGTTGGAAGAAGAAGGATATTATGTTCTTAAATTAATTAAGACCAATAAGAATGGAATACCTGATATTTTAGCAATACCAAAAAATGTTAAAGTATTATTTAGTGAAGTAAAAACACCAAAAGGGAAGGTATCTAAATTACAGGAATATAGGTTAAAAGAATTAGATAAATATGGATTTAGAACTGAAGTATATAGAGGATAAATTATCTTATGAAATTGATGAGTGGTTTTTTTCTCAATTAGAATTATTTTCTATACCTGATGCTACAGTTATTATAGGTCAAATACTTTCTATTTTAGATGAACTTCCTGAAAAAGATGAGTGGTCACAAGAAGTTGCAGGGGTAGTGCACAAGGAAAGTCCTGTGTTTTTTGTAATTGAATATTTAAAAGAAACAGTAAGTATACCAATATTAATAGACATCAACGAAATAGAAGTTGATGAATATTTAGATTTTATATCAAGTCAAAAATCAATCAAATACTATTATAATGAAAGAAGAAATAAATATCCTGATGAGGAAGCACGAGGAGTTCAGTTATTTGAAAACAATAATTAGAGACTTACTAGGTGTAGATGTTTTAGAAGATAAATCTAGAGTTCAACAAGTTGTAAATGCCAAAATGATATACGCATATATTCTTAAGGAAAAAGGATATGGATGTAGTGTTATAGCTAAATCAATGGGAATGAACCACGCAACAGTTTTACACTACTTCAAAACAATTCCTTGGTATTTAAAAAGTGACATTCACCTCAAGAAAAACTACGACAGAATAAAAAAAGAGTACTATAATGAAACTGACCCTGTATCTTTGTTATCAGAAAATGAACTAAAAACAGACATAATTTCTTTGAAAATTGAAAATAAAAACTTATCTTCGGAAATAAAAAGATTAAATTCTGTTATTTCTAGCTTGACTAAAAACAAAGAAAAGCTACAAGATTTGTTCAAATGTGTAGAAAATAGGACAAGAAAAGGAACAGAACAACAGTTGTTATATAAATTAAATAGGTTTTACAATGGTGTTTACGACAAGTGATATTGACAAAGTTCTCTCTTATAAAACTTGGAACACTAAAAAGAAAGTTGACGAACTTCTTAGAATGGACTGCTCAATGTACTGTAACTTAGGAAGTGATTCTTCTAAAAGTGACAAAGGAGAAGTGAGAGTTTCTTCAAGAAAAATCTATTTAGGAATTAAAAGTATAGATGAGTCCACAGGAACTTTGTTTTTACAAACAATGGACTCTAATAAAAATAAAACCTAATATGCCATTAGAGCCGTCTGCTTATGATAAAGAACGCATAGCACACATCAATCACTTGATGGACACAATAAACGACTCTACTTCCGAAATATATGAATTACTTATTGATCGTGAATTTAATTCACTAAAAAAAGAAATAAAAAATTTAATGTCAATTCTAAAAGACATTTCAACTTCTGTAGAAGATGATATATGATGGAAAAATATTTTTAGAAAAAGACTTGTTTTCTCTTTTAAAAAAGAACTTTATTCCTGATTTACAAAGAACAAAAAAAACAAATTCTTCTTATGATTGTTATTCTACTAAATTTAATTTAGACATTGAATTAAAATGCAGACGAACTCATTATGACGATTTAATTATAGAAAAATCTAAATACAAATCTTTAATGAATAGGTGTTTAGATTTGCAAACCATACCTGTATATATAAATTCTACACCTAAAGGAATATGGGCATTCTACATTGCTGAAATTAGAATGACTTGGATTAAAAAAAACTTACCAAAACAAACAGACTTTTCTAAAAAATACCATATTAAAAAAGATATTAGTTATATAAATATAAAAGAAGGAATAGATTTAGTTGCTCTTTTTCCTTGACTTATTAGGACTTAAGCTTTCAGGTATGTATCCTTTCTTATAAGACTTACTCCAATCTTCAGCCATTTCAGGCTTATTAGCATACATCCATCTTTTTTGTTTTTCACTTTTAAAAGGCATATATAAATATTTTAGTTTCTACTACCTCTGCCACCGCTTCTACCGGATGTTCTACCACCTCTTCCACCTTTACTACCTCTGCCACCGCTTCTACCGGATGTTCTACCACCTCTACCGGTTGTTCCACGGCCTGTTGAAGGATAATAATTATTTTCTCTATCTTTTAATTCTTGTTTTAAATTTCTTAATCTTTTTTTCTCTTCTTTTAACTGTTGTTCTGACTCATAGTCAGGAGAGTTTGGACCAAAAGTATCATACCATAAACGGTAGTTGTACCTTTTCATATCACTTCTTGAATTATAAATACCAAGCTTTTCTTTTTCTCTTTTCTTTTTATCCTTTAAATCGTTAGAAGCTTTATTCATTTCAGAATAAATATCTCTTAAAACTAATCTCCTTACATCTCGGTACATTGGGATTAAGCCTGTGTTTCCTAAAATCTCAAGTGGAAGTCTATACATAAGTTCTGCTTCCTCTAAAGCCTTTCCTTCCGGAGTTTTTTTAGGAGCTGAAGTAGCTTTTTTAACTGCAAAGTCTAAAGTTTTAATTGCAGGGCCAAAAGCTGCAGCCATATTAGTTGCTATTTCACCTATACTTGTTCCTCTACCATCTTTATTGTTAGGTATTATTTGATAAGATAATCCATCTTTGTAAACATCATATTCCCCATCCCTAAGAGGCCCACCATATTCTCTGTTTAAAGGCTCTATTATGCCTGCATTCATTATCCCTTTAGTAATGTTACCAAAGTCTCTTCCTAAAACCAAGCTTGTTACAGAAGAAGCAATTGCTTGACCTAGTTGTTTTTCCAAATCTTTAGGCTCTTCTTCTTCTCCTGCTATTGACGATAACATTTCACCAAGAACATTAGCCATCATAGTATACATAATCATACGAGTAGCTGAACCGGCCATCAAGGCTGCTCCTTTTGTTTTAGTTAGGCTTCCCATACCTACTGCATTAACAATTCCTGTTCGAGCAGTAATGTATTCATATATAAGAAAGGTAGTCATAAAGCCATTAAATGCGTTTATAGCAGTTTTAATACCACTATCATTTGCTTTTTTAGTACCTTTTAATATCCCCATAAAAGGATTAGAATTACCACCTGTCATTACTCCATTTTGATCAGCTAATTCTGTTGCAGTTTTTAATGCCTCTTTATTTTCTTTCATATAAACTTCATCATTAGCAGCTATTTTTTCCATATCAGGATCTACACCTGTAATAGCTTTAAATTCTGATTTAAAAGTACCAAACCACATTGGCCTCATTACCACCTTGTCAGGAGTAGATATTAAACCATCTGCAACCGTAGCTACAGCACCTTGATATTTAGCTCCTGTCCTATTCCATATTTGAGCTATTTTATTTGATATTTTTCCCTTAGACCTAGATGCTTTTGGATTAGAAGATTGATTTATAATATTTGCATCAATCATTCTCCCTGACATATCTTGATTAGAATACAAACGAGTGACAAGTTTACTTCCAAGATTTTTCATAGATAAAGGAGCTGAGTCGCTATTTAAAAATTTCATTCCTATTTTAGCTCCTGTAACAAAAGAAATAGGAGCTGTCATTATAGCAAAAAAAGTATTGGAAGTTAATTCTGCAACAAACCTTGTTCCACTTGCAAGTATAGCACGATAGCCATTTTTCTGTAACCAATTTAAAGCGTCTTCACCTAAAGTTGTTTGTTGATAAGCATTAGTTAATAAGTTCTCAACCACTTCTTCATTAGCCTGCTTAATAGCGTTAAACTTTTCTCTTAAGTCAGAGTCCATTCTTGTTTTATCTCCTTTTAAAAATTTTTCAGCTTCATTTATTGTTCTTCTTGCAGTCTTAATTGGCTCTGTCATATGAAAATCTAGAAGTACTCCTTTTGATCCTCTTGATGCGGAAGCATATACATTAAAGTTTAAAGGAGAAACAGATCCTGTTCTTTTTATTAAAGACTTAGCCTTTGTAGATGGTTTTAATCCTTTATTAAATTGCTCAATATAAGATTGTCCACTCGCTACTCCTAATGAGTTTTCTATGTTTGCACCTTTTTGAGCTTCACTTAATACATTTAAATGAACATAGTTGTTTCTAAGAGTAACATTATCTCCTCTTATAATTGAAGAAGTGTATTCTGCTGTTTCAGCTAAACTTAAATTAACTTCTTGAATGGTTTCAATAGATTCTTTTTCCGCTTTATTAAAACTATTATAAAGTTTTTCATTATCAATTTCTCCTGTTTCTTTATTTTTAAATTTTTCTAAAATTTCTGCTAACATTATTGCGTCATCATCGGTATAACTAGTTTCTCCCGTGTCAATTGATTCAATTGTTTTTTTAATATAAGCAGCCGCTTGATTTTTAGTTTCAGGATTATTTAAATTTGAATCGTGTTCAAGCTGAATCATATAAACCATTTGCTTAAAACTAGACCTTAAAGTTTCATTTGAATTTCTTTTAAAAGATTTAGAAACTTTTTGTTCAGCTTTCTCAAGTTTTCCTAATATTTTTTTGTACTCATAAGTAAATGCTTCTTGTGCTTTAGCAGACCTATTAAATACAGAATTAAAAATATTTTTTGTTTTTGAATCACCAAAAATCTGATCTACATAATAAAGAGGGTTTCTTCTAATAGCTTCTAGTACAGCTCCTCTTTTAGTTATTTTACTTTTTAATCTAGAATATAATTTAGATATAGGAAGTATTTTACCCTTCTCAATTGATTTTCCCAAAATCGCCCCTTGAAGAACTGCTTCCATTTTTGAGTTCATAGTAACAACTAAAGAAGGTAGAAATCCGTTGTTAATATTATTAATTAACTTTAAAACTTGTTTTAATTCCTGAGTACTTAACCCATTTAACGCATCTATATCATTGATTAATGAGTTAAATTTATCAGCAGCAGCTCTTTCTAGCCTAGAAGGTAAAGATGAGATTTGTAAAGCTTTTGTTTCATTAATTTGCTCTATTACACTTTGTTTTTCTAATTCTAATTCAGCTTTTGTTTTTTCTTTTACAGGTTTAGATGGTAATATTTCTGATTTATATTTTTTCATTATCTCAACTTCATCAGCATCAACCTCTCCATCTTTTAACATTTGTTTCAAAGTGGCTGCATAATCAACATCACCTTTATCATTTAAAATTTTGTTTTCGTATGAATTAAATACATCACTTAATCTAGGGATTTCTGAAATCTCTAAATCAATTGCGTCTAATATTTTTTTAGTTGTTTTTTCAACTTCAGCAATGTCTGAAGGAGACAAAACAGATGATCTTTCTCCAAATACATTAATTAGATTCAAGTAATCTTGGAATACTGACTGAGGAATTGAGGCAGGATTTTTTATAGAAAAAATTTTATTTAAGTTAGGAGAAACCGATTTTGCAATACCGATTTTTGTTCTAATATTTTTTAATGCAGTAGGTCTTTTTTTTCTAGCAATTGAAACTTCTTCTGCAAAGTTTGCGTTTTCAAAAACTCTGCTCATATAGTCAACAAAACTATCAACAGAAGCATCATTTAACATATTAACTTTAGTAAATCTTTTTATAATAGCAGCAGCTTGTTTAGTAGTTATTTTTCCTTTTTCAACCATCTGAGAAACTTCTTCTGCTAATATTTTGCTTGCATTAACAAATGATTTTATAGCATCCTTTGCTCCTCTATTTAAAGATTTTATTTGTGAGGCAATTGCTTGTTTTTCAGTTAAAGTAATTTTAGAGGGTTCTTTAACATTTAGTCCTAAACTTTTTTCTGCTTTTTTAATTGCAGCTTTAGGGGTTGGAGCTTTCTTTTCTTTTATACCTATTGACTCCCTAACCTTTCTAACCATAGCTTCTCTCTGAATGTCACTAGAGTTTTCGTATACTTTCGTTTTTTGCAAATAGTCTATTGCAGCTTTTTCAATTTCTTTTGGATTAGTACTTTCTTTTGTGTTTCTTGACTTTTTCTTTTTAACTATGTTTTTAATTTTGTCCATCACCCTTTCAAAACCACTAATGTTTTCAATTGGTTGTATTTCAACTTCTGAAACCACTTCAGCAGAACTTGTTTCACCTTTAGCTAATTGTTCAGCTATATTTTTAAATGTTTCACTTCCGTACTTATTAAATTTAGGGTTGTTAGCATTACTCAATGGTTTTGTTGGTGTAAATGTCTTGCCTGTTTCAGGATTAAAAGCACCCTTAATAAATCCACCGTTTTTAGCAAATCCCAACATAGGAACCCATTGTCCTTTAGAGTCAGCACCTGTTCCTCGACCCGTAGAATTATACATTAAAAACTTATCCCCATTACTAGTTTTTATTTCTAAAATTTGTCTTCCGTCTACTACACCTAAATCTCTGCTTATCTCCCAAGTAACAGTTTCAGAATCTAATTTTTGTCCTAAATTAATTACTTTATTAACTTCAGTTGGCAAGTTATCAAAGTCAGTTAAAGAATTAACAGGAGTAGTAAACTCTCCAAAAACTTCTAAGTTATCATTAATGCTTTCATATATTTTAGGAGATGCATCCTCGGTTTCTTCAACCATACCCAACTCCTTTTTTTGTTCTGTAGTTAATCTTTCCTTCATCTTAGGATTCATAACATCTTCCATTCCAATTACTTCTACATCTCCAACTATATTTCCAAAAGAACCTTTTACAAAATCTTCATTATTTACGCTGTTGCTAGAAGGTATGTTTTGACTACCTGCATTATCTCCATCTACTTTTTGAACTACACTTCTGCTTCCATCTTTATTGGTAGTAACCTCTACAGTTTTAACTCCTTCTCCTTCTTCAGTTTCAATAGTAAACACCTCTTTACCTGTAGGTATCTGTGAGTCTTTGACTGTTTTAGGTTTTTCTTGTTCCGAAATTCCTAATTCTTGTTTTTGCTTGGTAGTTAATCTTTCCTTCATTTTAGGATTCATAACATCTTCCATTGCTAATACTTCAGCTTCACCAACTATATTATCATAAGCACTTTCTACATATCCTTTAGTCTCAAGAGTGTTGTCTTTTGACAAAGTTTCGCTACCTGCATTACCTCCATCTACTTTTTGAACTATTTTTCTGCTTCCATCTTTGTTAGTGGTTACTTCTACAGTTCTAACCCCTTCTCCTTCTTCAGTTTCTAATGTATATATTTCCTTACCCGTTGGTATTTGTGAATCTTTATATATTTCTGTTTCTTCAATAACAGCTTCTGTCTCCTCAACAGCTTCTGCTTCTAATTGATTTTCTTGAAGATTTTTTATTTGAGATTTTAAATCTGCAATTTTGTTTTTTCCCGTAACAGTTCCTAGAACTCTCCCCTCTAATTCTTGTACTTGTCTTTCTAAAGTTACAATTGCATCTACAGTTGGGCCATTAAGATCAGGATTAGCTGCCATTACTGACTGTTTAGTTCTTCCTTCTAATATTTTATTATGAAGCTTTTCTTTTCTTCCTTCAAAATCGTTGTCTATTTCAATTTTTAAATTTGGAGCAGTTAATTGCTCATAGGTCATTCCATCAATAAGTGCATCTACTTCTTCTACTGTAGCTTTTTTGCCATTAACTTTGTATTTTGGTTTTTGATACCTTACTGCTATTAAATCTTTTACAGATCCCGGAGCTTCTGCAATACCTTCTAATAATATTTCGCCTGTGTCATACTCTTGCCCTTGGTCTCCATATAAATTAGTTGCTGTAATACCTGCGGTTTCACCTATTGAACCCCCTACCGACTCTACTAATGCTGCTGAACCAATCGCTTTTCTTTTTAAAGCTTTAGATGCAGCCTTAGACCCTACACTCCCTGCTTTTGTTAAAAAAGGTTTTGCAATTTTACCACCTAATTTTCCTGTTAAGGCATCTATTGTACCAATTGCTACTCCTCTTGCAACTGCATCAAACCTTAATTCTTCAACAATCTCTTCGTTTTGTAGTAAATTTTGAACATTTTTTGCAGTTAACTCTTCCCCTCTCTCTTCAAGCCTTGCTTTTAATAATTCTCCATAAGTTAATCCTGTTTCTAATACCGTACTCGCTGCTGCAAAAGCATAAGGCAAACTAGCTGCTGCACCTGCAACTGCACCCGGTGCTGCACCAACACCACCTGCTAATGCACCTGTACCTGCTCCAATAGTTGCTCCTGTTGCTATAGCAGCACTACCTGCTGCTAATGAATCTTCATTGGCCATAGCCGAAAAAGAACTTACTATAACTTCAGGAACTATACCGGGATTAAGCATAAGTCCTTTTACAAATCCCCATACACTATTTCCCTCTGCTTTTTCTTCGTTATAAATTTTTTGATAATTTTGCATTTCTTGAGAAGGGCCTAACTTTACAGCACCTTCATTTTTAGAAATAAATTCTTGAATATCCTCTAATGACGCATTACTTCCCCCCATAAGTAAGTCGTTACCACTCTCTGCAATTTGACCATTTTCAAAACCGGCTTGAGCTGCACGACCCATATCGTCAATAAAATCTCCAAGACCTGCATCTGTTCCAAAGTCAATTGCATTTAAAAAAGCTCCGAAATTACCTTTAAAAAAGTTTTCTTCTTTAGGTTCTAGTAACCCTGTAACCGGATTCAATAGTGAATCTCCACCTGAAGAACTTGAAACTACTTGTGGCGATTCTTTTTTTTTTATTACACCGTTTTTTACGTCATTATAAAAGTCTTCTCTTCCGAAGCGTTTAATAAGGTCTCCTTCGGAAAAAACTTTACCATTTGGAGTTTGATAAAAATTAGAATTAGCTTGTAAAGAAGTATTTCCATTTATGTCATCTTCTTCATTGTACTCTAATAAGACACCTTCATTGACGAAATCATCAAAATCAGAATCAAATCTTTCTAAAGCATCTTGTTCGCTTATTTTTTCTCCGGTTCCTTCTATTATATAGTAAGTTTCGTCTTTCATAATTTATCTACACAAATATTTCTTCCCTGATATTTTATCAGTTTGCCTCCCTTGTACACATTTAGTTAAATCAGAATCTTTTATAGAAGAAGGAGGTTTAGTTAAACCACTTGTTTTAGCTATTGTTTTACTTTGTCCTGAAAATCCTTTATTCTTTGCCATTAACTCTGCTTTGCCATCTACAGTTGTCATTACGTGATTGATCCACGATTCTAAAGCCTGTTGCATTGCCGCAGCCCTTTGCTTCTCTGAACCTCCAAGTGGAGAAGGGTCTACTTCTAATTGAAATACTTTAGGGAAATTTGGATCACCCTCATATCCATCAAAAGTAATAGTCATCTCGTCATCATCTACTTTATTAACCTTTATTCCATACTCACCATAAGCGTCTTCCAAATAAGGAATTACCTGATCTGATGTTGCATCAGTAAAGAATGGATCATCTTCGTCATCAGTTTTTGGCAAAACGCTACTAGTAAATTGGGATATTTCAGTATTGTAAACTCCCGCACCTTTTCTACCTGCTACTGCACCTTCCCAATTTGGGGTATATGCGAGTTCGTTTCCATCATCATCTTTTCCAAATCCACCCTGTTTAAGTTGCTCTTCCGGTTCTAAACCTGATAATTCTTTTCCTAAAGCGGCCCATTGTGCGTCAGTATATTCTTTCTCTAAATCAATAACTACATTTTTATCTTCTTTTTCATATGTTATCAACAGTTGTGTTCCATCCGCACTAGGAGCTATAGATGTTAGTCCCATCTCATCTGCTAATCTTGAATCTCCAAGTAAGCTTTGAAGTAGTAAGTTTCTTTCTTTTGGGTCTGCACTTTTTAACCTATTCCAAGTTTTTTGAGTAGATTGTTGTTTTTTCAAATCAGCTTTACCATCTCTTACGTCTTTTGGTTGTATTACCGGGTTTTTATTCACTTCTTGAACCTTAACTTCTTCTGTATAATCTACACCTATATCCATTTGTGCTCTAAGAACTTCTTCAGAAACCCTTTTTTGTTCATCGGTTAGCAAAGGAACTATACGACCTGCCTTGTTTTCAAAAAGAATCATATTAGGATCTGTTTTAGCTTTAGCAATATTTGCAGGTGTATTCATTGCTTCATAATATTCTTCTCCTGTTGCAGGGTTTGTATTTTTAAAATCTAAAAGTACAGATGATCCTGCTAAAGTATTTCCTTCAAGTTGACTCTGTATATAATTATTTTGTGATTCTTGAAATAATGTAATAGAAGTAAAATCCGCTAAAGTAATAGGTTTTTCTCCGGCTGCTTTTCTAGCTGCATTAACACTATCTAACTGAGCTTGTTTGTCAGCAGCACTCATACTTTCCCATTTTCCACCCGATTTGCTCCTTACATCTGATATGCTTTTGAAAATACCTTTTTTATAGGTATTTCCTAAATTTTGTATTACTATTTTTTGTTCTCCAAGCATTTCGTTAAATCCTTCGGAAGCACCCATAACATCAAACTTAGTTATCTTTTGTTTGATTCTATTTTCTAAAACTTGAACAGACTCTATATTGTCCGGATCAGGAATTAAAGGTCCGTTAGGATTGCTAGGATCAGCAGGAATCATCTTTGCCATTGAAACAATACCGGTTAAGGGATTAATTACCATTGAAGATTGACCGGCTCCTTCTCCAAAGTTTCCAAATCCTTCAACAGTTTCCATTAACCAATTCTGCGTACTTGAAGCTTGTTCTCCCGGAGGTAACTCTGAATCGTTCATAGCCATTTTTGTTTCCCATTCAGCATTGTAATTCTCTAATAAACTAAATGCTTGGTCAGTCCCATCTACAAGATTTTGATTCATAAGAGTATACTGTCTTACACTCATTTGGCCGGATTTTAATAGTCCGGTCATTATAAGTTTTTGCTCCTTTAACTTTTCTGAACCGTCTATTGCAAATTTATTTAAATCTGAATTTCCACCTTTAGGTACGTCATTTAATCTTGCTGTGTATTCCCTAGAAGCAGTATCAATTGCTGTTCTAGTTTCTTCTCTTACTCTATTCTCCTCTTTTAATACATCAGTTAAGTTGTTACCAACTTCATTCCAATCTATTTGAGTATTAGCTGTGTCTCTTGCAACTCTTTTATACGCAGTAGCCATATATCTATTTATTTATATTATCTTTTTTATCTTCTATTACCTACCACCAAAACCATACTGTTGTTGCAGATCAAATTGATTTGAAAACTCAGTAGTCCCAAATGTTGCTTGTTTTTGAGCCGGTGACATACTTTTTGAGTATTGTCTAAATTGCCTATTGCTTAATGCACCGGCTTGAGTAGGACTCAAATAACTAGCACCCCCTGATGCGTTAAAGTCGGCTTTAGCTGTAGGACTTAATTCAGTCATACCCCCAACTGCAGCTTTTGTATTAGAAGTTTTTTGAGAATAAGCTCCTCCTAATGAAACAGCACCCCCTACAGCACTAACTGTAGATTGTATCCCTGCTTGTTTAGCAGCTTCCGAGGCGGCTTGTGCTTCTGCTGCTTTTTGTTGATTACCCGCTACTTCTTCTAAATCTAAAGAAACATTTAAATCTCTAAGCCTAGAATCTTCTTCAAGAATAGCACCTTCAATATTTGTAAGTTCGTCTCCCATAGCAGTTCTAACACCTGCTTGCCCCGCTTGTTGTGAAGCAAGAATTCTACCTGCGGTAGCTGCTCCACCTCTTTCGCTTTCAACACCCGCTTCTAAAGCTTGAGCACCTGCTGCTAAATTTGCTTCGCTTTCAAGCTCATAACCTTCTTTTTTAATAGACATTTCTTCAGCAAAATTTACTTCTAATCTACCTCTAGCTGCTTGCATTGCTGCATCTGCCTCTCTCTCAGCTTTTGCTTGAAGTTTTTTTTGTTTTGATGCTTGAGCAAAACTCATTGCTGCACTTCCTAATCCTATTACTACTCCGGCTATTGCTGCTGACATAATTCTTTATTTTTTTTTATTACATATTCGGGAAGTTCTTTAAAATCTTCCGTGTACAATTCTTTTTCTGCTTCTTCAACTGTTTCTGCATCTGTTTTATAAACACAAACCCAAACACTATCTTCGTGTATATAAGCTATTCTTTGCGTTCCTATCTCTGTTTGCACTACCATAGGTGCTTTAATTCTATTTACCTCGCCTTTGTCGTTTATAATTGACATTTCTCCACTCATATAAAAAGAAGGGTGATTAGTTTTATGAATAAAACTTAAAACCAACATTCCTTTAGGCATAAATATTTCTCTTGTATATATACCATCTTTTATATGATGCTTTAAAGGCATTGCACTTTCCATCTCTTTTGTGTGATGATGAATAGTTTCTTCAATTGAAAGCATTTGCTCTTTAAAGTTATTAATTCTTTCCCACAATAACCCTCTGTTTTGATTGATGTTTTCTAAAACAGTTTCCGGCTTATTATGTTTTTTTGTAAGAACACTCATATTAACACAAAGATACTAATTTTAAGGAAATGATTTCATCACATCTGCTAAAACCGCAAACAACTCAATTTTAGAAGTATTAGAATTTGTTAATTTAAAAACACCGTAATGTCCTAAAACACCGTGAGATTCAGCAACTGAATTTTTAATATAAAGTGTATACACCTCTTGAGATGGTATTGGTACTGCACCTGTGGTAGTATTGTCTATAGTTAATGTGTTTGCTCCAAAAGATAAATTTTGATTTATATCAATTATTTGACCTGCTAAAATAGGGTTAGGATGCCCATAATAAACCATATCTCCTATGCTTAAAATATTACCTATAAATAAAGTGGTAGGATAACTTAATATTTGAGTAGTTCCTGTTGTTACAACTGTGGTTGTATTGCCCAATCCATTCAAAGAACGTAATGCATAATTATCTAACAATGCAGGTGTGCTTCCTGAATTTCTAATATAACCAAAATATGAACCCTCTTTTTTTTCAAAAAATTCATTATTTATAAATCCTGTCGTTTGTTGATCACTTTCCAAAGTAACTCCCCAAGAGTCATCACCTTCTAAATTTATAGTTTTAAAAAGTTTATTTTCTAGAGGTTGATCATTAAATACAGAAGTTAAGGTTGAAGGGTAATCAATACCATAATAATTATTTCTTAACTCATTTGTGTTGTGTCTATACAAATTGCCGTTTCTAAAAGTATAAAAAAAGTTATTCATACCTATCATCCAATCAGGAGCATAAGAATAAAAAGAAGGGAATCCTTTAGAACCCGGATCATATGTTAATGTATAGTTTTGATTTGATGCTGTTGCCATATTTTATTTTTTTAACAATTTGTAGTGTCACCACATTCTCTTATAATATCACTCATTAATACTGCATTTGTATTCACTCCACTACCAATACTTGTTATTGTTCCGCACTTAGTAACACCACTAGGTCCTGTTGTTGGATTAAGTGTTTGATACTGTACAGTATCTCCTACAATAAAACTTCCTTGAGTTAGTTCAGTCATAGTAAAAGTACCCCCACCATCACAATCGCTAATAGTTAATGTAACACAGTTTTGACCCGTTACATCCACAATCCCATCTACTACACCAACATAAGCACCTGTTGGTAATTTATAATATCCATCTGAAGCTTTAATAGCTCCATTTTGATCAACAAACAAATAGTCATATCTATTTACATTACCCGGAGTAGATAATGTATTTACAGGTACGTGATATAACAAACCATCTAAAGTTGCAGAACAAACATTTTGTAGTGTTTTTGGTGTTGAATTTGTCAAAACGCTAGTAAGTGCTGTTGGACATTGTATGTCTATATCCCAACCTGTCGTAGGACAAGGAGCAAAAACACTAATATCAATTACATTTGGAGCTGCTTGAGTTTTTGGAATAACCATAACAGAATTTCCGGGAGCTCCGTTAGTAAGAACATTATTTCCTGCAGGAATAGTATAAGTAACAGTATTACCTGAACCTACAAAATTAGTACCATCAAATAAAAATTCATCTCCTGTAAAAGTACCTCCTGAAATTGAACAATCTCTAGAAATACCTCCAATAACAGTAGGAGATGTACCAACAGTCCCTTGTAATTTTCCAAAGTTAGGTGAACTAAGTTTGTTGTAATTTACACCACCAAATGTTGCTAATAATCCGTCAGGAATTAATCCTACATAAAATGTAATAATAATAGCACCAATATCTGTTGCTGTTCCACCAACATCTATATTAAGCTTATATACTCCGGCTGTACCTGTAGCGGCTATTACACCTCCGCAGGGAGTAGCACAACTTACACAAGCTGTTTGAGGTAATAATGAACAAGAAACTAATTCTCTAGAATTTACACCATCAGAATAAAATCCATCTGCAGCACAAATTGTTAAAGCTGCATCCGAAAATATTGCAGTTGAGTTAGCTAATGATGTTCCGTCTAAATAATAAGTTGCCATAATTTAATTTTTATATATTACAATTAGTTTCGTCTCCACAATTAAATGTTGCTCCTGTGCTATATAATGTTGCAGATGGAGTCTGTGGATAACCCCCACTATCTAAAGTAATAATTGTCCCACAAAATATTGTTCCTCCTGCAGTCATTTGATATTGAACAACATCAAAAAGAGAATAAACACTAAAAGTATCTGTAACTTTTCTAAAATTACCTGTAACACAGTCTGACAATATCCAAACAGGAGCCGCAGGTTCTATTCCTTCACAACCACAACAAGCGTCATTAATAGTGGCTCCAAAACACAAATCAACAGCAGTACTATCTCTAAAATCCCAAAGTAAATATAAATTGCTACCTACAGACGGCATAATAAAATCAGCACTAAAAGCAGTATTTCCTTGTGAGGGAACATTAATAGGTGTAGCTACAGCACTTGCTGCTATTAAAGATAAAATATCAGAAGAATTGTTAGCATAATTAGTATCTGTTCTTAAATATTTAAATTTATCTGAACTTACAGAAAAATTATAATCATCAGTTCCTATTTTATTAGACAACATTGTTACAGTAGATCCGTTAGTTGGTATAACTCCTCCACCTTGCGGTCCTGTTATAGTGTCAAACAATGAAACAATAGGGAAAGTTCCTGTGTTAAAAACAACTGATTCTGTGTGTAGTGGCGATACAAAAACCCCATCTGCCCATCTGTATTCGTCTGTAGTTTGTAATCCTGTGTCAACAGCACTTGAAACGTGAATTAAATATATATTTATAGTTTCTGCTGAAGGACATTTAACTGTAAGAGTTATAGTAGCAGACCCAAAAGAAGTAGCTTGAATAGATACTTCATTATCTAAAACAGTACTTTTGTTAAAAGTTAGTGTACCTCCGGTATTAACATCACCTGTAGTATTAGTTGTTCCTTTGTATGTTGCATCTATTCTAAATGTACTCACTAAGCTTGAAGCTTCAACGCTATAGTCAATATCAACAGGGCCAACAAATGCACCTAAATCATAACATACGTCAAACCCGTTTGAGGTTGTTATGTTTATGGTTTTTGTTAAACCACATTCTATACAAGGAGTTTTTAAAGGAATTGATCTTGAATTAGAAGACAATACGTATTCCTTCATATAAGGATCAAACCCTCCTAATTTTTGAGTTGTAAATGCATCTTGAAATAAATCTCTAAACCAACTTCTCATACCAAATTCTGAAATAGGACTTAAGGAATCATTAGAATAGCTAGTTCCGCTTAACTGAATTACTGTACCTCTTTTAGCGTCAGTAAAATATTTATGAGGACCATACTGTGAAAAACTTTCCGGATTTGCAGAAATTCCATATTCTTCTATTCTAGCAATTTGTGTTCCTAAAACTTCAGGAACTGATGTTAAAGAGTTTCCTGCACCTGCGTCAGAAAGTAAATTTTTGCCTGCAAGAACATAAGATATTTTATCCTCTTGTAATACAAGTATATCCGTTTCTCTTGCTTGTAATTTCATAACAGGACCAAACTCTTGTTCTAAAGCTTTAAAATTTAATAATCCTGTGTTGAACTCATTTAACTTATTAATGTTTGACTCTGCATTATAAACCCCACTATATGTTAAATCAGCAAATCTTCTTGTTTCAGAATATTCTTTAGAGTCTGTTGTAGTTGCTCTATTTCCTAAAACTAATGGTTTTCCAATTACAGAATCTTGAATTTTATAACTTTCAACACCATTTCCAAAAGCAAAACAATTAAAAAAATCTGTTTTAATAACTGCAGGTGTATTGGTAGCAAAAACTTGATTTTGTAAATCAGATTGATGTTGACCAATAGAATCAATAGCATATGATTCTGAAGATTCATACCATAAATCCGGCTCGGCATCTTGAGGTAAAGATTCAAAAACAATTAATCCTGATGCTCTTATTACTTGGATCTTAACCGCAAGTATTATATTTTTTCTAGCATTTGCTCCTTTTCCGTTACTAGGACCATATCCCTCACTACTTTGAAATCTTAAAAAAGTTCTTTGATTAGCAGTACCTGCATTTTGTACTTCAAAACACGTAAACATTTGACTAAAATTACAACCTACAGGTAAACTATTGTTATTTGGTAAATAATTTAGACCTACATCAGGCTGACTTTCTGTAGCATTTGCTTCTAATGCTGCTGCAACATTATCTCCATCAAACCAATTTTTAAAGTTAGTATAATCTTGTGATGCAGTTAATGTCTGTTCTACTCTAAAAAATCTTTCAGGAACACTCTGAGCTCCTCTTCTAAAATTTTCAATATCTATAGTTATACGAGAACCTGCCGGTATTGTATAATCTACAAAATTTCCCGGAGTACTAGTATCGGGAGTATCAACGGGGTATCTTATAACCTTGCAACCATTGCCTCTTTCACGGTATTCTCCGTAATCAACTACAGGTAAATCCCCTACTTCTGTAGAGAAATTGTTGGCTCTAATTTTCATATAAACTCCTGCAGGAACAGGTATTTCTGTACCTTGAGAATCAACAGGTTTAGGATTTAAAAAATCTTTAAACTCTGTTGATTTTGCTAAAACTGTTGTAAAAGTGCAAACATTTCTAGGTCCGGAAGTATCAACCTTTACAATCATTTCATCTCCCTCTTGTATTTTTTGAGAGTTCTGACCTTCTAGTAGAAAAAAATCATTTCCTGAACTAGCATCTCTAAAAAACAAATTAGCATAAATTGTGTTATAATCTTTTTTATCAGGCTTAATACAAAACTTGTATCTAGTTGCCCATTCAGGACCAACTTGAGTAGTAGGTATAGTTACGTTTAAAGTGTTTTGATTTTCAGATTCCGAACAAGCAATGTGAGCAGTATTGTTAGGACTCACTAAAGCAGTAGTCATTCGGTTAAACTCATCCATATAAATAATTCCTATTTCATAACCTCTATTACTGTGTAAGCTTGTTGGATTTCCAATTTCTTGAAAAGAAATATCATTTAAAGTAATTTTATAATATTCAAATACAGTAAATGTAATATTAGTAGGATCATCTACAAACTTCATTGCAGGTAATTGTAAAGACAAAACACTAGATGATGTGCTGCTTATAATATTAATAGGTTGACCGGCTGCACTAATTCCACTTTCAAGCTTAAAAACAGGAGTTGTTCCTGACAACTCATTAGTAACATTACAATTAAAAAGGTCAGTATACGTAGCTCCCAAACAAGAGTTTGCTACGGTTAAAATATTTGTGATATTTCCAATTTTTTCTACAAAATCTAAAGATGTTGCTAAATCAAAAACACTAGAAAAACTAGTGGGTAATATATAATTAAAATCAATATTTACAGAAGAAGTTGTTTCTGTAGGAAAAGGAGTATTTCCGGAAAAAGAATTGTGTTCAAACCTTAGTAAAATACCAAAAGAAGCTCCTTGTTTTAAATCAAGACCACTAAAATCAATATCTACTTGACTGTTTGGAATGTTTTGTGTTCCTGTATCAAAAGTATATGTGCTTGAAGATAAACTTGAGCTAACATCTTTACTTCCAATTTCTGTATTTTCTTGATTTACAAAATATTCTAATTTAGTTGGAACTTTGTTTCTTTGTAAATCATAGTTTTCTAAATAATTTCCATAAGTAATTCTGTTACCCATCAAAGTTTGTGATTGTGCTAATTTTGGAACACCATCAAACAGTCTTAATATTTCTGAAGAAGGTAGCACAGTAAATATTTTACTATTGTTAAAAGTATATGTATATTCCGTATCATCAGCTAACCCATCTTTTAGCTTATTTAGTTTCTCTATAACTTTTATTACAGAACTATTCATATCTTTAAATAGCAAATCCACACTCTTAACTAAAGGTCCTCCTGAATTATAAATTATATTACATTGATTTGTACTATTTACCATTCCTTCATTAAGGGCGGTTATATTGCTGTATGTAAAAGGTTTAGGTATAAATGAAGGTTCTGAAAATTGAGAAGTTGCAGAGTATTCTCCATCTGCATATCTATATCTATAAGCAAAACTTATAAATCTAGTTTCTAAAAAATTATCTTGAGTTGATGTTGAAATAGGAAATACTTTTGGAGAATTTATAGGTGGTTTTTTTATAACAAGTAAAGATTCTGCTGAAGTTAAATCTTCAGTAGCATTAGGATTAGGATAATTAGTAGTAACATTTATTTGTCTAGGAGGATTATAATCATCTGTAAAAAATAATAAATTTTCTACTTTATTAACTCCTGTTATTAAAAATTCAGGATCAAAATTTAATGTTGTTTTAGTTGCGGTAGAATCATTAGGATCTGCTATAGAAATAACGTGATATGTAATTATACTTTGTGTAGTATTAAAAGATACAATCATATCTAATTTTCCTGTAGGACTAGAAGAAAATGAGGAGTCGTGAACAAACCAATAAATAGTTTCTAAAGCTCCATCTTCAAAAGCACCTATGCATTTTGCATTAGCACTTAATGAAATATTATTATATTTTAAAGTTGTTAACTGAGTATTTCCTTTAGAATTTTCAATTACACCAATTTCAGCTTGTTCAGTTGAACCCATACGAACATTAAGTGCATCAACGTATTCACCATTTGGTATAAGACGTTCATCCAAGGACTTGTTCATTTTTCCTGCGGTGAAATTTCTAATTATTTTTCCCATATTACTTTAACCACTTATCTCTACCCCTTAAGTTTTGTAAAAGTCTTCCGGGATGTATATTACTAATTCTAATTTTTGCGTTTCTTAAAAGTGCTGATTGACGCTTTCTAGTTCTACTAACTATATATTCTTGAACCCCCACCTTAGAACCTAATATAGCATACTCTATGTAAGCATACAAATAGTCTTCAAACATTTTATTTACTGAAACCAAACTGTCATCTCCGCTTTCCATACCATCAGAAACATATTCTAATACTACCAATCCACCTGATACACCTGAACTAAAATTAATAACTCCTCCTTTTTTATTTATACTAAAAGTAGGATTAGCATTAGCGGTTTCCGTGTTAAGACCATATCTTCCTTCAAGATTGTGTTGAAAATACCAAGTCCCATCTATATTCCACCCAAACTTTCCATTCATAGGAGAATTTGAATTCAAATATATAGTTGGTGAACTTCCAAACATTCTTGACATATCTAAATCTGAAAATTCAGGCTTTAATGAGTTTCCATCTTGATCAAATAAAATTCTACATTCGTTATCTTGTAAGTAAGCACCACTCCAATTTGTTTGAATATTCTCTCCTAAAGGATATAATATCCCATCTATCTCTTGTGATATTCTTACCCAATTAACAAAGTCAGGAGGTAATACAAATCTTAAAGTGTCACATACACTTAACTCTAATATTTTTATCTCTTTAAAAGCATCATAATTTAATTCTTGTATTGCTCTTTTAGCGTGAAATAAAACTTTATATCTTTCTTCGTTATTTACAAGACTATGGTTCCCTGCATACATTAACATAAAATTGTTAATTATATCTTCTAAAGATATATACTGATAAGAACCCCAATTTTTTTGGCTAGGGTTAAGTCCTCCATTTTCATAATATTGATAGTCTGTTATATATCCCATAATTATTTTTCTGATGCGTTACTAGCTGAATCTAAAGTTGTTGCGAATTGAACTGCTCCTGCCTCTCTAATAGACATCCCTGCATATTGTAAAATTTTATTTATCAAATTAACTTCATCATCGTTAGGTAGCTCAAAATCTTGATAATCTGCTGCACTTTGATTAAACGCAGGTTCTCCATTTACTAAATCTACATATGTCCATTTTGGAACTTTAGGAAATCTTATATATTGACATTCTACTCCACCCATTGCATCTATAGTATTTGGAAACAATGAAATAGTAGGTTCTTGTAAACTATAAGCAGGAAACATTAAAGTTGGTTTTGTTATAACAGAGTTATTTAACATAGTTATTTTACTGTTGCTAACTTTTTCTGCTTCTTTTATAGGACTAGGAGAGTATACAATATAGTTTTGATTATTACTTAAAAACCCAACATTATCAGGATTGCCATCCACATCAACTAATGTAAGTTCAATTGTTTGAACTTGAGAAACGAAACCAACTCTATTAGAAGTTGTGTTTGCTACAATATCTCCTATACTAATACCTAGTGCTACAAAATCTTTTGTGGTGTCTATTAAAGATTGAATTTGTACTTGATTTGTAGTTCCGCTAACTTCTTCTTTACTATATACCAATACTTTATTAAGTAAATAATAATCATCATTAGTAGTTACTAAGCTTGGAGTAAAAAATTTGTTTTGATAATTGTGAACTAAAAATTTTGTTTCAGAAAAAGTATCAATTACCTCTTCCAATCCTTTAGTAATATCCGCATATCCTGTACCGGACTGCCTTCCATTTTCTTTTAGTATTTGATAGTTGTATGAGTAAAAATAATTTTCAAATAAATCTAACTGTGCTTGTTTAGCAAATAAGTTAAAATCAGATGGGGATATGTATCCGTAATTATTTTTATTCAGAACCGACATTACCGTTTGTCTAACTGAGTTAATCATCTATAATTCTTTTATACAAAGATAAACAAAATAAAAAGACCCCTTCAAAAAGAAGAGGTCTCTTAAAATTACTTGATATTATAAATATATTATAATAAAGATTCTAAATGTTTTAATGTTTCTATATTATCATCATCTTTCATATATGAAACTACTAAATCAATTCCGTCTTTCCCAAAAGGAACATTAAGCATTTTTGTCTTATTTGTTTTAGTGCTAAACCATACTTCTTTATTACTTTTTCTAAAAGTTAATAATCCTTGATCAAAGAACTGCTGAACAGTACCTTGAATTTTTAATTCAGGGTCATTAATTACATCTAAAAAATCTTCAGGATTATTTTTAGCATAAACTAAAACATCTCTTTTTAATTCTGAAGTAGAAACTTTACTTGAATCTTTGTTGAATAGAACTCTACAAACATTCTCTAGCTGTTCAATAGACAAAGACTTTGCTTCTAATAGTGCGTCAGCTTCAACCATTAAGTCTTCAACTTCACTTTCTGCATCTTTAGCTTTATCTACTTCAATAAACTTCTTTTGATTTAAAGGATGATAATGTAAAAATGCTTGAAGTATTTGATTTGACTTAGGAACGTGTAAAAAACCATCTTCAAAAATAATAGGAGATAATAAAGCATTACCATCTTGTTCATCTTCAAAAGGAGATTTTTGATTACTTGCGTATCTTAAAGCACGGTTTTCACCTGTGTCTTCATCAAAATACATTAAAGGGTATCTTTTGTTGTTTCTAGTAGGCAGCATAAAAGAAAGTGGTGCTGCATCTGATGTTAACTTATATTGTTTGTCAACAAATATTTTTTTTGTTTTTTTCATTATTATAAAATTAGATTAAAATTAAAATTTAAAAAAAAGGGAGGAATAAACCTCCCTTTAATTATATACTTCTTATGAATTAAATAAGAAGAAGTTGTTAGCACCTAAAGTACATACTGCTCTTTCAGATAAGAAGTTTACCTCCATTGCATCTAAATCAGAAGTCTCTGCTCCACCTGCTGAACCTGTAATCCAAGTCTTGTAACGTCTGTCTTCAGTTTCTGAAGCTCTATATCTAACGTGCAAGAATGGTCTCTTAGCGTTTTTTCCTAATACTTGATCATACACAGATGTAGAACCGGCAGGAACTAAAAGTCCATTAACTCTACCTGAACCTGCTACTGCAGACATTCCGCCTCGCATAGTTGGATCATTTAGATATTTCCAATCAGACTTATAAAAGTCATAACCTCTTCTAAATCCTGTAAAACCTAAGTTTAGAGCCATTTCTTTTTCGTTGTCAAATAAACCATAAGAAACACCACCTGCTGCATTAGATGATTGCTTAGATAACATATCGTCAATATCAAAAGAATAATCTCTATCAACAAACACTACATTTTCTTCAATAGCACCTTGCTTGTCAAGTCTAGAAATAATAGTATCCCACTCTACTAAAGTAGTAGGGTTTCCTGCTCCATATACATTTCCTCTTGTTTCTACAACATAGAAAATACCATCAGAACCTGCACCTGTAGCACCTGCTGCTGCACCGTTTCCAATTGCTGTGTCAACACCTGAACCTTGCTCTGCCGGTACTGCTTCAATCATTGCAGTCTCAAGATAATCGTCAAAACGTAATCTTGTTTCGTGCTCAGACTTCAAATACCATAAGTATCCGTTTGCTCCATTTTCAGTAGTAACTTCAATCCATCCAATTTGAGCCATATCAGAACCTGATACTTTATACTTGTCTTTTAGTATAATTGGCTTATTTTCAAAAATGAAATCATCAGCTTCTAAAGAACCTTCCATTCCGTTAGTTCCTTTTTGAAATTCAGAACCGTAAACAAATACAGAATATTTCTGACCTGCTAAAGTAGTTAAACCTGCTGCTTCATAAAAAGCTACAGTAAAAGTTTTAGCAGCTCCTGCTCCTATTGCTGTTACTAAACCTTTTACACTTCCTGCACCTGCATTATCAGAAATCATTACAGTTTGACCTATTCTGATTGCGATATTGTTTTGTGCACCAAATGCAGGTACACCTGCATCTCCTACAGTAAAAACTGCATTATTTGCTCCTGCTGCTACCGGAGTAGTTACATCTGTGTATTTAGTATGCAGTCTTCCTTGTTCTGCCCATTTTATAAGGTCAGAGTTAGACGGCATCTCTGCTCCCACCATTCTTAAGAATGATGATATTGTTCTATTACCATATCTTTCAAATTCTTTTTCGTAAGTATCAGGTAGATACTGATTTAAGAAATCAAAATTGGTAATGTAGTTTGTCTTTACGGGCACTCTTTGTGCACTTGGTTGTAAATCAAAACCGGGTACGTTTTGTACTGCCATAATTTTTATTTTTTAAGTTTTGTTAATGTTATTATTTATTTCTACTTCTAATCTTTAAACCTCTTCCGTGGTCGTTGCTTAAAGATTTAATTTGCATACCTGATTTTGTATTGCTTACTTCCGGAACTTTTTGAGTAGTCATATTTACATTTTTCATTTTCCTCATAGTTTCATCTGCCGAAGCAGATTTCCCTTGTTCATAAAAGAATTTAGCAAACTTTTCAGGATGCATCGCCATTGCTAACGACCTGTGATAACCTGCAGCATCTTTAATAGTACCATCTTCATTAGTGTGCTTTCCTATAAAGCCACTAGGATCAGAGTGTATTTTTTTCAATTCTGCGGCATCTCCGGGTGAAAAATAAACTTTGTTGTCATCAATCGTAAACTCAAAACCTTTGAACTCACTAAACACCTCGTCTGTTTTTTTTAAATAAGCTTCTTTTCTTCTAGAAGTTATTTCCTCGTTGGTTTTTGCTTCAGCTATATATTGCTTATATGCTAAATCTTCTTCTGTAGATCTTGGAGTAACTTCCCGGCTTGACTCAAGGGGGATTTTATACTTCTCCTGTTGTTCTGCAAAAAAATCTTTAGCTTTCGCAATAGTCTTTTTCTTTGCTAATTTTATTTTCTTTATTTGCTTTTCATCATCAACATCTTCATCAAATGAAAAATCTTCCATTAAATCACTAATATCGTCAGGGTCTAACCCTTTTTCGGTAGCAGTAAGATAATCTCTTAGCAAGTTGTCAGGTTTCATTTCATCATAGTTCTTCTGTAATTGATAGAAGTCATTGATTCCACGACCTGTTTCTTTTTTATATTTTAGATATTGGGAAACATCTTCGGGAAGTGGTTCTGTTTCTTCCCTAGCTTGATTAAAATCATCTAATGATTTAATTTCTTTCCCATATCTATTTCCAATAAATTTAAGAACTTCTTCTTCACTTAACTCTGAAGATGGAGTTATAATTTCTTTTTCCTGTTGTTTAGTTTCCTCTACAGGATTTTCTACTACAGGTGTTTCTATTTTAGTTTCTATTTCAACTTTTTTAGTTTCAATAGTGTTTGTTTCCGGAGAGTCTACTGCAGAAAATTTTTCTTCGTGCTTTTCTAATAACTCTTTTTCTACTTCTTGTACTGATTTTGAATCAGTTTCACCTACGGCTTTTACTTTTATTTCCATATTGTATTAAATTTAATTTTATACAAAGTTAAACTAAAAATTTTTATGTTTTAAGTAGTTATCTTGGATTAAATTCTGCTAAATCAAAACCATCTAAACTATCCTCATTAGATTCAAAATTTTGAGGAGGTAAATTATTTTTTCTTTGATTAATTAATCTAGACTGCTCAGTAGATTGTTGAGATATTCTTTCAGATTTAGCTTGCTCTCTTTGATCTTCTCTACCTTTAAGTTGTTGAGCATCCATTGATCTTAACTGCATATTTAACTCAAATTCTTGTTGCATTAATTGAGCTTTTAAAATTGCTTCTTGTTTCATTTTTTCAATTTCAAACGCTACATCTCCTTGTCTAAATTGTAGTTTTGCTTGAGTTTCCATTTGCAACTTTTGCTGATTAGCCTGAATTGTCATTTCTTGTTGCTTTATAGCTTGTTGTGCTTGCATTGCTTGTTGCTGCATAGCCATTTTCTCTTCTCTTTGTTGTTTTGAAGTTCTTTTTAATTTTAAAAGTTGATTAGCAAGTTTTATGTTTTTTATTTCTCTTATATCAATAGCGTCTTCAAGATTTATGTCTCCTTTAGATAATGCCATTTGAATATTTTGTTCTAACTGCTGTCTTTGTTCTTCATCAGGAGATAGTTCAATAAATATTCCAAAATCATAAATATATAAATCACTAATGTCTCCTAATATAGAAACATTATATTTTCCTATTTGATTTATAAATTCTTCTTTAAAATCAGAATACTGTAATATGTCAGCAACTCTATATGTTATTGCTTCAGCTAAACTTTTGTATATAAACAAGCTTCCGTCTAAAATATGTCTTGTAGCTACATTAGAATTTAAAGCTGCCATTTTTTGTAAGCCAACCAAAGAGTTAGGGTCGGGCATACTTCCATCTCTAGCTTCATTTAGACCTGTAACTGTTCTAATCTGATTTAAATAATGATTATAATTAGTTAAAAGCATTTGTGTTTTTGATGCACCGGAACTAGATTGTAATTCTTTTATTGGAACTTTTCCTTGATTATAATCCCCTTCTTGAGTATAGCTTCTTCCAATAACCGAACCTGTTTGAAAATACATTCTTAAAGCATCTTCGGGATTATATGCATTTCCTGTTCCTAAATCAACTTCATTAAGTCCATCAGCATCTATAAACACACCATCAGGTACAACTCTAGATATTACTTGTTGTAATTTTAAATGAGTAATTTGAATTAAATCAGCAAAAGGTATCATTCTTCTAACTAAAGATTCAATAGCTCCTTTATACATTCTTGGAGCAGTACATACATAATTTGGTATAGCATACTGAGAAGCTGATTGAGGTCTAACCATATTCTCCATTAGTTTCCATTGAAGCAATATGTTTGTACCCATAACCATAACACCCTCATACCATACGTCAATAGTTTTAGATTCTTTTGTGAAATTGCCTTCTTCTTGCATTTCAGCAGGGGGATTGAAAGAGTCATCTTTTTCAATCATACTTACATTTCCGTTGTCTTTTACTTTCCTTTTGTAAACAACTTTTTTTGTTGTTTTATAATTAAAGTACATTAAAGTAGCAGTATCTCTATAAAAAATATCATTATCATAAATTTGTGATACATTATAATAGTCATACCACGATTGTGAAGATTGTGATATTTCTTCTAAATCATCTTTTGTTAATGTTGGGTCTATTTTAATTAATTCAGTAATTGCTACTGTTTTAATTTCTCCCCAATAAAAACAATCTTTAAAAAAAGGATCTTCAGTATAGCTATATACAATATTAGCAGGGTCTACATAATTAATCTTAACACCATCCCCTAATAAAAATTCGTGCTTTGCACACGCAATTCCTAGTACAGTCATATCATAGTCTAATCTTTTTCTAATATCATTGTAGTGGTTAGACTCAAACAAAGTGCTAATAGCTTCTTCTTCTGCAATTTCTATTGCAGGCTTGTACTTAAGTTGCATATATAATGCAAGTTCTTCATCATCTTGAGGAAGTGTGTCAGGATTTACCGTGAAAGGGTCAACACCTGTTTTTGTTTGTATAGTTTCAAGTAAAGGTTTTGCCAACATTTGACCTTCAATCATTTGTTGATATTTACTTCTTTTTGATTGCGACAACGCATCTTGTGCAAAAGCTTTAGGTTCAAATTGTCTGTCTTGTAAACCATTAACAACAATGTCTACAAATTTAGGCAATATAGGAACGGGTGTCCAATCTAAATTTAGATAAGATAAATCTCCATCAATTGCTAATTCGTTTTTATATTTTCCTACAGATTGTTCGCCTCTTGCGTATAATCTGAGTCTATGGAAATCTCTCCATTGACTGTAGAACCTGCAACTATTTCCGTCTCTTTTGAACCACTCATATTGAATAGCTTGTCCGATTTGTAAACCAAACTCATCAGTAGCTTTGACACTATCTGAAACAAACTGATTAGGGAAACCTGCAGATGATATATTAATGTCTACTCTCTTCATCTAATAATTTCGCTTTTTGTACCTTTATTACTATACCTTGCAAAGTTAACCTTTATTTTTGAAACTTTTTTCTGCACATTATAAAGATGACTTTGAGTTGCCATAATAGCTAATCCCGAACTAATAGAAGCATCAAATTTTGTTCTATTAAAAATATCAAATCTTGCCCAATCATTTAAAGTTCTACTAAAAATACAGTCCCCCATTTCTTCTTCATTTTTAAACCCTATGTGTTCTTCTATATAAGACTCTATAGCTGCTGCGTGTGCTTGTTTAACATCTTCACTAGAGTTTGGTATACCACCTAGCTCTTTCTCTGTCTTAGAAAGCTTAGTATAAACTTTGTCGGGTCTGTTCATACAAAAATTTCTATATCCTCTATTTTTAAAATGATATAAAAGTCTAGGTTTGTTATTTTCTATTAATATAGGCATACCATAAAACACACAAGCCATTAACACATCTTCAAAAAATATTTCAGCAGTTTGAGGTCTAGCAATATATTCAAGAAAAAATTGATTACTTGGAGCTTCGGCCATACTAAACATTGTTTTTCCGTGTAAAGCTCCATTAGAACCACCTCCGCCAACTACACCGGATATGTCATAACTATCACAACCAAATGCACCTATGTGTTTATTGCCCGGATATTTTAGTCCGTTTCTTTCTTCAATTCTATTTTGTAAATTTTCATTTGGAGTCCAAGAAACATAAAATCTTCCTTTTGGATTAGGATTAAAAATAACTTTAGTATCTTTAATGCCGTTTTTCCAAGAAAGAGAACCTTTAGTTAAATGATGTTCCTCTATTAAAGAGTCATTATAATCTATCTGTTGATATATTTTAGTAAGATTAAATAAAGATTGTTTGCTTTCATCTCTAAATGCGTGAGATTCTGTTCTAGGAAACTGTCTGTAAAATTCATTAAGAGCATCTGCATCATTTTTTAAAGACTCCACTTCGTTCTGCCAATAATCTATTGCTCCTTGATTTATTTTTAAACCGTCTATACCAACAACAGGATTAGAAGGTGTTCTTAAGACAGGCATTCCATACTTGTCAATAAACCCTTCCATATTCCACTCCATAGGAATAAATAAACTATATAGTCCACTTTTAGTTTGACCATTTGCATTTCTTTTTTTTATATTAGAATCTTCATATAATTTTTTAAAATTACCACCTCCTTTAGATAATGCATTTGAAGTAGACCCCATCATACATTTACCTATTATTTTACTACCTAATCTTAAACAAGTTTTTGTAACTCTCCAATTGTTTAATATGTTATTTGGCTTGATCCATTTTCCACTTTCATCGTGAACTAGTAACAATAACTTTTCTCCATCATAAGAGTTATCATCTGTGTTTTTCCAATCTATTGTAGTGTCTAGTCCATATAGCTCATCGTCTGTTAAATCAAACATATTTTTTTTAGTAATCTTAGAGGCCGGTATTCTAAAAGCTAATTCTGTTTTTGGTTTATCCATACCATCTTGAATAGGTTTAAAAAAGAAGGGTAATCTATTGGCAATAGGAACTACTTTGTCGGTAAACATTTTTTTAGCATCAGAACCTGTTTTGGATAAAACACCTATTCTTGAGTCTTTAGCTAAAGTTCCTGTGTTAACGCATTCAGACGAACTCATAAAAGAAAATCCTGAACGTCTTATTTTTAAATAAGTCATTCCAAAAGAACGAGTATCAGCCTTGCAAGCTTCCCAAAAAATAAACAATAATCTATTAGCTTCTCTAAAATCAGGATAACCCACATCTATAGATGTCCATTGAAGATACATATAATGAGCACCTGTTATATAGGTAGGAACTCCATTTGACATAAACCACATCCCTTGCTCTCTTCTGTCAAATTCTTCTTCTATATAATCAACCCATTGATTTTTAAACTCAGTAGACATATCATTCCATTGAAATATAGATTGAATTTTACTTAAAGATTTTGGAATTTCTTTTCTTTCCCAATATTGTTCAGGTTTGGATTTGTTACGTGAATAGGATTTTTTAGGTTCTAATGGCAATGCTATTTTAAAACCTTGTAAATCAATTACTTTACCAATTTTTCCTGTTTTAGATATTACTACAAAGTCATACTTTTCATTATATCCATATTTCCAAGAACTTGCTTTATTTTTATTAGATAAAACACTATTAGAAACAACATTACTTAATAATGTATATATATTATTTTGAGTTTCTTTCTGCAAATCCTTGTTTTGTATCTGTTCTATTAGGTCCTTTTTCAACAGCATCTAAAGCTTCTTTTTCACTTTCAATTCTATTTAATATTTCAAACGCATCAAATATAGCTAGTTTCTTAGTAGCCGCAGCATTTTTTAATCTATCTGCTGATATGTCATCTTCAGGGTCGTGTTTAATAATCGCTTCCTTGGAAACTTTTATTAGTTGCTCCACCGCCCTGTACCCTGCTTCTATTATTTTTAATTTTATTTCTCTTGATTTCATTTTTTATACGTTTTGTTTTTTTTAAAGGAACGTCATCAAATTCTTCATAATCCATCCAATCCCATTCTCTACTCATAATGATAAGGTTATTTGATGATCATATATTCTGTAATAAGTTTTATCGTCAATAATAAACTCATATTCACTTTCGGGTTTAAAAGAAACTTTAGTCCCTTCTTTTATCCCTTGTTTTTTTAAATATTCATTAGGATATTTCATAATACCTAATAAAGGTTCTTTTGAAATAGGCTTATATATATATGAATCTTCTACTTCAGCAGGTTCTACAAAACAATATTTGTCATAAGCATTCCATCCATTTTTATTTTTATACATAAAAAATTGGTCTAACTCTACAAAAAACTTATTATCTTGAAAAAAACTTTTTCCACTTTGTTGATTTCCTTTAATATCATTGTAATATTTAAAAACATTATGATGAACCAATAAAGTATCTCCTACCTCTATAGATCCTTTATAGCTTATAGGTAGTTCTAAAACTTCTGCATATCTGTTTGAAAATTTGTGGTCTTCTATAGAAGTACTAACAATAAAGTCAATATTGCCAATTTTTTTGGTATTGTTATACCTTTTTCCTTCTATAGGTTTAACAATAAATGAGAAAGGTGATTTCATTTTTTATTTTATGAGCCACAACCTATACAGTCCATATGAGAATCTGTAGGCTTAACTCCATTTAATTTCATTTTAATATTATGTGAAGCATCTTTTAAGTTAAGAGTTTCTTCCCAATTTAAGTCTTTATTTTGTAATTTTTTTTCTATAACTGCTAATTCAGAAACTAACTCTGCTTGTAAAATTATATTCATTTTATTTTTTAACTTTTGCGTAAACACTATTTTGTATTTGCTTATTTGATGGGAATCCAAACTTCTCAGGCTTTCCACCCATAGCTTTATTTGCTCCTGTAAAATAAGGTTTTAATGTTTTCATATCTTAAAAGTTTATATTATATTCTATTGATATTGGAACCATAGAAGTGAATTCTTTCCACAACAAAACCTCATCATCTTGTTGTATATATATAACAATAGAGTCTTTGTCATAGTCAAATTTAATTAAATGAATTCTATAATTTCCTCCTAATATTTCTTGTCCTACTAAATAATGCATAGCACCTGACTTATAATCAGGGCCTATAGAAATTTTTCTTATATCCATTATTCTACCAAATAAATCGTTATTTCAGAGGGCACAGGATCACTTAAAACAGCACTTCCTGTTGGAGATTGTCCAACTGTATCAAATTGCATTGGAGTAGGACCTAAAGCTCCTCCAACAAAATCACTTCCTATTTGATAACAACCTAACTTATAGCTATCACCTGCTGCAGTTGTTGTAATAGAAAAATTATGAGTATAAAGATTTGGAGGAAGTGTATTTAGACCATTTGTATTATTAACTTGAGGAAAAACAATTAATTGTCTCGTTATACCTTGTTGAACTCCATTTACAATATTTCCAAAAAACATTCTTCCTGCTGAAGTTGAGTTTTCGGATTGAAATCTTATATCACTAGCGTATTGAGCAGAATCAACAGGTGGATAAGTTACTATATTAAGTGCAGTCGCAAAACCATCGGCTAAATCACCGGGTATACAAACAGCAACTGCTAACTCAATCCAATAAGTTCCCGGATTAGCAAAAGTTATTACAGTACCTCCTGTATCATCAGTAGTAGTTTGCACAACACCATAAGATGTTGCACCAATGTTTGATGTTGTGTTTTGAGGACCAAATCGAACTATATTGTCACTATCTACGGGTGGTCTAATTCTAGATGATGCTGTGGGATTTAATCTTCCTATCTCCGTAAATTTTGTTCTCATATCACCGGTAGAGGTAATACTAGCAAGTCCTTGTCTTGTGTAAGTTACTAATCCTGTAGCGTCACTATAAGATGCTCCTGTTAAATAATTGTTTGTACCGCTTCCGCCACCACTAAATGTAAATGTATTTCCACTTTGAGAAACACCTGCTCCTGTAAATGTTACACCTCCTGTAACTCCTCCTGTAGGACCTGTAATACTTGTAATACCACCACCTGATCCGCCATTTGGGGCCCAAGATAACTGACCTGAATTATTACTAAGTACTAAAACATCATCTTTTGCTCCCTGATTACTAGGAAAATGAATATAATAATCTTCTGTATTTGCAGCTAGAGTTGAACCTGCTAAATGAACACTTAAAACTCCTGTATCAGCAGTAACATTATGCTCTAAACTTACATTACCGTAATTATTTGTTTCATTTGCAATGAGATTTAATAAAGTTAATTGCCCTGCTTTAGGCTGAGCTTCTCCGACTGCTTTAACACCTAAAGTGTGTTCTGAAAAATTAGTTCCATAAAAATAAGTATTAGAACTATTACCTGAGAATACATTGTTCGCACCGTAATATTGAACATCGTTTTGTTGGCCTCCCGGACTTCCGCTTCCACCACTAAATGTAAATGTATTTCCACTTTGAGAAATGCCACCTCCTGTAAATGTTACACCTCCCGTAACACTACCTCCCGGCCCTGTGATACCTGTAATTCCACCTGAACTAGGTGTATATTGTGGAACATTAATTGTAGTTCCTGAAATAGTTGCAGGCCCCGAAGTACCTGTTGTAGTTATTTGATTAATAAAATTAGAAGGGTTAGTTGAATTATAAGGAGTAAATCCTAATCCCGTTGTTATTTGTGAACTTGTTAAACTTAATGTTCCGCCTAATGTTACTATAGGATCTGTAGCAGTTCCTCCTAAACTTAAAGATAATCCACTTACAGTACCGGTTGCTTGAACACTATTAACTGATCCACCTCCGCTTCCACCACTAAATGTAAACGTGTTTGTTCCTGAATTGTAACTAACTCCACTTCCTGCAAAAGTAATTCCGCCTGTAGCTGTGTTACTTCCATTTATAATGCCTGAAACTCCACTACCTGTTCCACTAAATGTAAATTTATTAGTAGTTGAATTATAATTAACTCCACCACCATCAAATTCTACTGTTCCTGTAGCTGTGTCACTTCCACTTTTAATACCCGAAACTCCACTACCTCCTGAAGTTATAGTTCTCCATTCGGTTAAATAAGGACTTGATATTGATCCTTTTACTACTGAAATAACTTGATCATCTGTAGGGTGAGTTGGTGGTAATGCAATATCATAACTAGAAGCTTCATCTGATATAGCATTTGGAGGAATAATACCTACATATTTTGTGTTAGTAGAAATATCATACCAACGTACAGTACCTGCAGAAGGATTTTCGCCCTCACTAGAACTAAATAAATTTATTTTTCCGCTAATTGAAGCTTTATTTCCTAACTCTACACAGTAATAAGTTGGATCAATAGTAACCCAATTATACCCATCGAAACCACCACCTTTATTTACTTGAACTGAATTTTCAGGACCTCCCGAACTTCCACTTCCGCCACTAAATGTAAATGTGTTTCCACTCTGAGAAATGCCGGGGCCCGTAAGAGTAATAGCACCTGTTACTGAACCTCCCGGCCCTGTAATGCTTGTAATACCCCCGCCTGATCCACCGCTAAATGTAAACGTGTTTGTGTCTTTACTATACGAAACACCACTTCCTTCAAAAATAATTCCACCTGTAGCCGTGTCACTTCCGCTTGTAATACCTGAAACTCCACTACCTCCTGAACCACCACCGTCAATAGTAATGGTTCCGTTGGTAGCATCTTCAGTTATTGTAATTCCACCTGTACCCGTTAAAGTTAAGGCTCCTGTCAAGGAATTTAATGACTGTACACTTAAGCCTCCTCCCGGAACTAACGCTATGATGTCTCCTATAGTATAGTTTTTAGTAATTAAGTGATTATCCACTTCTGTACCAATTACTTTATCAGCTAAGGTAGGTTGTGCATCAATTGCGTATGTACTTATTTTTGCCATTTTGTTTGTTTTATACTTTTTCTAATTTCTCTTCTTTAATTTTGTCCGTAACAGCTCCTGTTTTTATGTCAATTTGAGAATTCTCACCATACTTTTCAGCTAATTCTTTTTCAACTATTACGTAATCTTTTTTTAAAATACTGACACTATCCATAACTTCGTTTTTAGATAATTCAATATCGCCTAGTTTCATTTTTAATTGATTAAATGCGTTCAACATTGATTGAACTTTTTTTAATTCATTTTCTGTTAGTTGTTTTTTTTTGCTCATTATATTTTATTTAAGTTATTATTAGACTTCAAAGATACAAATATTTTTTTTAAAAGGTTGCTATATCATAAACCCTATACCTCATTTTGATACTCATTGTAGTAATAGCTGTATTTAAAGCACTTGTATTTAATCTTCTTATTGTCGTTGCTTTATTTGGATTATAAGTTCTGTTTAAAGTAGAATATCCGGTGTCGTGCTCGTATATTCCGGAAACAGGCCCTGTCGCTCCACCAGAAAATGCAATATCGTTTATTCTGTTACCGTTTATTACAGCAATTTCATCAGCTGCATTACCATCTTGCAATATCTGATACTGTTGAGTTGCTGACATTTTATTACCATTATAAGCAAACAGTATTAAAAAAGTTACTTTTTCTATTATTATAAATAAATTTGCAGATCCGGGGGCACTTATTAACGTAGTACCACCTGCTGAAGTTGTTAAAGCATCCACTTGAGCTCTAGTTAGTTTCCAAGTTGCTTCTTGAGTTGTTCT
>Ga0307488_10000210_pt1 | contig 44861 bp, 40 predicted proteins | sample SB02metaG_FD_202248 | JGI IMG/M metagenome (GOLD analysis project Ga0307488, IMG submission 202248) | Sea-ice brine microbial communities from Beaufort Sea near Barrow, Alaska, United States - SB 0.2 | ecosystem: Environmental > Aquatic > Marine > Coastal | place: USA: Alaska | collected... | reverse complement strand
TCAAAATCACCAGTAAAATATAATGAAACTGTTGTTCGAGGGCTTTATTTCTTAGGGTACGAATACCGTTAGTGGTTTGTTCTACCACAACGGCCCCCATGACTGTGTCGTCAATATAAATTGGATGGGCAGCCGACATGATCACCGCTTTATTATCTGAACTTAAGCGCCACAATGAACTTGGATTGCCATTTAATGCTTGGCTTATATCTTGGCCTTGGAGGGCAAAGGCGTCCCGAAGGTCATCGACAAAATCAGCGGGTGGCTTAGTCAACACTTGATAATAAAGGGGTAACAACCAGTTGTTTTCAATATATTTCCACCAGCTGTTTTGGCCCTGTAACTGAGTCCCACTCCCAAAGCCAATATGTGAGTTATTTTGTACTCCAGATGCTCTTTGAATATTACCTGAGCGAGCGAGCACTCGCATATGTTTATCCACTACCCATACTCTAGCGTTTGAGTATTTAAGCCCCTTAAGGATTTTTTCTATTTCTGGTGAAGGTACCAAAACTGTACCCAGTGAGTCCAACTGAGAGGGGTTGGCCGTGCCCATTATGTGTTCCACGGCCCTAGTGTGTGGATCATCAACGTCCACAATTGCAAAAGCAATTTTGCTCGACATCATGGCTAAGGGAAAACGTAATTCAAGCTGATAACCATGTGATGTATTGCGCCATTGCCCCTGAATCTTCGTTTCTAACCTTTCTGGCTGTAATGAGTTTAAGTCATCTTTTAACAAATACGCGTTCACCCAACCGGGTTGTGATGGTGCGATGATATAACGCTGAAACAAACCATTTTTATCGGTCATGGCTATTTGTAAATGATCATTCTTATCAATACGTAAACTATTGCTTGGCCTGAGTAATACTTTGTTATCAGTGACATCAAACATGGCATACAAGAATCTATCGAACTGTCCCACCATATGTGTAAAGTGCAGACTATCTAACTGATAATCTTGGATGGGGTCAATTAGGTTTTGTTGGCCGTAGGCAATGGTTAAATGCCGGTAGTCTTGCCAGTCGTCTAACTTGCCATCTAGTTGAATAGGGTAAGCAATTTTATGGGCGTATAAATCGGTACCCGGTTTAACGTCTGTTAAATAGGCAGATTGACTATCAAACAAAGCGGGCCGTTCATGTAATGCTGTGGCTACAGCGCGAGCAGTTCCCACCATCGTTTGCTCTTGGCCTATACGCAAATAGGTTTCCATTTCCCACACGTATTGATAACCCAGCCAAGGAATAGCTAATAAAAAAGAAGAGAAAAAAAGTAACTTAAGGCGAAGCCCAAAACGTAATTGGCTCATCGACTTGCCACCCACGAAGTGAAATCAGGCCCTGCAAACATACTTAAACACTTTTCCATCTATAACCCATACCGTAAACCGTCTCGACGCAGTCAAAATATTGATCTACCTGCATGAATTTTTTACGGATACGTTTGATGTGTGAAGTAATAGTAGTGTCATCCACCACCATTTTGGATTCATCCATCAACTGTTGACGACTTTTAACATGACCCGAAAATTTCGCGACCGCGTGCAACATCCAAAATTCGGTGACAGTCAGTTCGATCCCCTGCCCTTTCCAACTGACTGTCATACGTTTACTGTCCATCAACAAATCGCCAGTTTGAATAAGGTCGGTTGGTGTTTGCGGCCTATCGAGTAACGCTGTACGTCTAAACAATGCAGCGATTCTTGCCAATAAGTGCGGCAAACTGATGTCTTTGGTTAGATAATCATCTGCACCCATGCGCAAACCACAAATAGTGTCGTAATCATTATCCCGTGCAGTAAAAAAGATAATAGGTAGTGTTTTGGATAAACTTCTTAATTGCTGACACACCGCAAAACCACCATCAATTTCATCTTCTAGACCAATATCAATGATCGCCAAGTCTGGCAAGCGCTCAGCAAATGCTTGTTCTGCACTACTTCGATTAGCATAGGGTTGCACCTCGTAACCTTGCTTACTAAGAGCAGCAATATAGTTTTCTCTGAGTGCTTGGTCATCTTCAACCAAAGCGATACGTTTTGACATAACTGGCGCCTATTTACTTTATGGCTGCTTTACTTTATAGCTGCTTTACTTATAGCTGAACTATATCGCAAAACGTCTTTAGGTTGAGTCGATAAATAGCTGAAACACACAATTTCCATTTTTTCGCCATAATTGACCTCAAGATTGCCATTTTATCTCCCTGAATCAGCCACACAATCTTTGTTTACTAGAGAGGAATCAAACAACCACTCTCTTGGAGAAAACAATGAAACTAACTAATACTAAAATCAGAACTGCTATCGCATTCACTTGTTTTTTATCTGGCAGCGCCTTAGCTGAACAATCCAATAAACAAGAAAAAACCAATGAAGTGATAGGCCTCAGTTCTGGCGCCATAATCGGTACTGTCATTGCTGGGCCACTAGGTGGGATAATCGCAAGCATATTTGGTGTGATGATTGCGGACGACCTTAATTCAGATAAAAAACTAGAAACAGCCAACAATTCACTCGAACAAAAAGACCAACAACTGTTAGTGATGCAACAAAGTTTCGAACAGGTAAAAGAGCGTGCAATGGTGCAAATGGCTTCCATGGATAATGCGTTAGAACTGGCTGCGTTTAAACACAGCGCTCCAGAAATGGAAAGTAATATCCAATTTAAAACAGCTTCTTATATTTTGGAAGAACATTACAAGTCGCAGCTAGACTTGATAGCCAACACCCTGCAAAAAAATCCAAAGGTGAGTATTACCTTATCAGGTTTCGCTGATAAACGAGGCGACAGCACGTTTAACCAAGCCCTTTCCATGCAACGTGCGTTAACAGTAAAGAACTACCTTGTGAATAAGAATGTTAAAGAAGAGCAGATAATTACTCACTCATTTGGTGAATCTTCATTAGTGAGTGCAGGTACTAATTTTGAAGATGACTTTTTTGATCGCCGTGTCATGTTGAAGGTATCCGATGACCAAGCAGAAATGACAGCGGCCAATCAATAAACAAGGAAACATGTATACCCAAAGCCATTGAAGTTACAGCTAGGCGGCAAAGGAATTCAGCCCATGGGCTTAGGTGTAAAAAGTGATTAGGGTGAGGAGAGCAGCCAACAACGCTGCAGCTTCAAGGGAGACGGGTATATATGTCATCACTAACCAAACAACACAAACCTTGGCCTTGGGCAGACACACATCCTGTTGCTGAACTCATCATGAAGGACAAAAGCGGGTATGTGTTGGCTGTGGCAAGTGGTAGAAAATTGGCCTTTGCACCTAGCCACCTCAGCTCCACCGTGGGAAAAAGGTAGCAGCGTAATAATAGGCCAGCGTGATACACAATTTAACAGTGTGTTACCTAATCCAACTTATAGATATATTGTACGAGCCATCACGATATAATATCATCCTGTCGTCAATTAAAGACATAATTAACAATGTTTCTTGAAAAATATAACCTACCCTTTGTAAACACCCTACTTATCAACGTTTTAAAAACATGGAACGGAATTCGCTAAAGGCTTTTTATAAAGAGCGCATTAAGCGAAAAACTATTCATTAATAACACAATAAGGAATCATAATGACTTTATCAAAAACGACCCTAGCAATCACATTTGCGGCACTCAGTATTGGGCTAAGCGCTTGCACTGATAATCAAAAAGAATCAGCACAGGAAGCAGAAACAGAAGCCAAAGAAATGGTAACTACAGCAAAAGAGAAATCATCAGCGTTATATGACAAAACCAAAGAAGGTGCATCTAAGCTTGCCGACAGCGCAGCAGATATGGCGGGTGATATAAAAGAGGGCACATCCGAGGCTTATGACGAAGCCAAAGATATGGCCAGTGACGCATACGATGCGACAGCCGAAAAAGCATCTGACACAATGGATGCTACAAAGGAAAAAGCGACTGAATTAAAAACTGATGCCGCTGAAAAACTAAAAGAAGCATGTATCGCTACTCAGAAAAAGTTAGGTAAAGATCCTGAAGACTGCTAATACATTAGTCTTCAATTAGCGACAAAAGGGCGTCCTGCCCTTTTGTTTTTCAGCTAGTCAAAAAGTGAACTCATTTCAATTATCTCTTACCCACATCTAAACTGAATTATTGGCATATCTGATATTATATTTGCCACTTCAAGCAGTAAAAAATCAAAATTTACAAAATAATTAGCCTGCCAACAATAGCTTACTTAACCTGAACACGGGTTAAGACGTGCCGCTTCCTTCAAAGTAATCTCAACAAAAACAATAGGTTAGAATGTTACTATTTATTTAGTAGCTTATTTAATGCATCCAGTGCTGATAATATTGTGCTTATCAAGGCGAGATTGTGAAGGAATAGCCAGCTATTGTGAGCAAGTTCAACGAAGATAGGCGCAATAATAGCGGTGCTGGACGGTATGGATTATCCCGAGTTCAGGTTACTCACTAAACAAACCTAAAACAATTCATTCATAAGCTTGAATTAACCACAGTAGATACAATATTATAACTCCAAAGTGATTCATTTCTGTTCTCAAAAATAAAGCGCACTTTACACACTTTAATCGATAGAATTCGGTATGCGGACACCTGCTAACTACATGCATAGGTATATCGCAGTTTCGATTCACACTTTATTTGGCAGTCAATATGAACGCACTGAGTATCAAAGGATTAACCAAAACCTATAAGGGCGGTACCGAAGCCTTAAAGGGCATTGATTTAACGGTAAAGCAAGGGGATTTCTTTGCTTTACTTGGGCCTAATGGCGCCGGCAAATCAACTGCCATTGGGATCATCAGTTCGCTGGTGAATAAAACCCAAGGAGACGTTGATATATTTGAGTACTCTTTGGCGACTCAGCCCATAGAGGCAAAATCTTGTATTGGGCTGGTACCACAAGAATTTAATTTTAATCAATTCGAACCCTTAATACAGATTATGCTAAATCAGGCAGGGTATTATGGCGTACCTAAAAATGTTGCTAAACCTAGAGCTGAAAAATACCTTAAGCAACTCGACCTATGGGACAAGCGAGATTCACCTGCCAGACAACTTTCTGGTGGCATGAAAAGGCGATTAATGATCGCCAGAGCGCTAATGCATGAACCTAGAATGCTTATTCTTGACGAACCGACAGCGGGTGTAGATATTGAAATACGTCGCTCCATGTGGTCTTTTTTACAAGACATCAATCGACAAGGTGTGACGATTATTCTTACTACACACTATCTCGAAGAAGCGGAAATGTTGTGTCGTAATATTGCTATTATTGATAAAGGTATCATTGTCCGGAATACCAGCATGAAGGCCTTACTTGCCACATTAAATATTGAAACGTTTGTGCTGGATTTATCTAAGAACTTACGTTCTTTAACTTTAGATGGCTTTGAGTGTCGTTTGGTAGACGAGCATACTTTAGAAGTCGATGTGCCTAAGGAGGCCGGTCTCAACTCAGTTTTTGAACAGTTAATTCAAAAAGAGATACAAGTATTAAGTATGCGCAATAAATCAAATAGATTAGAAGAGCTATTCGTTAGAATGGTCGAATCTGGCAGAGGTTCTGAAAACGTTAATGCAACCACAAAACAAGTGGCAGGAGACACCAATGAATAGTCTCAATATGGTGGCCCTTAGAACAATGTGGCGCAAAGAGTGTTTACGTTTTTTAAGAATTTGGATCCAAACACTGCTTCCACCTGCCATTACCATGTCACTATATTTTGTGATTTTTGGTAATTTAATCGGTAGTAGAATTGGCAACATGGGCGGCTTTAGTTATATGGAGTTTATTGTGCCCGGCTTAATCATGATGGCAGTGATCACTAATGCTTACTCGAATGTATCCTCTTCTTTTTACAGCGCTAAATATCAACGAAATATTGAGGAGTTATTGGTTGCCCCCGTTTCGAATTGGATAATTATTGCTGGCTACGTAGGCGGCGGTGTCGCTCGAGGAATGCTGGTTGGCATTATTGTTACCATAGTATCGCTATTTTTTGTAGATATTCATATTCACAATTTGCTGATTATTTTTATTACTTTATTGTTAACCACAGTTTTATTTTCTACTGCGGGACTGATTAATGGCATCTTCGCCAATTCATTTGATGATGTGAGCATTGTACCCACCTTCATTCTCACACCATTAACTTACTTAGGCGGGGTGTTTTACTCATTAAGTTTATTACCTGAATTTTGGCAGTGGGTGAGTAAAATTAACCCTATAGTGTATATGGTAAGTGGCTTCAGGTTCGGTTTCCTAGGCGTGTCAGATATTAATTTCTATGTGTCCTTAGGCATATTAATAGGCTTTAACCTGGTGTTACTTGGTTGGGCTTACTCGCTGATCAATCGTGGTGTGGGCATTCGTAGTTAATGCAACAACAATCACGCACTATCATTACCAATCAAACGGGTATTCATCAGAATTTGCACAAGGTGGTGACTCGCCAACTCGCCAGTGCAAGTCAAAAGCCACTATCAGCCCACACTCAACAAGCCTTTCAAGATGCAATTAGTTGGCTTGGAGATTGGCAGGGAGCTCTTATATTAGACTCTTGTTGTGGTGTAGGTGAAAGCACAGTGAATATTGCCCAGGCTCATCCACATGCTCGAGTCATAGGTATTGATAAATCCGCTTTACGCACAGACAAACACCAAGCTTACGCAAGCACTTTACAAAACTACTTAGTGTTACGTGCAGATCTCAGTGATTTTTTAAGATTACTCGTTCTTTCCGATAAAAAATTAACTAAACACTATTTATTGTATCCCAACCCTTACCCTAAATCGGCACATTTGCAGCGCCGTTGGTATGCGTCATCGGCACTAAAGGACATGTTGAAATTGGGAGGAATACTTGAAGTCAGAAGTAATTGGCAGTTATATATTCAAGAGTTTTCTGCCGCTTTAGCTATTGCTAATATCAGTAATCAAATTGGAGTATTTAAGAGTGATAAAGCCATCTCACCCTTCGAACGGAAGTACTGGCAAAGCGGACAAACTAGCTGGCAGCTCATGGCAAAATTATAACAAGAAAAAGTTATTCTGCCTTTGCCTTCGGCTGGCTAAAATAAAACCCTTGGGCGTATTTAATACCCAACGCCTTAACAACGTCTAACGTTTCTTGTTTTTCAATTCTTTCAGCTATTACCACAATCTTATTCTTAGCAGCGGCACTAATGAGCCCTTTAACAAAATCTTGGGTTGCAGCATCACTGGTTGCCTTATCAAATAATCTAGCGGATACCTTTATTGCAGATATGGGTAATGAAAGTATTGCCTGAAAATCAAATTCTTGCTGATCAAAATTGTCTATTACAATGTTGATACCCCAAGCACCACAAATGTTGGAAAATTGACTAAATGTGGCACTATTAGCGAGTGCGTTTTGTGCCGTTATTTCAATAGAAATTCGTTTGGGATTTGGATAATCCTCAAGTTGAGATTGAAGAAATTTGAGAGTGTGTGAGTCAGTCATATCCGACAAACTCAAATTGATATTCCAGGCCATGTTGATATCTCTAAAATATCGAGCGCTGCGACTAAACACGGTTTGGGTTAACAGAGCTACTGATTGTTGCCTTTCAACTAAAAACAAAAATTCTTTAGGTACAAAACTATTTTGATCAAGGGTTAAAAGTCGAGCTAGACATTCATAACTCCACACTGCGTTATTCTTCAAATCCATGATGGGTTGGAAAAATGGCACTACGTTATCTAAGTTAAAACTATCTTTTACTTCAGTAACTTGCATACAAAGGCATACTTCTTATGTCGTGTATTTGGACAATATAACAACAATTTAGTAATTACCAGATTATTGCCCGTTACTGATTTTATTTTCACTTTAGTTTGCCGATGTAAGCACCTATTGTGTATAGCAAAAATTAAGGTAAAATACTCGACTTGAATTTTTTCAGATAGGGTTACAATAGTGGGTGGAGCTGAGGTTAGTTTAGAACATTTGTACAAGGTTTTTACTATGCCTGAAGGCAAAGATTCTAAACTTGCACAAATTGAACAACACCTGTCTGACAATCTGTCAGATTTTCTGTCGCAACATGTTGTCACTAAGGTGAATTCTCTTGCACAAATTGAAAAAAGTTTCGCTGAGTATTCTGTACCTGAGTCTCCTGAGTTCGTGTCAAAACATGCAGAAGATCTCTTAGATAAGTTAGTCGCTAACTCTGTTAATACCTATTCCCCCAGTTTTATTGGTCATATGACCTCGGCACTGCCGTATTTTCATCTGCCATTAGCAAAACTATTGGTGGGATTAAACCAAAACTTAGTGAAAATCGAGACATCTAAAGCATTCACGCCGCTTGAGCGTCAAATGCTCGGCATGATGCACGAGTTGGTTTATAAGCAGTCTGGTGATTTTTACCATACCTACTTACACAGCGCGAACCATGCTTTAGGGGCCTTTTGCTCCGGTGGGACTATCGCCAACATCACAGCTTTATGGGTAGCAAGAAATAAAGCCCTACCTGCCACAACTCAATTTAAAGGTGTGGCTCAGGAAGGTATGGCAGCAGGAATGATGCATTATGGCTATAAAAAAATGGGCATTATCTCATCGAAGCGGGGTCACTATTCGTTATCTAAAACAGTGGATATATTAGGTTTAGGCCGACAACAAATGATTACAGTTGACTGCCCAACACAACGTTTATCTCCTGAAAAAGCTTTAGCTGTAGGCAAGCAATTCCAAGAAGATGGTAACAAGATATTATCTATTGTGGGTATCGCAGGAACAACTGAAACAGGGCATATTGACCCGCTAGACGAGCTAGCCGATGTAGCAAAAGAGCTGGGTTGCCATTTTCATGTGGATGCAGCTTGGGGTGGGGCAACCTTGTTTTCTGACGAACATAGAGGGTTGCTTAAAGGGATTGAGAAAGCAGACTCTGTGACTATGGATGCTCATAAACAGATGTATGTGCCAATGGGCGCTGGTATGGTGCTATTCAAAAACCCCAATGACAGTAACGCCGTACGCCATCATGCCCAGTACATACTGCGTGCAGGATCCAAAGATTTAGGAGCCACTACATTAGAAGGTTCCCGCAATGGCATGGCGATGATGGTATATGCCTCTTTGCATATATTTGGCCGCCAAGGTTATGAACTGCTCATTAACCAAAGTATAGAAAAAGCCAAAACCTTTGCCCGAATGATCCAGTCACATCCAGACTTTGAACTTATCACGCCTCCCACTTTGTCACTTTTGACCTACAGAGTGAATCCTGAGGATGTTCAGACAAAAATGAAAATACAACCGAAAATTAGTCATGCGTTAAATATGGAATTGGACAATCTGACCGTAAGTGTGCAAAAACAACAAAGAGAGGCAGGTAAATCTTTTGTCTCCCGCACCAGGTTAACAACTGAAATATATCCGGACCAAGCAATTACAGTATTCAGGGTAGTATTGGCTAATCCGTTAACCTCAGAAACAGACTTACAAAACATACTGGACGAGCAAATTGCCATCGCCTGCAATACGAAAGTGTGGAAAAAGCTTTGTATGAAACATAAAAAAGCAAGCTAAGTTGGCTTGCTTATACTCTTTCTTTTTAGACTAGGGGCATCTGCAACTATCCGCCGTGCCTAAACTGCTTTAGGCTCCCGCTGAATCTGCTATTTTGAGGTAGCATGGGCGTATCAAATTCTTTTTTCCAACCTAATCTGCATATTATCAATCAAACGGGTTTTTCCTAAAAATGCCGCGGCTAATAACACCAGGTGATGGTCTTCATGGCTCGGCTGTAACAAATTTTCGACATTGCGAATTTCAAGATAGTCAGGGTTAAACCCTAACTCAGCTAATTGTAATTTGTATGCTTGGGTTAGGGTTAAAAAATCCCTACGCCCAATTTGGATCTCAGCAACTAATTGTTGCATCTTTTTATATAAAATAGGCGCTAACTTACGTTCTATGTCATTTAAATACTGATTTCTTGAACTCATCGCTAAACCGTTATTATCTCTGGTTGTCGCCACACCAAAGACTTTTAGGTTCATTGATAGGTCGGTTACCATCGCCTTGATCACCTGTAATTGCTGAAAATCCTTTTCGCCAAAAAAGGCCAAATTAGGTTGCACCATATTAAACAGCTTACACACTATAGTTGCCACACCACGGAAATGTCCTGGGCGACTGGCACCACAAATCATATAAGACAAACCAGGTACTTCCACAAAAGTTTGTTGTTCTAACCCTCTGGCATAAATATCGGTGGCTTTAGGCATAAATAGCACATCTACTCCTAAATCTTCCAATAAACGGCTATCGTTTTGTAATGTTCTAGGGTAGGCGTCTAAATCTTCATCAGGGCCAAATTGCATTGGATTGACAAAGATAGATACCACCACAATATCTGCATGTTTCTTGGCCTCACGTACAAGGTTTAAATGGCCTTGATGCAAGTTTCCCATAGTAGGAACAAATGCAATCACCTTGGCACTGATTTGCCAAGTACGTCTGATTTCACGTAAATCTAAAATGTCACTGATAAGTTGCATAGTGGTTAATTACTTTAATAATGAGTGGTTAGTAAACACTGAAACGATATGAGCGTGCACTAATTAAAACAGTGCTCATCAGAGGGGAAACTCCCATCTCGCACTTCATGAATATACTGGCTGACAGCCTCACGCATATTATTAGTTTGTTGCAAATAGTTCTTGGAAAATTTAGGCATATAGTTTGCGCTGATACCAAACATATCGTGCATCACTAATATTTGCCCATCTGTTTGCGCCCCAGCTCCAATACCTATAACAGGAATACTAAGGTTTTGAGATATCTTGGCAGCTAAGTCTGTTGGAATACACTCCAGTACTAATAACTGTATACCTGCTTGTTCTAATTCTTTGGCCTGCTCAAGGATACTTTCAGCTTGTCGGTCATCGCGGCCTTGCACTTTAAATCCGCCAAATACATGCACTGACTGTGGGGTTAGACCTAAATGACCGCACACAGGTACACTGCGTTCGTTCAGCCCTTTAATAGTATCCAATAACCAACGACCACCTTCTACCTTCACCATACTGGCTCCTGCACGCATTAGATGGGCAGCACTTAAGAAAGTTTGTTCTGGGGTTGAATAGGACATAAATGGCATGTCCGCCACAACAAAAGCTCTTTCAACACCCTTTTTCACGGAGCGAGTATGATAAGCAATTTCTTCAAGGCTAACGCTTAATGTATCGTCATCACCTTTTAGCACCATGCCAAGTGAGTCGCCAATCAACAAAACATCGATGCCTTGTTCATCAAACAATTTTGCAAAACTTGCATCGTATGCGGTCAAAGCAGTGATTTTAGTATTCTCTTGCTTCATTTTTAGCAAGCTTGAAGTCGTTACTTTTTTCATTAGATATGCTCCAATTTTTAATGTCATACAAAATACTATTTACTGCTTATGAACAGTACCTAAGATTAACGCACTATACGGTTTTTTTTATGAATTTCTAGATGAGTACCGAGTGTGTCATTTTTTGTAATCCATTTATCGGGCATGCCGTGACAAGATCGGCTAATTGCTCACCACAGGGCAAAATTAAATCGGGGGCAATTTCGAACAACGGGTATAGTACAAACTCTCTTTGTTTCATACCGGAGTGCGGAACCGTTAGGTGCTCATTATCAATCTGCTGTTGACCAAATAACAGCATATCCAAATCTAAGGTTCTAGGCCCCCATCGATTAGCCTTGCGTATTCGACCTTGTTGACTTTCTATCAATTGCGTGTGATGCAATAGGGTGTCTGGCGAAAGTGCAGTTTCAATCAGTGCAACGGCATTCACATAATCGGGTTGATCTTGTGGACCCATGGGTTGACTTTTATACAAGCTTGAGCACTTAATCAACGCAGTGTCAGGCAATGTTGCTAAGCTTCTGCAAGCGACCTGTATTTGCTTTTCAGGCAGCGCTAGATTACTGCCCAAGCCAATATAAACCTGAATCATACTTTTGGTGTAGGTTTCTTGCGGTTACGTCTTGGGCGTCTGGCAGGCGCACCTTCCTTTTCACGTAGGACTTCTAGCATAGTCTTACGTTGTTCTTCGTCTGCCTCTTGGAAGTCAGTCCACCATTCAGCAAGTTCCAATAAATCGCCCCCTTCAATCTGGCCACGCAACAATAAGAAGTCATATGCAGCTCTAAATTTTGGATGCTCAAGCATTTGATACGCTCTGCGACCATAACGCTTAGGTAAACGATTTTGTAACTGCCAAATTTCCCGAATAGGTGTACTAAACCGTTTCGGGATCATGATCCGCTGAATTTGGCGATGCATGACATCATTTAGCGCAAGATTAAATGCGTCAAAATGATTCAACCCACCTTCAACCATTAGCTGCTGACAACGTTCTTCTAATGGATACCACATAAACGCAGCAAAAATAAACGCAGGCGTTACTCTTTGCCCTGTATTAATACGATTGTCAGTGTTAGTGAGCACCTGCTCTATAAATTGATTCTCGCGACTTCCTGGTTGCAACAACAGAGGTGCTAGTTGTGGAAACAGCGGTTCAAATAAATGAAATTCTGATAATAATTTAAAGGTAGCTAACCCCTGCCCCGACAACAATAACTTCAGTATTTCTTCAAATAATCTGGCGGGTGGAATGTTTGCCATTAATGGCGCCAAACGTTTAATCGGTTCACCACTCTGAGGGCTGATATGCATATCAAGCTTGGCAGCAAACCTCACAGCTCGTAGCATTCTAACTGGATCTTCACGATAGCGGGTTTCAGGATCACCTATGAGTGTAATTTCTTTATTTTTGATCGCTTGCATGCCGCCCGCAAAATCGCTGATGGAATAATCGGCGATATTGTAATACATGGCGTTGATCGTGAAATCTCTGCGTTGTGCGTCCTCTCCAATGCTGCCAAATACGTTGTCCCTTAGCAATTGGCCGTGGTCACTTTGTTTACTGACTTTAGACTCGCCTTCATCATTATTTTCATGATGACCACGAAAAGTAGCAACTTCGATAACTTCTCGGCCAAACACAATATGCGCTAACCTAAATCGACGCCCAATTAATCGGCAATTACGAAACAGCCCTTTGATTTGCTCTGGTGTAGCATCAGTAGTCACGTCGAAGTCTTTCGGCTCTTTGCCTAATAATGCATCGCGTACACAGCCGCCGACTAAATATGCTTGATAACCGCTATTGTGAAGGCGATAAAGCACTTTAAGTGCATTTTCACTCATTGAACCACGAGAAATAGAATGCTCTGCACGGGGAATAACAGTCGCAACAAGTGTAGCGGGCTTGTCTGGGATTTTTGCGCGCAGAGCGCTCCTGACTTTGTCAATTACACGAGAAATAATATGCTGTGCTCCTTGTTCGGACCTGTTGTGCGTTTATCTTTTATATCATTCTGATTTAAGCGAAAAATTCGACGCTAATCATATACTGTCTGCGAGCCCAATTCTATTGTCAATACACTCTGTTTTAGCAGGTATTTTCCTCAAGTCCCACTCACAGATAGCCCAATTCAATATATTTTGAACTGATCCCCGTTGCAAGGCTTTGCTGGGTAAAAAGCCGAGAAATCCAAGTGCATTTATCAAGTTAGCATGGGCATCATCGGTATTTATTTCACGGGCATGATTTTGCTTGCTAAGTTTTTTACCAGGCTCGGTCACCACTACAGGAAAATGTAAAAACCTCGGTGCTGGGCGATCAAAAGCTTGATATAGGGCAAGTTGAAACAATGTTGCGTCTAATAAATCAGCACCACGTGCCACCTCAGTTATCCCTTGCTGAATATCGTCAACCACCACAGCCAACTGATATGCGAACAGATTATCCTTACGTTTGATTGCAAACTGTGCAGGTATATCACACTTTGGAAAATTAACTTGACCTAATAACTCATCATAAAACGCTTGATGAATATTATGATGTCTGAATCTTATCGCACTATTTTCATTGTTTACGTTTTCAATGTTTAGATTTTTTTTTGCGCAAACACATGTCTGGCCAAACTTTAAGTTAACCAACTGAGTTCGTGTACATTGACAATGATAAGTGAAGCCTTGATCAGTTAAGTACTGAATTTTTTCACTATACAAATCGCTTCTATTACTTTGGTATATTACTTCATGATCCCAAAATAAATGGTGGGCTTCAAGACACCGCAGAATAGATTCGCTCGCACCCGCGACTTCTCGTTGGGGGTCGATATCTTCTATTCTGAGTAACCATCGTCCATTTTGACTTTTTGCTTGTAAAAAACTGCCTAACGCAGTGACCAAAGATCCAAAATGCATTTGACCCGATGGGGTTGGTGCAAAACGGCCAACGTATCCACCGTTAGACATTACGTTTTTCAAATCAAAGGATGTGTGTGCAGTAGCCATAAAACGAAGTTATCACCCCAAGTAGCTGATTAAAGAATTAGTAGCCACTTGGGGTAGCAGGCAACATTAGCCCTGAAGTTGTTTTTCTTTGATTTCTGCCATCGTTTTGCAATCGATACACATATCGGCTGTAGGTCTTGCTTCCAAGCGACGTACGCCAATCTCGATTCCACATTCATCACAAAAACCAAAATCGTCCTCATCAATTCGTTTCAGCGTTTTTTCGATTTTTTTAATTAATTTACGTTCTCTGTCGCGAGTACGTAACTCAAGACTAAACTCTTCTTCTTGAGCTGCACGGTCAACAGGATCAGGGAAATTAGCCGCCTCATCTTGCATATGGTGCACAGTTCGATCTACTTCTTGACGAAGTTGATCGCGCCAAGCTTTCAATAATAAACGAAAATGCTCCATTTGCTTTTCGTTCATATACTCTTCGCCTTTTTTCTCCTCGTAAGGAGTCAAACCGGCGAGTGCTAATAATCCAAGTGTTTTATTCGTTTTGTCTGTTGGCATATGCCAATTCTCCTAAACTACGGCATGAGCTGATTTGTGCAAGCGACTATGTATATCAAAAAGCCGCAACACAGGCAATCACTTGCTCTTAGCATCTTCCGTTACAGTGAAAACAATTTTTCATGGAACGGAATATGGAGCTCTTGCCGAAAAAATCAACGTCTATTTTATGAAAAAAATGGCAAAGGTTGATTTATATAGATTTTTTCTGAATTAATCTTGCAATCGTAACATAAAATTTGTACTCCACTTGTCATAGCTTGTTTGAGCTCTTTAGCGTAGTCGAGGTCGATATGCTTTGCCACTTGCACTGATTGAATACCTGAATGTTGCACGCAGAAAAACAATACGGCCCGTTTCCCCTGGCCAGCAATATACCTTAACTCTCGCAAGTGTTTTTGCCCACGTAGGGTTTTTGCATCAGGAAAATACCCTGCATTATTGTCAAGCAGAGTGACCGACTTAACCTCAACATAACAGTCTGCGTTTTTTGGATCTGTGAGTAAAAAATCAATTCGACTATTTTCTTCGCCAAACTTTACTTCAGCCCGCAAGTATTGATAGCCAGCTAATTCAGATATCCTATTATCTTGGATCGCTTCTTTCACTAATGCATTGGCTTTGTGAGTATTTATCCCAATCCAATGACGTTGATCAGTTATCACCACTTCCCATGTATATAACAACTTACGTTTTGGGTTGTTACTAGGTGATAGCCAGACTTTCCAACCAGGCTCTGCACAGCCTGTCATTGCCCCTGTATTGGGGCAATGTGCGATGACTATGGAGCCGTCAGTTAATTGCACATCAGCTAAAAAGCGCTTATATCGTTTTATCAATGTGCCTTGAATAAGAGTAGAAGAGAACTGCATGGTAACTACTTAAAATGATGTTCGGGTAAGGACGTCATGCTATTCTAACTAACTTTCAATAGATGGAGTAGTTATGTCACGTTTATCTGTTTCTATTACCAACCAAGCCCCAGCCGATTACTATTCACCAGGAACGGTTTTATCTGTTAATGGCCAAACCGCGCAAATTCACTTAGTGGATCCTGAGAACAATTTAAATCATATCAAAAAAGCCGCGCGCAGCCTTGATAGCCTAGGTGTCATGCAAGTTGAGTTGATTGGCAGCTGGGAAATTGAGCAACAATGGGCTTTAGCTCAAAGCTTTACCACCACTCATAAACAGCACCATATCAAGTGGTGTGATGATGAGAATGCAAATGAATTATCGCATCGCTATCAAGCGATGATATTTACCCGCAATATCACCAATGCGACACCAGAAGACTTATCACCAGAGATACTTGCTAATACCTGCGAAGATTGGCTTACCTCGATAGATGAAAAACACATAAGCAGCAAAAGATGGATCGGCGAAGCACTCAAAGAACAAGGCTGGATGGGAATTTACCACGTAGGCCGTGGTAGTACCCGCCCCCCTGTATTGATTGAAATCGATTATAACCCAACTGGAGATAGCAACGCGCCAATTTCAGCTTGTCTTGTGGGTAAAGGCATTACATTTGATAGCGGTGGATATAGTATTAAAAGCAGTGAAGGCATGCTGAGTATGAAATGTGATATGGGTGGTGCAGCAACTGTCACTGGCGCTCTTGGCTTAGCTATTCTGCGAGGCTTAAATAAAAGGGTTAAGTTATTTTTATGTTGTGCTGAAAACCTTATCAGCGGTCACGCTTACAAATTAGGTGATGTGATCACCTACAAAAATGGCACAACTGTAGAGATAGTCAATACAGATGCCGAGGGCAGATTAGTATTAGCGGATGGATTAATGGCAGCCACCGAAACAGGCTCTGCACTGATTATTGATGCGGCTACGCTTACAGGTGCAGCAATGGTAGCTTTAGGGGAAGAATACAATGCTTTTTTCGCATTAGATAAAGCATTACAGCAAAGAGTTTTAGATTACTCAGCCCAAGAGTTTGAGCCTTCATGGTGCTTGCCTTTAGAAAAATGGCATCAAAACAAATGCCCTTCTGCCTTTGCTGATACTGCAAATAGCAAATCACAAAAAGGTGGTGGTGGAGGCGGCGCATCCAACGCAGCAGGGTTCTTATCAAGGTTTGTTAACAAAGAAGGGAAAGGTTGGTTACATATTGATCTAGCCGCTGCATACAACGCCAATGGCACAGTATATATGCCCATAGGTGCAACGGCTCAAGGAGTGAGAACTATAGCTCGAGCGATACTAGAAGAATAATATACCCATACCACCTCAAGATGCGCGTTTCAGAACGACTGGGGCGCTTCAATTCAAGGCGCGTCAATGACTGAATGTCGACCACCTTCTGAATTGGCGCAACGAAGAAGTGGAGTGCCCCAGTTGCTCCCTTTAGGGCGGGTTTTAAAGCGATTTATTCTGCGTTGGCCATTTTTGACTTAGGTGACTAAGCCTGCAAATAGCCGCCTTGCCTGGGAGGCCCCGCCTAAATCGCTTTAAACTCCCGCTGAATCCGACATCTTGAAGTGGTATGGGTATAATACATCGAAGGGGCGGTCATAATCACACCGCCTTTTCAATTTATAAGACAAGTCACAAACCCCCTAAACGTTCATCAAGTGCCTTATATTTTTCCACTGCATCTTTTGCAAAAAGTGGGCTTCCATCAGCATCTTTATCCGGAGTAGGCAAAAGACTTTCTCTTTCCAGTCTTTCCACTCTTACAACTTGAACACCAAGAAACTCAGCTACTTGCTCGACAGTCATCAGACTCATTGGTCACTCCTCTTATTTTCTAATGATATTTGATGACTTATTAGTAAAGCGCAACGTTTGACCGTTGCTAATTACAAACTGTCATCTATTAGTATGAGTATGGATACAAATTCATATATATTTTCGTACTTTATTACTAAATGAATAAGCTATTGAAATCAAAACTAATTTTAGGGCATTAGGGTGAGATGTTATAAACTATTAGGTATAAAAGGATTAACTGCCATTGAGAAACTGATGGGCATGATCCCGATAATGGTGTCGATCCAAATGTTATTGAACAGGATAGGTAAATATCAATCATTAGGGTAACGTAGTAGTAGACACATTTGCTTTGAGCTTATATCAAACGATGAGCGGCTCGTAAAAATATTAATGAGACAAATTTTGAACAAAAAACTAAATATATTCCAACAAGTTAGAGAACTAGAAGGTTGGTATGCGGTAGCCTTTTCAGCCACACTTTTAGAACGAATGTTACCCAACTATGTGCTTTTTTGTGAGGCCACTGAATTTGCTGATCCTGCGCAATATCGCAATAGTTTAAATGCCATTTGGGAATGGTTAGCTGTACCTCAAGCCAAAATAAATTTTTCCGCCCAATTAGAGAAGGTAGAGGAAGCGGTACCTGATGCCAGCGATTTTGATAATTATGGTGTCTACCCTGCAATAGACATGGCGATGTCACTGTCTGCAACTATTTTGCTGATCCAAGGCGAAGACCCTCAAGGGGCAGTGGTGGTAAGCAAACTATCCCAAGGTGGGGTAGAAGCGTTTATCGAAGCGAGCGCTGAAGAGGAAGTCAGCGACATAGATATTAAACAACATCCATTAATGCAGTGGGAAATCGAAACCCAACAAGAATTATTACTCTTATTGTCCAAGTGTGCCAAAAATGCACAAAGCTGTAAACAGTTGAAGCAATTAGCCACCGCCGAAGGAATGAGTAATATAGGTATAGAAATCTAAATAAGATCAGCTATTGCGTTGATAGACTCTGGCCAAAACCTGCGTACTACGCTTTTCTTTAATCAATCGCCAATCTTCAGGTACTGAATAACTTATACCTTGGCCTTCACATTCGATATAAATAACGCCATCGATGGATAACAAAGCATGTTTATCTATACTTTGAATCGTTTCAGGAAGTAGGTTTTGATTAAAGGGTGGGTCTAGGAAAATCAAATCATATGGCTGACTTAAGTGATTTAACGTATCTGAGGTATTGCCTTGAATGATTTGTGCCTGCTGGGCAGATAAGTTTAATAATTGAATATTTTCTGCTACTTGTTTTGCTGCGTTTTTATTTAACTCAATAAAAGTACAGCTTTTCCCATAGCGAGACAAAGCCTCAAAACCCAGTCCACCAGTGCCTGCAAATGCGTCTAAGCATCTTGCATCTAAGGTATAGGGCATCAGCCAACTAAACAACATTTCCCTGTTTTTATCCGTAGTCGGACGTAAGCCCTGAACATCGAGAACTGGCAGTTTACGTCCACGAAAACGCCCACTGATAATCCGTACTGTGCCACTAGGTTTTGAGCTTGCTGCTACGCTGCTCTTAGATGTACGTTTTTCGCCTCGCTTCATTTGGTATAGAAATGCTATTATTAAGAAATGATTTAAATAGTTTACCCAATTACCTAGGATTTCTCACCGGTATGTCAAAGTTTTTCAAATGGCTTAAAAAAGACAAGCAACAAGAAGAGTCTTCTGTCGAAAATAAACCCCCGATTCAAACGACAGATAAACAAGTCAATACAGAATCAGAATTAATAAAGAATAATAGTTCTGAATCTAATGAATTAGTGACAAAGCCCGATGAAAAAAGCCCCCAAGAACACGCTGTCATTACGAATTCTTTAGAACCAAAAGTACAGAGTCAAAAGGTGACAGAGACGGATGCAACAGCATCAGAAAACAATCACTCTTATTTAATAAATAGCTCCGCGAACTCACCCCAAGAGGGCCAAGAGTTTGTTGAACCCGAATTAACAGCAGCGACAGATTCACTTATCACTGAGCCCGTCATTGAAAATGCGCCACTAGTCGAAAACACCTCAATGGCAAACAATGAAGCAACAATAAAAGCAATAGATAAACCTTCTACTGAACAACAAGATACTGAAAAATCCGGTTTTTTTGGTAAATTAAAGCGTGGTCTGTCTCGGACTAAAGAAAGTATCGGTAGCGGTATTGTTAGTTTATTTCGTGGTAAAAACATTGATGATGAATTATTTGAAGAATTAGAAACACGATTGTTAGTGGCTGATGTGGGTATGGATACAACAGTTAAAATCATTAAACAGCTAACCGAAAGCTCAGACCGTAAACAATTAAAAGACGGCGACGCTCTATATCAGTTATTAAAAGAACAAATGGCCGATATATTAAAGAAAGTGGAATCCCCCTTAACACTCGACACTGAGTCCGGCCCATTTGTCATTTTAATGGTCGGCGTCAATGGCGTGGGTAAAACCACCACTATTGGAAAAATGGCTAAACAATTCCAGCAACAAGGTAAAAAAGTTATGTTGGCAGCCGGTGATACTTTTAGAGCCGCGGCCGTTGAACAGCTTCAAGTTTGGGGCGAACGTAATAATATTCCAGTGGTTGCACAACAAACAGGTTCCGACAGTGCTTCGGTTATCTTTGATGCATTTCAGTCAGCCCAGGCAAAAAATATCGATGTGTTGATTGCGGATACAGCCGGTCGCTTGCAAAATAAAGAACACTTAATGGAAGAGCTTAAGAAAGTAGTGCGAGTCATCAAAAAAATTGCACCACAAGCCCCTCACGAAATAATGCTTACCTTGGATGCAGGCACCGGACAAAATGCGATAAGCCAAACCAAGTTGTTCAATGAGGCAGTAGGCTTAACCGGTATAAGCTTAACTAAATTGGACGGTACCGCAAAAGGTGGTGTTATATTTGCTATTGCTGACAAATTTGATATTCCTATTCGTTATGTAGGCATCGGCGAAGGCATTGACGATTTGAGACCATTTAATAGTCAAGATTTTGTTAATGCGTTATTTTCAGAGTCTGGCAGTCAGCAAGAACAAACGAACTAAGCTATTTATGATTAAGTTTGAACAAGTCAGTAAAACCTATCCCGGCGGACAACAAGCCTTAAGAAAGGTCGATTTCCATATTGAGCCAGGAGAAATGGCCTTTTTAACTGGGCACTCAGGTGCCGGGAAAAGCACCTTGCTGAAACTCATATCCATTATGGAACGACCCACTGTGGGTAAAGTGTTGATTAATGGTCATGACTTGAGCAACATTCAACGTAAACAAATTGCCTATATCCGTCGCGACATTGGGATGATTTTTCAAAGCCACCAGCTATTAATGGACAAGAGTGTGTTTGACAATGTGGCGTTACCTTTGATTATTGAAGGTTACTCCCACAAAGAAACAGCAAAACGAGTCCATGCTGCCCTAGAAATGGTAGGTCTAAGTGACAAGGTCAAAAATCTACCTGCTATGTTGTCAGGCGGTGAACAACAAAGAGTGGGTATTGCCAGAGCCGTAGTGAACAAACCCCCTTTATTATTAGCCGATGAACCCACAGGTAATTTAGATCCCAAATTATCGATGGAGATTATTCGTCTATTTGAGGATTTTAACCAAGCGGGTGTATCGGTATTTATTGCTACCCACGACCTTGGACTGATTGCACGCATGAAATATAGAACACTCACACTCAAACAAGGCCAGATGATAACCGATGGTCTATCAGATGAACGTCAAAGTGATAAACTTTATGTATAAATCTATGTATTACTTTGTGTGCTTAGCCCAGCATTGGTTCGCTCACTAATGAGGTTAAGTAAATGAGCATCTTGTTTAAAGGTCGAGTGCAAGGCGCGCAAATTTCACAAATATCTGCCTATCAACGTTTCTTGATGTTTTTTGTCAGTCATTTCAGACAGGCACTAGGTAGCCTAGGTGAACTATGGCGCTCTAAAGCAGCATCACTTATGACAATTGGTGTATTAGGATTAAGCATCACTCTACCTAGCACGTTATACGTCATGGTCAAAAATGCCGAAAATGTAAGTTCTGGTTGGGAGCAAGCGTCTCAAATCTCCTTGTTTTTAAAAGAAAAGGTCAGTCATGGAGACATTGAACAACTTCTAAAACGTATCCAGCTTTGGCCAGAAATAGATTCAATCAACTATATTTCAGCTGACCAAGCACTTGATGAATTTAAGCAATTGTCTGGTTTTGGTGATGCTATTGCTTACTTAGATCAAAACCCATTGCCTAATGTGTTACTAGTCACACCCACCAGCCGTCATGCCAGTCCTGTTGCCGCTCGCTTACTGCTAGATAAGCTGAGAGACGAAAGAGAAGTTGATGTGGGTAAGCTAGATATTGAATGGCTTGAGCGGCTACATGCTTTGCTTAATGTCGTTAAAGATTTGGTCACAGTCATTGCTCTTTTGCTGTTTCTAGCCGTTGTACTTATTATTGGTAATACGATAAGACTAAACATTCTTAGTAAAAAAGACGAAATTTTAGTCATGAAATTGGTAGGTGCCACTGATGCCTTTATCCAACGACCCTTTATGTACACAGGGTTTTGGTATGGATTTTTAGGGGGCTTGCTAGCATGGATAGCCGTTATTTTACTTTTATGGTGGATGAGCAGCAGTGTGAGTGCAGTCAGCGAATTATATCAAAAGAGTTTCAACTTAACCGGTGCTGACTTTCCTACCTTTATGTGGATGTTAGGCCTCTCGGTTTTTCTAGGTTTGACTGGTTCTTTACTATCAGTCAAACGACATGTACGAGAAATTGAGCCTAAATAATCTGAATTTTTAATCCAGAAAAAAAATATTTTTTTGAAAATCAAAAAATTTAAAAACTTCGGATGTCACTATTAACCAATATTTATCAACTGTTACCCATTATGTTTTCTACTTAACTGCACTTACTCTAAAGAAGATCCACAATGTCGTGTCATGAAATATTGAACATTGTTAATATTTCCGTCTGATTTGGCCGGCTTTACTTTCAAAGCGCAGGCCAATAAACCGTAAACTTCTATGTTATTGAAGGGTGTTGCTTTAATGTTTTTCTTAAATGCTGGGCCACTAGCAATGAAAGTAGCGTGCATCAATGGATCTTGATTATCATAACCATGAGTGGCAACAGAACGGCCTAATTTAGCCATGGGTTGAGGCTGCCCCTTATCTCGACTAGCGTAAAGACTCCAACCAGCATCCGCTAGCAACATTAAGTCGGGCTCCCTTTGTGGGTGGTCAAAATGATAATTAATTGGAAAGTCGCCACGGCGCAACACGCGCATTTTGGGGTGAACCTTATGTAAGCTTGTATGTGCTGCATCCACTAATTCAGGGGCTGCATACAAATTTAGAAATGGAGCGTGTACTGAGGTGCTCTTATTTGACCAATCCGGTACCATAAAACCAGATAAATCTACCCATGGATCAAGGTTGATCACTCGTTCGTCAGATAAATTCGCCATCCCATGATCCGCCACAACCACTATATTTGAGCGTTGTTCAAGGCCTAAATTTTTGATACCCATTACCAAGTCGCCAATATGTTTATCAACCATAGCAACGGCTTCTCGTTCTTGCGCTGAATCCACACCAAAATCATGAGCAGCACTGTCGACTGCAGAAAAATATAATGTGATTAATCTAGGTCGTTGTTTTTCAGGTAAAGCAAGCCATTGCAACACCTCTTCAACGCGCTCAACATAGTCTTTATTTTGTTGATATGGTTTCCAAAATGATGGGCGTACACCATCAATTTCCACTTCTGAACCCACCCAAAAATAAGTTGCAGCCTTAACACCTTGTTTTTCAGCTGTTATCCAAATAGGCTCACCGCCCCACCATTTAGGGTTACTTACGTCTGTTTGACGATTAAATTTACGACCTAATTCTCGGTCATAAGGATAATTGGAAATTAAGCCATGATGTTTTGGGTGTAAACCAGTCGCTAATGAATAAAAATTCACAAACGTTTTAGTAGGCATAGCTGGGATCATACTAGCCCTCACACCAGCATCTGCTAATGACTGTAAATTAGGTGCGGACATACGTTCCAAGGTATCTGCTCGTAACCCATCAACACCAATCATAATAACAATAGGATCATCATTAGCTGCAACAGAATGAGCATTAAAAGAAATCCAAAAAACAAGTGTTAACAATCGCTTAAAATAAATGTTTGCCATCTATATCGGACCTTATTGGGTTAAGTAAAAAGATGTGAATAAAGTCGTTTAGCTAAAAGGACAAAGCGGATGAAATCATTCCATCCGCTTGCTAGTCAGTGAATTATTGGAGGGGAAAATCTGAACTATTACTATCTTCAGGATTAGCTTCGGCTGTTTGAGTAGGGGCAGTTCCCGTTTTTTCAACTTCCACTCCATCTACCCGTTGTAGACCCCGAGGGAGTTTATTACCTCGTCTTCCCCGCTCTCCTTGATAGTGAGCAAGGTCAGCCGCGGTTAAAGTCATACCTCTTTTACCTGCTAAAATTTTAACGTTAGCCCCGTGCGGTACCACAGCTAACACACTAACAAACTCTTCTCTGGATGCTACTTTTGCTGACGGAATACTCAGCAGTTTATTACCTTTACCTTTTCCTAAACTCGGTAAATCTCGTAGCGGAAACATTAACATTCTACCTTCGTTCGAAATCACCAGACACCAATCAGTTTTGAGATCATACACAGGCTGAGGGCCAATAATTTTAGCCGCTATAGACAGCGATAAATAGGCTTTCCCTGCTTTGTTTTTACTCACCATATCGCTGAATTTACCCACAAATCCATAGCCGGCATCAGATGCCATTAAATACTGTTGCTCGTCATTGCCCATCACCATATGTTCAACATTTTCGCCGCTGACTATATTAAATCGGCCGGTCAAGGGTTCTCCTTGGCTTCGGGCTGAAGGTAATCCGTGAGCATCACAGGAGAATGCCCTACCTGAAGAATCGAAAAATACAACTTGTTGATTACTCCGCCCTTTGGCACTGACCTGATAGCTATCACCGGCTTTGTAACTTAAACCTTCAACATCCACATCATGGCCTTTAGCACATCGTGCCCAGCCTTTTTCAGACAAAACCACTGTGACCGCTTCTGAAGGGATGAGCTCTTTTTCAGACAAGGCTTTAGACTCGCCTCGCGCAACAAGAGGCGAGCGTCTGGCATCACCATATACTGCTGCGGCCTCTAATATTTCTTTTTTGATCAGGGTTTTTAAACGTTTATCAGAACCTAATAATAACTGCAGTGCATCACGCTCTTTGGCAAGTTCTTCTTGCTCAGCTTGGATTTTTACTTCTTCCAACTTAGCAAGGTGACGCAGTTTTAAATCGAGTATGGCTTCAGCTTGAATATCCGACAAACTAAACTGGGACATTAATTGCTGTTTAGGCTTTTCTTCGTAGCGAATAATGCGAATGACTTCGTCAATATTCAAAAAGGCAATCATTAAAGCTTCAAGAATATGCAGTCTGGCAAGCACTTTATCTAATCTGAACTGCAACCTGCGTACAACTGTGTCTTTTCTAAAGCTCAACCACTCGGTTAATATCATCCGCAAGTCTTTGACCTGAGGACGGCCATCTAAGCCAATCATATTGATATTAACTCTATAACTTTTTTCTAAATCTGTCGTAGCAAACAAATGTTGCATCAGCTGTTCTACATCAACACGATTGGAGCGGGGTGTGATCAACAAACGAGTGGGATTTTCGTGATCTGATTCGTCACGTAAATCACTGACCATAGGTAACTTTTTGGCTTGCATTTGTGCAGCAATTTGTTCAAGAATTTTGCCACCCGATGCTTGATGAGGCAGCGCGGTGATAATGATATCGCCACCGTCCTCTGAATACACTGCACGCATCCTGATTGAACCACGCCCCGTTTCGTATATCTTAGTAATGTCAGCCTTAGGTGTAATGATTTCTGCGTCTGTGGGGTAGTCAGGCCCTTGAACAAACTCTAATAGTTCGTGTAATTCTGCCTTAGTATTATCTAACAAATGGGCGCAGGCATTAGCGACCTCATGCACATTATGGGGAGGAATATCAGTGGCCATTCCCACTGCAATGCCAGTGATACCATTCAATAAAATATGTGGCAAGCGGGCCGGTAACACTTTAGGCTCGTCTAATGTACCATCAAAATTCGGCTGCCAATCAACCGTACCTTGACCTAACTCGGTTAGCAGAACCTCACTGAATTTAGATAAACGAGATTCGGTATAACGCATCGCGGCGAAAGATTTAGGATCATCTGGCGCTCCCCAATTACCTTGTCCATCAACCAATGGATAACGATAAGAAAACGGTTGCGCCATCAACACCATGGCTTCATAACAGGCGGAATCACCATGGGGGTGAAATTTACCAAGTACATCGCCAACTGTTCGTGCCGATTTTTTATACTTAGCTCCATTATTCAGACCCAGCTCAGACATGGCATAAACAATACGCCTTTGCACTGGCTTCAAACCATCACCAATATGCGGCAATGCTCGATCCATAATGACGTACATGGAATAATTTAAGTAAGATTCTTCAGTGAATCGACGCATTGTTAACTGTTCGATGCCGTCTTTATTAATAATGGTTTCTTGACTCATGCTTGACTGTTTACACCACTTATTCTTGTTTTAAATTGCAGGTTAAAAGTGAATAATGCCTTAAGACTTCATTATTCTGTTTAATAGACTACCCTATAAATGGAACTGATTACATCACCTAAGTTTATCTTTGACTAATCAAAATAAAGCTAACGTTTGCCATAAGTATTAGTCGGATGCTTTAATGTTGTTAATCATCTCCCACACTGACTGAATTAGATGTTTCTTCGCGTTTGCAGATTTTTACTTTTAGCATTGATTTCTCTACCTCTATGGGCAATCGCACAAGGGGATGTTCAGTTAATTTCCACTAATGAAGTTATCAGGTTATCCCCTCAATTCAAGATATTTCGAGAAACGGATAATCCACTCGGGCTATTCGACATCAAACAAAAACTTGATAAATTTGTTTGGCAACCCGGTGACAATCCAAACTATGGCTTTTCCGACAAAGGAATTTGGCTGCATACTACTATCCTTAATGTTACCGAGAATAAACAATGGGTCATTGATGTTGGGTTTACTCAACTAGAAAAGGTGGATATCTACGTATTGCTAGGTGATGAAGTGCTGGGTAAAACTAGTCACGGTAAAATCCGTATAAACCCTGAGTATCGTTTTCCAACATTGAAACTAGATTTGCCCTATGCACAAACAATCGATTTATATGTGCGCTTAGAGAGCCAAAGCTCTGCATTAATAGCCCCAGTTGATATCCAAACTGATGCTCACCACAAACAAATAAATTTTTATGACAACCTTCTTTGGGGTCTGTTCTATGGGGGGCTTATCATGTTGGGCCTATACAACCTCATTTTGTATGTGGGATTAAGGGATAATAGTTTGCTGGCATACGTGGGTTATATTTGTTCCTCTCTTATTTGGCAGTTTGTTTGGGGTGGCCATTTACACTTGTTGATGCCCAGCGCCATCACTATATGGGTCAGTTCTCATACAGATTTAATCTTCGTAATCATTGGTACCTTTTCTGGCTTATTTACTATTTCTTTTTTAGACATGTCTAAAACAGCACCTAATTCGTTGGTTTATATTAAAATTTGTATAGGCCTGTTAGCAATCTTGGGCCTATTGTCGTTATTAAACCTATTACCCCCAGTTTGGCAAAGTAGTTTAGTGTATCTAAGCAGCGTGATAGCCATTGCAACATTTACCTATGCTGGTTTTGAAAGTTATAGCAATCAGTTTTATGCCGCTCGTTACTTTATTTTTGCATGGGGCATATTGGCTGTTTTTGCACTTATCGGTATATTGAGTTTGACGACTATTTTGCCTTCTAATTTCTTTACTGCTTATTGTTTTCAATTTGGCATTTTCATTGAAGCAGGTTTATTTTCGCTAGCCATTATGGACAAAAGCCGTTACCAGATAAAACAAGAAGTAGAACAAACTACAGATGACTTAAGAAATAATATTGAACTAGTTGAAGAGCAAAATGTTCGTTTAGATATTGCTCGCAAAGAAGCTATTGCAGCGAGCAACGTAAAGTCAAAATTTTTAGCCAACATGAGTCATGAAATACGCACTCCCCTGAACGCTATATTAGGCTTCAGCAGAGAGTTACACTCAGACTCATTACCCCCTGAAAAACAAGAGCAGGTCAGTATTATCAACGCTGCGGCAGATAACTTATTAAGCATTGTGAATGATGTGTTGGATTTTTCTAAAATCGAAGCCGGTAAGTTAAAAATCAACAACCACCCTTTTTCACCAAACGAAATGTTAGAAGATATGGTGAGTGTCATGGCAAAGTCTGCTCACCTTAAAAATTTGGAATTTATATACAACTTAGAACCTTTGCCTGAAAAATTGATTGGTGATGGTTACCGAATTAAACAGGTTTTGAACAACCTTCTAGGTAATGCCCTCAAATTTACTGACCATGGGTTTGTGAGTCTTTCGGCCTTTGGAAAAGAGCAAGAACATGGCATGTATGAACTTGTACTTAAAATTGAAGATTCTGGTATAGGCATAGGCCGCGAAGACCAAAGAAAACTTTTTGCTGCTTTCTCACAAGTTGACGACACCTTGACCCGATCATACCAAGGCACAGGTTTAGGCCTAGTAATCTGTCAAGAACTCGTCAAGCTAATGCGCGGCGAACTCACCCTACAAAGTACGCCTCACTTTGGCAGTATCTTTACCGTGACAATCAGAGTCAACCTGCTTAATACTCATCTTTCACTTAGTCCAGACAGCGAATGGTTAAATAAAAAGATTATTTACTTTGACCCTTTTCCACAGTCTCGCTATTGTGGTGTGAAGATTCTCACATACTTTGGCGCAAGTGTAACTGGCGTCGAATCATTAGCTTACCTAAAAGAATTAAAGCAGCATTATGATTTAGTGTTTATTTGTGTCCCTAACGACAAAGAAAATATTCTTCCTAACATTTTAGAAGCCACACGACACCTAGATGCAGATAATGCTGTATTGTTGTTTTCAGGCATCGAGTCATTATCAAATCGTAGCGATCTGTCGCAATATTTTTCACATCAAATGCGCTTGCCATTGACCCTAGGCAAACTGAACAGTTTGTTGCGTGCCCCTGAAAAAATTCCCACTGACAAATTACAGCAACGTTTAGCCTCTTTACCCAGAGCTAAAGTATTAGCGGTTGATGATATGGAAATCAATTTACGGCTACTCACTACTTGGCTAAAAAATACTAATTTGCAACTTACTTTGGCTTTTAGTGGCGCAGATGCAGTTTCACAATGCAAAGATAATGAATTTGATTTGATCCTCATGGACGTGCAGATGCCACACATGGACGGATTAGAAGCCACTCAACAGATCCGACAAACAGACTTAAATTTAGGCACACCCATTATTGCTGTCACCGCTCATGCATTTAAAGAAGAGCAAGATAAATTACTCGCATCTGGCATGGATGATTACTTACCTAAACCTATCAACTTGTCAGACTTAATAGACTTGATTAAACGCTGGTGTTTGATAGCGGACCCTATTAACACAGAACAACTCAGCTTTGACTGGTCAGTCGCATTAAAGCGCGCTCATCAAAATGAGGATGCAGCTAAGGACATTTTGCAACAATTTGTGCAACAGTTGCCGGAGTTGGTGGAGTCGATAGAACAAGCCAACCAAGTCGAAGATTATGTTGAGATGCAGGCAAAGGTACATCAATTACACGGCGCATGTTGTTATACAGGTGTGCCAGCGATGCTAACACTGTGTAGTGATATGGAAGGCGCATTAAAGCTTAAGCAAATTGAGCTCGCAAAATTGAGAGTCAGTAGATTAAAGAGTGAATCTCTCAGTCTATTATTGGCAGTAGAACAAGCGAAAATAATTAAATATCAGTGTTGATACTTAACCTGAACTCGATGTATGGACTCCACCACTCTAGCCCAGCTTCAGTGGCGTCGACCAAAACCAAAGGAGTTCATACAAAATGAAGCATACAACAATTTCTCTCGATTTAGCCAAGAATGTGATTCAAGTTGGCCATATCGATAGGCAGGGTGAGATATTATTCAATAACCCCATGTCTCCAGAAAAGACTGAACAGTTTTTAGTTTAAGCTAAGCCTTGTATTGTGGCCATGGAGGGATGTGGCCGCTTTCACCATTGGGCACGGTTAGCCCAAAAACATGGGCATACCGTGAAAGGGATGTCGCCTAAGCATGCAAAGCCTTTTATCAGCCAACAAAAAACCGATGCCAATGATGCCATTGGTATTGCTATCGCGTCCTCTCAGATAAGTATGCCACTGTGCCAGGTGAAAACGGTTGAGCAGCAGTCTCTGCAAAGCTGACAAGTCAGCCGTAAATGGTTTGACAAAACCATTACCTCACTGGGCAATCACATGCGGGCATTGTGTTATGAATTAGGGGCTACCATCGCCAAAAGCAAAGTAGCTCTGCGTAATCGCATTCTGGCATGACTGGATGATGAAGACATCGCTTTACCCCATGCGATTAAGCACATTCTTGGCGTTTTGTGGGAGCAATACACCACGTTAAGTGAGCAGAAAAATACGTTAACTAAACAAATCGAAGTCGCCGCAGCTGATTCACCTCAATGCCAACAGTTAATGAAAATAGAAGGGATTGGCAGTATTGGTGCTGTTGGCTTAGTCAGTAGCTTAGGCGATGGGCGGGGGTTTAAAAATGGGCGGCATACATCAGTCTATATTGGGGCCACACCGAAACAGTTTAGTCGTGGAGGGAAAGTCGTCATGTTGGGCATTAATAAACATGGGGGTGACAAAGCGTTACGCTCAGTTCTTTATCAAGGGGCAATGTCTGTTATTTCACGATTGCCAGACGTTGCTCAAACATACAAGCAACAATGGCTCATTGAGCTTGTGAGGCGAGTGGGTTTAAAGCGAGCTTGCGTGGCGCTGATTAACAAAAATATCAGAACGGCTTGGGCGTTACTGTTCCACCAAACCGACTATCAAATACAAGCCATTAACCATTAGATATTGAAAATATGAAAGCTAGGTAAGATTTAACTCGTTCAAGCAATAATGCAAACCTAATAGGTAAGACCTACCTTCTGAAACCCTGTTTAACCCGAAAGCGATAACGACGCTATCATCTCGAAAAGGACAGAAGGTGCGAATACATCAGAGGTTAGAAGGTAGCTCCTTCAATAAGAAACCGTATATACGTGCGCATCTTAATTATTAGATTTTATGGTTGCTAAACAGGTGGAGTCCATATTCGGGTTAAGACGTGTCGTTTCCTCTAAAGTCATTATAATAAAAACAATAGGTTATAATTTCACTATTTATTTAGCAGCTTATTTAATGCATCCAATGCTGATATTATTGCGTTTATCAAGGCTAGCTGGTGAAGCAATAGCCAACTATTGAGAGCAAGTTCAACAAAGATAAACGCAATAATAGCAGTGCTGGACAGTTTTGCTTATCGAGTTCAGGTTACTTAGTTATGCTCAGTATATTAACTTGAAACCGTTAATACTCGTTGCTGACATTGCCGCAACAAATCGACAAATTCCTGCTCGGGACGATCCAACTCAGAGCCAGAAACAAAAATATCATAACCTAAACGAGCTCTTAACTTTGTCATACGGTTAGCAAACATAGCTTGAATACCTTTGTACTCTATTCCTTTGCTATCCTTAAAATAATCGTGCTCTAACATATCGTCACTATGACAACCGCCAGTGGCACAGTCTTTAGACGCCGGCATATCATGAAAGAGTAATGGTCGTTGTTCCATTAAAAGATTAGTCATTAATCGTGGGGATACTGTTCCCAAAAAGACTGAATAGTCTTTTATCTTAATCGCCACCATCTCCAGCGATTTGTACTCTGCCCCATGGGAGACTCTAGGTACATCCACTCTTTGAATATTACTCCAATCAAGCTGCCATTGACCATGTCGATGCTTGTAAATAATAGACTCTCTAGAAAGCAAAAAGCTGAACTGTGGCTCTCTATATTTAACCCATGCAATCAGTAATGCCACGAGTGACGCACAGGTCAAAAATATTCCAATCAAATACAGCGATTTAGGGAGCACTGAAAAGGCAATGCTAGCCAAACACAAGCCAACTACACCAATCAATACACTGACAATCACATTGCGTTTGCCATGACTCCTGATTTCAATTATGTCTTGCATTGAATCTATTTATCCCCAAAGCCAAAGATAAATAATACACGTGAATACTGCCCAAATCACCAAGGCGCGTATCCGTTTGCACTTTATACAGTCAGTATGCCACCAGCTAATCTGAGATTTCCCCACGGATTTCATTGTATTACTCAACACCAATTTCTAGGTTTTAATCCTACCTTGCAAATGAGATATCAAGCAACAGAAGTATGTTCATTTTTCTTATGAAATATTTCCCTAAGACTCATCCCTTAATGTATTCAGTAGATACTTTGTGCTGGTCTATTTAATCTAGATACAACTAAAGGCGTGAAAACTAATGATAAAATAACCGAAAAGCCTACACCTCCCGCCAATACTACGGCTAGTGGAGGCCAGAAAGTGCCCTCACTAAACAACAACATAGGGATAAAACCACCTACAGTCGTGAAGGTAGTGGACAAAATATGTCGACTACACCCCATCGTTTCTTCCACAATTTGACTAATATCGCCTGCTTTTGCTTGTGGATTGGCATTAATCGCAGCAATGACCACAATAGATCCATTGATAGCAACACCAATAAGCCCAGCACAACCTAACAAAGGGTTAAAACCAATAGGCAAACCAGACAACCAAAGACTGAACATGCCTAAGCCTACTGACAAAACTGCAACAGACCCGATCACTAAGGCTAATCTTAGACTTCGAAATGATAATATTAGGGTGGTGATCATTAATACCAACAAGACAGGAGCGTATGTCGCTAATTGACCTAATGCCTCCTGTTGTTCGTCAGCATCGCCAGCCATTTTAAAACGATACTCTTGTGGCATAATAAAATTCACATCTTCTAGGCTTTTTAATACTTGTTCACCCACATCGATTGCTGTGGCACCGGGTAATAAAAATGCCTCGACATTATTGACTCGTTCACCGTTTTGTCGGGTAATGCCCGCCACTGTTGGCTTTAATTGAAAATCACCTAAGGCAGATACTGGCATCCACACACCTTGACTAATGAGTTTTTCACTCAACAAAGGTAAGCTCTGGATCTGCGCGAGTTCGCCTCTAAGAGCGTCTCCAACTCGAATTCTGATAGGAATTTCTTCGGTTCCTTCTAATATTGACCCACCGACTTTTCCGTCCAATGCATATTGTAATTGCTCGGCAATTTCAACTAACGACATACCGGCCATTTTACTGGCATCTTGAGTGGCTTCAAGGACCCACTCAGGCTCACCAAACGTAATGGAAGCAATGGAATGGGATATCCCCGGCACTTGTGACATTGCCAACCTAACTTGCTCACCTAAAAGGTTTAACGTATTAATATCTGGGCCAAATATTTTTAATCCTACCGGGGCCGAGATGGGCGGTCCTTGGCCAAATGCGCGTACTACAATTTTACTTTGTGGATAGGCTTGATCTAACTCAGTTTGCAGTTGTCCAATCAGTACTTTGGCGTCAGATACACTTTTTGCCTTAACCACGCCATTTGCGTAATGGGATGAATTATCTTTGTTCATGACTTGGTTATAATAAACAGATGGAAATGACCCACCCACTAACCAACTCACTTGTTCCACTTGTGGCTTTTTGCGGATCAGTTGATCCACACTGTTAACCACAACTTGGGTCTGATTTATGGCGGTTCCTTCTGGCATCCACAAGTAAACTTCAAATTGGTCTCTATCCGCGCTTGGAAAAAATACGTTACCTAACTGACCAGCCAAAATAAATCCAGAAGTCGAAATGGCAATACAAGCCATCACACCTAACAAAGGCCTTTTCAGTGCTTTTTCTAGTGCATTCCTGTAACCAAGACTAATCGAGGGGGCTTGGATCCCAATAGAATACCAAGCCGATGACACATCTAACTTCCTGGGTAAAAACCGAGCGGCGAGTGCTGCAATAATCGTGAGTGAAATAAACAGAGAGCCAATCAGCGCCATCACAACACTAATAGCAATAGATCCAATAAAGTCACCAATATTACCCGGCAACAAAAAAATCGGCATAAAGCCTAAAATGGTGGTTAAAGTGGACGCTAATAGAGGTACAAATAAATGTTGAATACTTTGTGTTAACGCATCGATACGACTGATATCAGGGTTAACTAATTTACTTCTAATTTCATCGGTAATAACAATAGCGTTATCAATTAATAAACCAATGGCAATGATAATGCCAAATATCGACATTTGATGAATTTGCTCATCAAAAAAGCTGAGTGAAAAAATGGCAAACGCGGCACACAGTGGTAGAGATAAACCCACTATCCATGACGCCTTTATGCCCATAAAGATGAACACGACTGCCATAACCACTAAGCTACCAAGCAGCAAGTTGATGGTTAATTCAGATAAGCGTGTTTCAGTATAGGAATTTTGTTCAAACACAATATTCGCCTGAACGCTGTCACCATATTGGTTATTAAATTTATCAACAATCTCTTTAGCATTTTTTGTCCAGGTATCCACTCGTAAAGTGGTCTGCATCCTTGAAGCAACAAATATCACCTGTTGTCCGTTGACCAAACCGATGTCATTAACGGGTAAACGCGACCCCTTTTCTACTGTTGCTATGTCACCTGTGCGCAAATACCCACCTTGTTCGGTCGCCCGTAACGGTAAGTCTCTAATGGTCGATACACTGTCTAACTCTTGAGCAACCTGCATGCGCATGTTTTGTTCAGTGGAGTACATCATGCCAGCCGGAACTTTAGGATCGGCTCCAGCAATTATTTCACTGGCTTGAGCAATGGTTAACCCTGAACTGGTTAATTGTTGTGGGTTAATAGTGACTTGGATTTCCTCGTCTAGCTCTCCGTATATTCGGACCAACTCAGTACCCGGCACATTGCGCAGTTGGTCGGATAAATGGTCTGCCATACGACTGAGAATAGACAAAGGTGTTGCATAACCTGATGCAGCTTGCAAACCCACTAATAAAGTGAAAGCGCTGGCTCCCCTGCGTTCATCAAGAAAGGGATCACCTGCTCCTTGAGGAAACTTGAGTTTAGCGTTACCTAGGCCATCACGAATTTTAGAAAAAATTTGTTCGTTGCTGCTATTGTCTACCCATGCTTGCAACTCAATAGAAACAACAGAGGTACCAGAGCGTGAAGTAGAGTTTATTTCCTTTATTTCATATAGCTGTCTAAGTTCATCTTCAATCACATCGGTAACTAATGCTTCAACGCGCTCAGCTGAAGCGCCTGGGTAGGGAGTAATAACTAATACATTGCGGGTATCTATTCTGGGATCTTCTAAGCGCGGAATGTTATTAATTGCTGACAATCCTGCCACCACTAACACCATAATGCTTAACACTAACAGGTGCCCATTGCGAAAGAACAGGCTATACCAAGGGTATTGCTGCTGATTATTTGCCTGTATTTGCGGTAACATTACAATGCACCTAGCGTGAGGCTAGTCATTGTTTGAGTGTTGTCATTGATTAATACTTTTTGCCCCGGCACCAAGCGTTGAACACCTTCAATAACCACTGGTTCACCATCTTTCAAAGCACCGCGAACAAAGCTTTTTTTGTCATCTGCATGCACCATTTCAACCAGCTTAGCGATTAATTGATGCTCGCCATCAATGACTTCAACGGTAAACAGACTCCACAACCCTCTAACACCACTAACTAAGGCTCTGCGTGGCACCCAAAAGCCTTGAGCATTGATGTCACTACTGATATCAATATGTAACAAGTCACCAGGTAAAATTGACAAATGTTGCTCGGTCAAACTAATAATGACATTAACTGTTCGCGTATCTAATCTGCGCTGCTGAGCAATAGATTTAATTTTCCCTAATATTTGCTTGGTTTGGGTTGACAGAGTGATCACTTGACCTAATGAAAACTTGTTCACATAATCAGCTGAAAAGGCAAATCTTACCTCCAATTGACCGTTTTGCTGCAAATTAAACAACGTTTGTCCTGCAGCAACCACAGTACCTTTATCCACTAAGCGACTAACAACACTGCCGTCAAAAGGTGCCAGCAACTTGGTTTTCCCTATTTCAATTAATAATGTTTGCTTACGGGCTAAAATTTCGTCGACAAAAGCATTGGCCGCATTAACTGACTCTCTTGATTCGTCCAATCGCTGGACTGACTCAAGTTTTTTATCTACCAGTTCAACCACTCGTTTAAGTGAAAGTTCCGTCAAGTTAGCTTCAGATTTGGCGCGATTTAAAATGGCAGATAGCTCACTCATTTGCGCCCTAAGTCTTTGGTCGTCTAATTTAGCTAGCATTTGTCCTGCTACTACCCCTTGCCCTTCATCTACCAATATATCCATTACAGGGCCAGATAAATCAAAACCTATAGCTGCTGTCTGCGGGGCTTCTGCGCGACCAACAACTAGTCGCTTTTGTACATATTGCTGATCCCATTGAATAGGCATGACATTGACTAGTAGTTTTTTAACCTCAGTAGGCGCTTGTTGAGTCTGCCCGTTGCCAGATGCTTTCATTAATACCACCAAAGCGATCAGTGCAATAAAGGGGATCAGCCAAATCAAATATTTTTTGTAGCTTGACTGTAGTGGCAACTGATTAGCATTTGTCATAAAGTTCTCTGTGAATTTGATAAAAATCAAAATAAATTAAATACTAGACTGTCTAGTTTGATATATATTAATATCTGATGTTAACGTTGCAAATACTTTTTTGGATCAGAAGAGGGTTTATCGTTGTTAAATACACAGACCAGTAAAGCTGGAAGGCCTAAAAGTGCTGAAAAGCGTAAACAAATATTAACTTCCGCAGGCGAGTTATTTTTAACCAGCGGCTTTAGTGGCTGCTCTATGGAAATGGTGGCCAAACAGTCAGGGGTTTCTAAACAGACTGTTTATTCGCACTTTAATAATAAGGAAGCATTATTTTTAGCCGTGATTGAGGATAAATGTGCCGAATATCAACTAGATGATCGATACTTAGAGTTAGGAGATCATACATTGCTTCACGTACTCCGAGAGAGGGGGTTGCAGATAGTAAAGTTACTTCATGACGACCAAGTCATTGCCATTCATCGGGTTATCATTGGTGAGGTTAATACCAATCCTAGAGCGGCTGAATTATTCTATCAAGCGGGTCCCAAACATAGCCTCGAATATTTGGCCAAATGTTTTATAAAGTTTGCTAAACAGCCTGTCACTGAAGAGTTCGCTCATAAATGTGCTGTGACTTTTTTTAGCCTGCTGCAGAGCGAGTTTCACATCAAAAGTATTTTGGGGTTAGATTTTGCGCTATCGGAGCCAGAACAAATAGCCCACGTAGAATTTGCCATTCAACAGATTGAAAGATTACTTGAATCTAAAAGCTAGCAGATATTAAATCTCACCACCTTGCACTTTATTATTTTTAGTTGATCATAGAGGTAGTTATGCAACGTTTAGTGACCCAATTTATGCACGTAATTAGCCGTCGATTTATGCTGTTATTTATCTTCAGCTTTATTAATTTTGCCATTCAAGCCAAAACATTATGGCAAGAGGGATCCAGCCAAGCTAAGTCAGAACAAGTCAAACCATTTCGGGCAATGGCTGACAATGCAAGGTACATGCAGATAGACCAAGCTTTGTTAAACACCACATTTTCTAATCTAGGCTTACCATCTGACATCACCTTGCCTCTGCCCAACGGCTTAAGTATAACGGTCAAACTTAACCCCTCGCCCATTTTAAGTGAAGATTTATCCGAACAATATCCCCACTTTATGACTTACCAGGCTGAGCAAGTTGACCAACCAAAAAACATTGGCCGATTTAGTATTTCACACCTCGGCTTATTTGGTTTTTTCCGATACAACAACCAGTGGATGTTGTTGTCGCCTCGGTATCAAGGTGAAACACTAGAATATGCTAGTTATTGGTACAAAGATGCACCCACCGAGTCTAAAACAGTCTCACGCACAGCTGATTTTTTGCTGGCAGATAGACAACAAGAAGAGCCTGTTTTGGCCCAAAAGTTAGTCACTACTGGCGACACTGTACGTACCTATAAGCTGGCTATTAGCACCACAGGAGAGTACGGACAAAAATTGGGTGGGACCACCGAAAATGTATTGGCCGAATTGATGAACTTGGTGAACCGCATCAATCAGGTATTGTTAATCGACTTGGCCTTACAGTTTGAATTGATTGATAATCAAGACATCATTTTCTTTGATGCCACTAGCGACCCTTACACCAATTCAGATATCGCCACTGATATCGAGGAAAACCAAGATGTTGTCGACCAAGCCATTGGTAGTCAAAACTATGATATCGGACACCTACTTGGTACCAATGGAGGCGGATTAGCTTACGTTGGTGTGGTGTGTAACAGTCAGTTTAAAGCCCAAGGTTACACAGGTTTAAGCAACCCTCAAGGTGAACGCTTTTATATTGATTTGGTCACCCATGAATTAGGTCATCAATTGGGTGCTAGTCATAGCTTTAACGCCACCAACTCTGATAGTTGTGCAGCAGGTCAACGCAACAATAGCTCAGCTTACGAGCCCGGCAGTGGATCTACCATTATGTCTTATGCGGGCATTTGTGGATCGCAAAACTTGCAAAATGACAGCGACCCTTATTTTCATTCAATCTCGATTCAGAATATTCGTGACTATGTGGATGGTTTCTCTGGTCAACGTTGTGGTGTTGAAACTTCAATTGATAACGCTATCCCACAAATTCAATTAACACAAAATGCTTATACCATTCCGGCGAATACACCTTTTGTGCTAAGCGGCTCTGCCACAGATGCAAACAACGACTTGCTCACTTACACTTGGGAGCAGTTCGATAATGCCGGTACGTTAGGTGCAACAAATAATCTTACTGAAATGCATAGCGATAATGGCCACAACCCGCTGTTTCGTTCATATAATCCAATAGAAATAACACAACGTTACTTTCCACAGCTAAGTGACGTGCTGACAGGTCAAACTCGTCTTGGTGAAACGTATGCGACTACCGACAGGGATATACGTTTTAGGTTAACGGCCAGAGATAACAAAGGCGGGGTAAACCAACAAGACTTAGTCATTACCGTGACCACCGCCAACCTCACGTTCAATATTGATACACCGACACTATGGCAAGGTTTATCCGAACAAACAGTGACCTGGGATATCGGCGATACGCTAAGGGCACCCATCAATTGTACCCATGTCGATATCTTGCTCATCGCTGACGCAGTTACCCCGATTGAAACCACAATATTGATGCGAACACCCAATGATGGGCAACAAAACATCAGCGTGCCTAATGTCATTAGTGTTGACGCACGACTCGTCTTAAAATGTAGTGATAATGTTTTTTATGCTCTGAGCCCTGATGCATTTTCGATTATGGGTGCTGAGCCAGTCGCGCCCATAATAACTGGTCAAAAGACCATTAGCCTTAGCGAAGACTCAACGACACAAATTGATTTTGCTGATTTAAAGATATCCGATCCAGACTCTGCCTATCCACAAGACTTCACCCTGAGTTTACAAAACGGGGACAACTACAGTATCAATCAACACACTCTGACCCCAAATACGGACTTCAACGGCACACTAAGCGTACCAGTTGTGGTGAATGATGGCTCAATAGACAGTAATGTGTTTTCACTACAGGTACAGGTGACAGCGGTCAATGATGCACCAGTTGCAAATAACGACAGCATGTCTGTTGAACAAAACAGTGGCTCTGTGGCGATTGACGTATTAATCAACGACAATGACGTAGATAGGGATGTGTTGAGCATCGACTCGTTTAGCTACAGTGGTCAAGGCCAAGTGGCCGTATCCAATCAACAACTTATATATACCCCAGCAGCGGATTTTTCTGGGATTGAATCCATATTCTATGTGGTGTCAGACGGTATATTAACGGACGAAGGGACACTGAGCGTTCAAGTAAATTCGGTAACGGCGGCTTCTAATGATTCTGGTGGGGGAAGTATGATGCTGCTAAGTCTTTTGTCTTTTCTTTATTTTTCTGTAAAGTTAGTCAATCACTCACTTTGTAAGGGCAATTATGAATAATCGGTTATCCCTTTTGATGCTTGCCACTACGACAGGTATTTTCACTCTAGGTTGCAGCCAAACCAACACACCTTTTTTATCGCAAACATCTGAGGCAACCCAAGAGAATCAAAGTGAGGTGCTCAGTAACAAGCAAACGACTGATCTCAAATGGCTTTATTACGCAGATCCTAGAGCGGATGCGAATTTTGCGATTCAAAAACAAGATTTCACATTATTAGCCTTTGCTGGCAGAGTCACCTCTTTTCCGGGCATCGACAAGGAGTCATCCACACTTCATCAACAATGTGGTTACCGGCTATTGGCTAATAGTGGTGACGCATTGAGGTCAGAAAAGGAATTAAATTTACGAAAACAGTTGTACCAATACGCAGCCACTTACAACCTAGTAGTTGCAGCAGCCTGTCAAAAAAGTGACCAATACAATTAGAACCAGCCCATAACTCGCTATGCAAACTATGAGCTGGTATGGGTAGTGTGCAAGTACCATTTACTTTGCATTAGAAAGATATTGATAGACTTGTGAAGCGTTGCGTTGCTCTGAAAATGACACTAAATCAACCCCATTACATGCCATACCATTAGATGCGGTTAACTTTTTCAGCACAGCTTGTGAGCTGCTCGCGACTAAACCTACTTTATTTCTGACACTACGCTTGAGCATATTGACATCATCTTTGACCACGGCTTCACAGAAATTTTTATACTCTAAGTCACCGGCATATTGCACCTTATCAGGTGAACCCAATTTTGCGTTGGCATTCAGTGCAAAAAAAGCCATTGATATTGCAGATAGTGCGATTATTTTTTTCATCAGTATTCTCCAGTTAGTTCATCATTACGGTTACAAACCGCACAGTATTTATGACTGATCGACACATAAACTTCTGTGATTTTAATGTATACAACTAGTAAAAGTGATGTAAAACAAAGAGTTAAACTTATATTACAGCTATAACCAGTTGAAAAATATAGCTTTTTAAAAAACACATATATCAAAATTAACGTTAAAAACGGCTAAAGATAATAATCAATCTAAAAAAAGAGCAAATGAGCCCCCAAAATAGCGTTGCGATCTGTGCTTGTTACACTTTATTAACAATTTTTAAGCCATAAAATGAATGTGTAATCACATAAAAGCACCAAAATGGTTTAATTTGACACTATCAATAATATTACACCAAAATCAAGTGCAGACTTTTAGAGCTCAATTTATCCCTTAGAACGGCTACTTCAGCAGCCGTTAATACAGATAGTCAATCCATATACCATTTTTATTAATGTTATGAGTAAAAGCAAAACAAGACGCAACGTAATCTAGGTATTATAATCCCCAAAAATTCAAAACGAACAATAATCATGACTGACCACTACCAACTGTTACCCGAATGGACGCAACAAGAAGCCATGATGCTTGTTTGGCCGGATAAAAATACCGATTGGCTGCCTTGGCTTGAGCATGTACAACAGGTTTATTTAAATATCATTGAAGCACTTAACCAAGCGAATACTCGTGTTGTGTTATTAGTGCGCAATAACGAGATTAAACATTGTTTAGGTCGATTAAAAAAATCCAGCAGAGTATTGATCGTAAGCGCACAATACAATGACACATGGATAAGAGACTACGGATTTTTAAGCTGTGCAACTAAATCTGGTTTACGACCTATTGAGTTTGTATTTAATGGATGGGGGCAAAAGTTTGATGCCACCCAAGATAATAAAATCAATCAGAATGTACTGAGCCAACTTTGTCAGCAGCCAATCACATCCATTGATTTAGTGGTTGAAGGTGGCGCATTGGAAATTGACCAATATGGCACCCTGTTATCAACCGAACTTTGCCTGACCAATCCTAAACGTAATGGCGATAAACCTATCGTTTCTTACCAGCAAGACTTTGAAAAAACCTTAGGCGCTAAACACAGTATTATTTTACGAAACGGGCATTTAGAGGGTGATGATACTGATGGGCATATTGACACTTTAGTACGTTTTACTCCAGATAACGGTCTAGTTATTCAGTCGGCATTTAACTGCCCAGACGACAGTCATTTTGAAGGGTTAGCTGCATTAGTTAAAGAGTGTCAGCAGACTCTGCCCATACACCAAATTTATGAATTGCCACTGCCGCACATTGTGAATGCACGGGGCGAAAGACTTCCCGCTTCATATGCCAACTTTTTGATTTCCAACCAACATATTTTATGTCCAATTTATCAACAAGCAGAAGATACCTTGGCTTTGCAGGTTATGCAAAACGCCTACCCCGATTTTACTATCGTGCCGATAAATTGCCTGCCCTTAGTACAGCAATTTGGTAGTTTGCATTGTATTAGTATGCAAATACCCTGTGGCATACTTAAACCTGAAGTATTGCATTGTTTTGCCAATGGAGTGTGTGTATATGAATAAGAGCAGTTTAAAAATCGGTGTGGTACAACAAGCTGTTGCCAGTAATGATAAAGATGTGAACTGGGTGAGGAGTGCTGAACAAGTGAGTGCTTTGGCTGAACAAGGTTGTGAACTGGTGATGTTGCAAGAATTGCACAGCACATTGTATTTTTGTCAGCAAGAAAACACCGGATTTTTTGACTTGGCAGAGCCCATCCCCGGCGCTGCCACTGCTTACTTTGCTGCCCTTGCAGCTAAATTAAACATAGTGCTGATTACCTCATTATTTGAAAAACGTGCCTCAGGCTTGTATCACAATACTGCTGTGGTGTTTGACCGCCAACAAGGTTTGGTCGGCAAATATCGAAAAATGCACATCCCCGATGACCCTGGTTTTTATGAGAAGTTTTACTTTACTCCCGGCGATTTAGGCTTTAATCCTATTCAAACCAGCGTCGGCAAACTCGGTGTGTTGGTATGTTGGGATCAATGGTATCCAGAAGCGGCAAGATTAATGGCGATGGCTGGAGCCGATATGTTGTTTTACCCCACAGCGATAGGCTGGGATAAAAACGACACAACGGCAGAACAGAGCCGTCAACACGATGCTTGGAAAACCATACAGCGCTCTCATGCCGTGGCTAATTCGTTACCCGTAGTGGTAGCAAACCGCACAGGTTTTGAAGCTTCTCCAGTGGAGGGCGATCCCGGCATTCAGTTTTGGGGGCAAAGTTTTGTCGCTGGCCCACAAGGAGAAATGTTGGCACAAGCGAGCAGCGATAAAGAAGAAAACTTAATAGTCGACATCGACCTTCACCGCACAGAACAAATCAAACGCATCTGGCCATATTTTAGAGACCGTAGAATCGATGCCTATGGTGAACTAACCAAAAGATGGCGAGATGAATAGTTTATATAAAACGCCGTTAATGATGGCGTTTTATTACCGATTCAAAGGTCTCAATACGCTGGAAAGTTGTCAAGCAGCCAGGCATAAATGTCATCACATAGCAGTGACAAAGGGTTTCGCCTCCGATATCCGCAAAATAGGTACATCTATGCAGCCTAATCTGTATTCCTTAACTTAAGCTTTTGCACTGGGACGACTGCTCACTGCGTTATACCATCTTTTTAGATTAGTTTGGTCATTAGCAATTTTAATGTTCACAACTCGGGCAAAATCCACTGCACACATAGCAGTAATATCGGCGATAGTGAATCGGTCAGCGGCAATAAATTCAGACTCAGATAAACGTTTTTCTAGTACTTTAAGAAAATCTGCAGCGTTTTTACCAGCCACTTCACCATATTCTTTAACGGGTGTCATACGGTCTTTAAAATATCCGGTTGTATGTTGAAAACACATACCTACCTGACCAAAAAAGTACAATTCAACCTGACGGTGCCACATATCTATGCTGGCTTTTTCAAGGGGATCGTTCCCCAACAGGTTGATGTCTGGATACAGCTCTTCAAAATATAAACAAATTGATGCGCCTTCACTGATACAGGTACCATCGTCTAACTCTAGAATAGGTATTTTACCTACCGGGTTTTTCTGGCGCATTTGTGGTGATATATTTTCACCCTTTTGCAAATCAACTTGCACATATTCCATTGGGATATTTTTTTCAGCTAAAAATATGCGTACCCGTCTTGGAGAGGGAGCGGTTTTAGTGTCGAATATTTTCATAGTTGTTTTTCTTTGATATTGAGTGACGCCAAAAGCGAAAGCTCGTTGTGAATAATAATTAATTTAGCCAGTAACGTTTTCGATAATCTTCATATGTGGGTGTTTGTTTGAAATATTTTAATCCTTGATTAACATCTTCCAACATACTTGCGTGTTTTTTATGTCTAAAATGATAAAAAAGAATGGTCAAAACAGTCCAATAGCTACTGGTACTCAATTCCTCTTTATAGGCAGACACGTCAACCGAAGATAAAATCATATAATCTTGTTGCCCCGATTTGAATTCTTTCAACATCAAAAAAAGTGCTTGGATAACCTTGTTGAAACGCTTCACCTTCTATTCACCAGCCTTTCATAGTCAATATATCCATGCTGGACTTGACCTTAACATAAGGCAGTAATTTTATAGCGCAAGCATAACTTACCTTACACGCCAAATAAAAAGAAGCTTCAGTTATTGGTTCTGACACTTGATGTACGAGCATATTAAAGTTTGAAACTCACACAACTGAATCAAATCCGCTTTTAGTCGGGTTTGTGCCAATACCCACCATTCGGAGTCACTTCAGTTAAATTGATTTTCGCGATAAATTGTCAGTCTAGTTCGCAGCCCAAAAGGGGAGCTAACGACCCAGCCTGTGTGAAAACTAATTGGAATGCGAATTTAAGGCGTCTTCAGCCATATTTTTATCGTGAGAGTTGATACGTCGGATATTTATGTTAGATATAAAATTAGCGCGTTGATAGGCTTTTGGGAAGCAATAATGGCTGTTTGCAAGGCTTTATGCTCGATTTTAAAGGGATAACGCCCCTTAGGCCGTCATAGCCGATA
>Ga0307488_10000208_pt1 | contig 44975 bp, 59 predicted proteins | sample SB02metaG_FD_202248 | JGI IMG/M metagenome (GOLD analysis project Ga0307488, IMG submission 202248) | Sea-ice brine microbial communities from Beaufort Sea near Barrow, Alaska, United States - SB 0.2 | ecosystem: Environmental > Aquatic > Marine > Coastal | place: USA: Alaska | collected... | reverse complement strand
AAATTGTTTCGGGGTGGGAAGATTTAACTACCGCTTACAATGACGGTGCGGTGGTCAATAGCAGTGGTTCGGTGCTACGGAACCCGGTAAACATCCTCCAAGCTCTGTTGCGGGGTTCTAATCTAAACAACCTCCCGGCAGCTAGTGTAGATTCAACCTCGTTTACAATCGCAGAGGCTTCGCGCAGTTCGTGGAACTTTGATTTTGTAATGGACGAGCAAGTAAGCGACCAATTTTTAGACAAGTTCTGCTTTGAGGCTGGGCTGTATCTGTGGAACATTGAGGGACAGTGGAAATGCGCGGCTATGGATAAAAGCCGGGTTCCTGAGCATTTCTTTCACGGTGGGTATCATATGCCCATTGTCGGCTCTGCCCTTGAGCCTATGAAACAGCAATACGACCTTGAGATAACCCCGGTAAATGCCTCAAGTATCTTTAACGAAATTGCTATTCGTTACGCCCCCCACCCCGCAACAAGCAGACCACAGAAAGCGGAAATAGCCAGTGGACAGTATCGCCTCACTGGAACCGCGAATACCGTAGAAGTCGGTAGCACCCTTACTGATGCGTCCGCTACCTTCGTTACGAATGGAGTAATAGCCGGGGAACATATCTATGTTTCTGGGGACACCCTCTATTCGGTGACTTCTATTACTTCGGAAACGATCTTGGTTGTAGCCCCGGTTGCCGGGGGTGCGGTTACAGATGGAACGAGTGTGACGTACTACCTTGGGCCGAATATAGATGGGGACGCTTTTGTTTCTCAGCAAGCATATAAGGTGGTCAACGCACTGGGCGGCAACCGTCAAAAAACCTTTTTAGATGATGGGGGTTTTAAATCTCAATTTATAAGGAACGAAACTACCGCAGGTCTTTTGAAAGACCATGCGATAGAGTGGTTTTCCCAGCCACGTGACCGCATTAAATTTTCGTTGTCGCATGATGGAATTTTAGTAGAGCCGGGAGACTTTCTTTATCTAGACCACCCCAAGCTCAAAAGCTCTCAGAGAGCCACAGAGGTGACTTTAATTATCGAAGCGGTTGATAGTAGCGAAACGGTGATAGACGTAACCGCGGGCGAAGCCGGGCTACTACGGGCCGATGATTACATATACCTCCAAGAAAGCAACAGCACAGCCCCCGAATGTATGAAGATTATTAGCGTAGACACTGGGACGGATCAGATCACGGTGACACGCGCTACGCTGAACACGAAAGCGCAAACTTTCTCCACTGGGGTAACAATTTATCATGTCACCGAAAAGTGGGTAGTCACTGGAGTAAAACCCTTGTCTCCTACGAACACCAAGATTCAAATAGAGGCAGAAGAAGTACCCCCATCTTATTTCCCGGTGGGCGTAGTTGTAATAGATGCTGCACCAGATTACTCAACGGCAACCGCGTCACAGAGGGCGCAATCGGGATTTGCCTCATTACGCAACGGGCGGCAGGTAGACACCGACCCCAGTAGCGCAATTTCTTTCGCGGGATAAACAGCAATGGCAACGAATACTTATACCTACGGTTCGCTCGGACAACGATGGACGGTAGGGGAACCAACAAGCAAAGGCTTACTTGATGTAGCCCGAAATAAGGCAGACGCGAACCGCTGGACGTTGGAGCAGTTCCTTACTGATCCAGACGATACGACAGCCTTTGCTTTAGCGGATGGCGTTATTGCGACTACTCAATCGGCCGCCGACAACTCGGCTAAATTGGCAACCACAGCCTATGCAGATACGGCTGCCAGTGGGTTCGCCTCCCTCTCAGGCTCCACGAACAACACTATCGCCACGGTCACGGGAGCCAATGCGCTGGCTGGCGAGGCTAATCTGACGTTTGATGGCTCGACACTGACTCTTGCGGGCAGTGAAGTGATTACGGGCCAAAGCATCAGTGTGGGCGAGGCACCATCAACGTGGGCATCGGCATTTGACTTTGTGCAGATCGGCGGCACACTGGCCCTCGCATCACAGCCGGGAGTGCAGGCCTCGCAAGCGGCATGGATTGTCCAAAACGCGCATTACGATAGTGATGGCTCGTGGGAATATCAAGCGACAGACGAGGCTTCGCGCATCGGAATGTCATCAGCCAATATTACGTTTGATAATGCCGCCAGTGGCACTGCGGGTAATGATATTACGTGGTTAGAGCGTATGCGGATCGACTCCAGCGGCGTAGTGCATATCGGTGGATCTACAACTACAAGTAACTGGTCACCAACGGCATACCTCAACATAGAGGGCGCGATACCTGCGATCACACTCCGCGATACTACGGGAAGCGCAGACGATTGGACCTTTGTTAATAGTAATGGTGCGCTTACCATTGCCAATGACACGAACAATACGCAAGACTTAGTGATCGACTCCAGCGGCAACGTGGGGATCGGTGTTACTCCAGTCGCTCCATTGCACGTCCAGAAAGATCAAAACACAAGCACAATCTTTCGACTAAAAAATGCAACTGCTGGAACGGCGGCACGCGCTGGAATGCAGCTGTTTTCCAATAGTGCAGAATTTTACATGAATACCTACTCAAGTAGCTATACTACATCTGGCATTAATATGGCCAACTCAGTTACGCTACTTGCCAACAACGCCTCACAATTAAATATCGGTATTCAGGGAGCATCTCAACCTTTAACATTCTGGACCAATAGCGCAGAGCGTATGCGTATCAACTCCAGCGGCAACGTGAATATAGGCACGGCGCATACTGGCGCGGCAAAGTTTGAAGTTAACAATAACGCCAACGGTGGATTCATATCGGGTAAGGCGACGCACGGGGGTGTAACTGGGAATAGTCTACAGATGTGGTTTGTCAGTTCATCTGAGGCAGATGGAGATGTCCCCTTCCAACTGAATGCAGCTTATGGGAGTGGAGGGACGCAAGTAGGCGCGATAGATTGCACGGTAGATGATATAACGGGCGGCACTATAGACTCCCATTGGAATCACCGCGCCTATGAAAATAGCGTGGCGAAGATTGCATCCCTATCGGCGGCTGGCGTGTGGACCGATGCTTCTGCGGCGGCAGGTAAAGAGTATGAGGGAACTCGCCAACAAGTATGGCCCACGGGCATCTTGCCTTCTATATGTGCGCTGAACGTCAGCAAATATCGCCCAGCAAATCAGCCAGAAGGTAAGCCCGTCAGGGAGTATCATATCAGCCCAACGGCAGAGGATTTGTTTGATGCCTTTGGAGTAGGCGAAGACCCACACACGCCTAAGCTAAATAAAGACGGGGAGAATATTACCACCCCTGGCATCGCGCCTAAAGACCTCGCTGGTATCGCACTGGTCGGCATACAAGAACTATGTGAATTAGTAGAGGCACAGGCGGCGCGTATCGCCGCACTGGAATCTGTGTAACTTTAAAAATTGGAGAATTAAAGATGGCTATTTCTGGCGATATTATAACGCAGGGAAACCTGACCGCAGTCGGTGCGTATTTGCGGATCAGTGATGTGATGACAAAAAAAGTTGTTGATGGGTTTAATGAAGGAAAATGGGAGATTCATTACGGCGTGGATTGTTACGTCAGTGCTGACGAGCGATCTAAAGATTCGCCGCAAACTCTCGCCGCGCAACAGATGGGGAAATATAGAATAATCAGCGATACCGAGCCAGTCGATCTGTATGCGTTGGCATATGCAGACCTGAAAACTCAGTCTGCCGTTACCAACGCGAGTGACTTGGTGTAAGATGAAAGCACAAGCGGCATGAACCTCGACAAGGATGGATGTTTGATACATTTTTTAATTAAAAAAGGGCGCATATAATGGCAGCAAATGGAGAGTTGATCGAAGCAATGAAGCAAGACCAGACGAAGATTGCCGCGCAGTTAATCACAAGCAATCCGCAGTGGCAGAAACTACAAGGCGCAATAGAGGCATTAGAGGGCAAGTATCAACTCGCGAAAAAGGATGAGCCAGATGATGTCGATGAGGGGTGAACTAAAAAATAAGGTCATCGAGCGCGTGTTGGATTTTATTTTCGCGGCGGCTATCATTAACACCGCAAAGAAGGCGATTGCCATGCGGAAGGAGTTGCCAAGATGAAATTTCCTTTTGAAGTATTTACAAAGATCACACGCGACCTCCTTGGGACGAGTGTCGTCGCAGCGAGCGTTTCAGTCGCCGAAGTTATGCCAGCCGATTCTGACCCGATGATTTTGATGGTGCTTGCCTTTGTTAATCTTGTCACCGCAGCGCGTCACTTTTACAAGGATAGATAGCGCACGAAAGTTGGGGAGAAATACTATGTTGCGAATTTTACTTGCTGAGTGTAACCAATTTGACGCGCCCGTAGTCAAGCAGTATCTACAAAAAATTGCTATAGTCGATCACTACTCTACTTTAACGTCAGCACTTGCTGTTGCGAGAGTTGAAAGTTTTGACGCGGTTATACTTGATCTAACATTCCCAGATTGCAATTCAGAGAAAGTCGTAAGTGCGTTTGTTAATTCAGTTCATCCTATGCCGCTGCTTGTCTGCTCTGATAATATCGACAACGCAGGAAAATATATAGAGTGGATCGACGCTGCACTGCAAAAGCCTTTCACAAAAAGCGCGCTTGTCGATGCGGTTCTCGGTATCACGAACAGAGTAAGTCATAAATATTTAAAGCAAAGCACCCAACGAATTTTGGAAAGTCTGTCAATGCTTAAAATCGCAAATGGATAACGGTACAAAATGGCAACACCCGACGATGCAATATGGGAAATGCATGCTTTGTTGCACGAACTCTTAGGTAGTATCAAGGCAGTAAAGGAACGAGTCATTTCTGTTGAAGCAGAGCAAAAAAAAACAAGCGAATCATTTGGCAAGATTGGCGAATTAAAAGAGAGCGCAGAAAGTGCGCGCCGCCAGCGCGAAACTATCTTTGAAAAGCTCGACGCGCTTGAGTTGCTATGCGCGGAAACAAAAGCGAGTTTACCCAACCCAACTAAGGACGAATCATTGGTTGCAGGGTTCACGACTAAACATCTGTTAATTCTACTCGGCTTTCTTGGTATTGCGCTCGGTCTTTTTACGTTAGATGATATCAAGTCATTAATCATACCGGGAGGGTAGCATCCTCACCCCCCCATAAAATTCACCCCCAAGACCCCCGGCAACCCATGTAAACCGGGGGGTCTTAGGGTAATCTCCCCACTCTCCACCCCTTATATCCCCCCTTATCGTCCCTATTTCGCCGCACCACAGAGCGCAGAGGGGGGTTGGTCAGTAGTTTTACCCCACAAGACAGCAAACGCCGTGTAGCCCCGAAACAGAGCGAAATAGGGGTATGCCAGAGGGGGGCGGTGTCCACAGTGGGGGTCGGTGGGGTTGGTAAGTGGTGTTTACGGGGTCTATAACGGGGTTTTAACGGGTGAACGGGGGGTTGGTGGTGTCCGTGGTGGGGTGGGGGCAATAAACACCCCGTAGAGGCGAACTGAGAGGCGAGGGAATAGGCACAAAAAAAACCCCATATTGACCACGCATTTCTGCGGGTCAATATGGGGGTAGAAACTGGGGTGCTTTTTGGAAGGGGTGGGCCTATGTTTTTGCTACCACCTCAACTGGGGTAAATTCTGCCTCCTTCTGTGGCGTAGTTGGTCGGTTGCCGCGACTTACTATTTCTAATGCCTTTGCCTCTGCTTCTCTACGAGATAAGCCACCGTCAAATTCCATTATCCCGGCGCGTTCCTCAAAGTCCTCTGCCAACGCCTCTGCACTAATCTTCATTCGTCACAATCTTATAGCTATCATCGCCCCGCACTATATCAACCCCGGCAGGTATTTCACCAGTGCTTTTAATCAGAGCAAGAAGCGCGGTTTTACTGGGGGCTTTAGTTGTGGCAGGTACGTCAACATATAACTCTTTAGGGATAAGGCTCTCGTCCAGTATCTCTACGCTCTCTCGTCCCTTCGTGCGCTTGAGAGTGCCATTGATAAGTTTCATGGTCGCCTTGTCGACTCGCTTGAACCAGTTGGTCAAATGGGTTTCGTGCCACCATGCTTTCTTTGCCACTTTCTCCACTTCCTTATCCCGCCACACTCTAATCTTCTCAAGCTCTTTGTCTGCGTGGATTTTTATTTTCACTATCTCGTTTCTGTGATACTTCATAGCACGAAGGTGGTCTTCTGCTACGTCCTCTGCGAATTCGGGCGGGGTGAGTAGTTCGGCGAAAGTATCAATGTCCTCATATTCAGAAGTAAAAAACTCATTCGGGTCTTGCATCGTGGTCCCCTTCAGTTGGTGGTGGTTGATTAAAAAAGCAGGGGGGGAACAATCTCCCCGATTGCTCCCCCCCCTACAACGGGTCATCGCGAATACCCCTTTCGCTCTCCGTTGCTAATTAGTCTCAAGCAATATTCTCATATCTGACATTGGAAGAAAAGCATTAGTCTCCTTCTTGCTTCCCCCGTTGACATTTTTCTGCGTGGTGGTTTCTCGCGTTTCTAAATTGTCCAACCCCGCTTCGGTCAGTTCCCAGTAAATAATCTGATCTGAATGAATAACTTTGACGAACAAAAAGCATTTCGCATTCAATAGTCGGGCTATTGCTAAACAATCTAAAATCTTGTGAAGCGATATGAGGTAGGTGGAGAAATACTTGTTCTTCTTTTTGTCATATAGCCTGAACTCGTTTTCCTTTCCCCGTTCCAATAGCAGTTCGCGTGACTTAACTTCGGCAACCCATATCGTATCGCGCTTGCCGAACAAGTAATCTGCCACGCACTCACTTGCCGTTTCTAAAAACCGGGTTTCGGTGGCAAACGCAATGCGGGTTGCGGTGTCTTTTTGGTGGGCAATATACTTTTCACCTGCTGGGGTTTCACTGTCAAGCATTGGTTGTCTCCCTCTTGCTTTTAATATAGCAAGTGATACAGACGTTATCGCGACCGGGCAGTGGTGCGCCATAGCACCCCGGCTCACTGCATTTGTTGTGGTAGTTCCCGGCTTTGAATCGAAACGCTCTATCGGGTATCACACTTCTTCCACTGGGGTCTACCCCATAACGACTACATAGGTCGCGCAGTGTTCTTTCGGGTAAACCCAAGTTTGCTGCCGCTTCTTTCATTGCCCCGGCGCGTTCCAGTGCTGCAATGACAATTTTTTTGGGTAGCTTGTCTCTCACGTTAAATCTCCGTTGTGGTGGGTGGTGGTTATCTCCCGGCAAACATACCGGGGTTCTTTTCTCGCATCGCGTTCATTGCTTTTGCCCCGGCTGAGTCTCCTTCTGGTTTCACGTTGTTTTTTATCTCGTCCATTGCTACCCACAAATGACCGGGTTCGGGTGGGGTGTCGGGGTTCTTCTTGGTGTGGTGAACCAATGCCGGGAGTAAATAGTCCACAGGATATTTTTGAAGGTTACAACGCCAATCCCACAGCAAGCTATTCCATAGCCCCTTCTCAATCGCCGGGGGGTGCTTCCAGTTGGGGTAAGACCTTTTCACTTCCCGTAGCAGTTGGTGAATTGCCGCCACTCCCGGCGCGTTATCTAAAACCGGGTGTTCGTTCTCGTCTACCGGGTAGTCATTCATCAACCACCCCCTTTCTAAACATGGTGGGAAACTGCTCTCGGATGGTGTCCATGTGACCAGTGACAATTTCCTCACTCGCCGCATTCTGTTTCCACTCTGCATACTTGGCTTTGTCGGCTGCCATACTCGACTGACCGCGCTTGCCCTCTACGATACGGTCTATGTGTCCCGCTATCTGTCCTACCTTCGGGCGAAAGGTGCAAGAGGGTGTTCCAAGACTTGTCATAGTTTGGTCTGCCATGTGAGCAGCAACCCCGGCAACAAATAAGTCCACCTCATACTGACAAGCGAACTCTGCCCACGTTGCCCCATCTTCTTCTGTCATTTCCCAGTTGTATTCACTGCTCAGTCTCCGCATTACCTTCCTCCAATGCGAGTAGCCTGTTCCCAGCAGTGACCTCGGCTCTTTCATCTTCTTCGGTCCATCCAATGGCCCTATCAAGTGCGTCAAACCCTCTTTCGACACGAGACTGGAAATTGCCGTTGGTTTTTCGTTTCCCTTTGCCATTTGAAACTTTCTGTTTGAGTGGTTCATAAGTAAGAACAAACTCGGCTGTCATTTGCCCGGTTGACTTTATTGCGCGAGTCAAACGAACTGGCCCCGACTTCCATATCCAACTCAACCCCTCCCCTGCATATTCCTTGCAAGTTTTTATAATTTGTTCCACTTGTTCCTTGCTGTAGTGGGGGGGCTTGTGGTGTAGATTATGGATTGCCATTTCTTGAACGGCCCAGTGCGGCGAGTTGGGGAGGTTGCTACGCCCCCACAACTCCATGAGTTCGTTGGCGTGGTATTCGGGGTCAGCTTCCCATCCATCTTTTCCATCGTCATTAAAGGCGAGGGCGGTATGCGATGTCGTGGTGTCCCAAAAATTCTGCCATGTCACCCAGTTTACAATTTCAATGCGTGTGGCTTTCCCTTGTGCCTTACGATAGCGCACCATTTCATTTTCCTTCAACCACACCAAGACCGCATTGATTTTATTTCGACTCGGCTCTTGCGGTTGGTCGCGTTCGTTTTTGAACCGCACCCCGGCGACAATATCTGTCACCGTGACTTCGGTAACACCGGGGGCAAGACCTCTATGGTCTACATTCCCCCGGTGAGTAGCGTTCAAAAGCAACCAGAGCCAGATGCGAAGATGCCAAGTGTCTTTTTTCCATACCTCATGTTCGAGTAGTTTACGCCAGAGGAATATATACCCCCCGGCATCTGGCGTTTCGGTTGTCACTCATTGACCTCGGTTTCGGTTTCGGTGGTGGTGGAACTACCGGGCGTTGCACGTAACATTGCTGCGGTGTCAATTAATAACTTGCGATGCTTACCCGAAAACCTCTGCGCCATACCGTCCAACTGTCCCGCAAGCAATAGGTATTCGTTGAACGCAGGGGGAATCACCTGTTCCATATCTGAGAGCATATCGTTTCTAAAAACCCGCAGAGATGCTTCAACGTCCTTCCCCCGTATTAATACATCACCGTCCTCGTCTGTCGCGCTCTTCACTAGTGCCGCTTGCCCTTCAGTGGGTAGACGCAATAGTCGCTTTGCCACTGTTACGGTCATACCCCCCACCTTCAGCGTATCAAACGCTATCGGGTGAAGGGATTTTTTTAACGTGGTAAGCTCGCGTATGATCCGAAGTCCAAATCCTGTTTCGTCTGCAATCTCTTTTTCGTTCTTCCCCCCCCGTAGCAATACCTCAACCGCTTCTGCCTCTGTCGCGGCGTTTCGTTTCATTACGAGGTTGCTTGCGAGGGTTGTTAGTGCGCGGTCTCTTCCGTCCTCTGATCTTACCTCTGCATGTATAACGTCCCACCCCAACGCCAACGCGGTTGCTACCCTGCGTCTACCGTTGATGATTTTATGCTTCGCGTCTTTTTTCTTTGGACGGTTGATTATAATGGCAACCCGTTGTCCAATGCGTTCCATGCTACGGGTGAGGTCTGGATAGGGTGTTACGCCGGGGTCTTCGATCTCGGACAATGTTACGTCCAATAATTTCACAGTTCTGTCTTGCTTATTCAATGTGTTCTCCTTCGTGGTGGTTTATGTAGGGGTCACTGCTGTCACTGCAAGGTTGTTTCCCAACTTGTCTGCTACCAACTGGGGAAGGGTTGCTTCTTCGGAGACGTATTCAAAATGGCTCCAAGGTAGTGCGAGGAATATGCCGGGGAGTAGGGCTGTAGTTTCGTGGGTGTCTAATACCGTTCCCTTGTCTGGAAGGTGGACGAAGTAATCTACGGAGGGGGTTTTTATGTGCGCTGTTTCTTCCCCCTCTGCTATCTCCACTTCATGCACCCGATTGTGACTACGCAACGCGCTCAAGTCCCAAGTAGCAAAGGTGCAGGGGGGGTCGCTCAACGCTCTGCGCGGGGGGTGTGTGCATTTGCCTATCGTGTCGGGTTGCGGTCTGTCGATAGTAGGAGAAACCCCGGCAACGTGGTTTCCCTCCCGCAAGACATAGGCTCCACTCACAACCGCTTTCGGGTGAACAAGTATGAGCCGACTTTGATAGGGGGTGAGGTTAGAATAATCTGATTCACTCCCCAGTGGAATACGCTTACTGAAACCATGCGTCCTTCCTTCTTCTGCGAAGTCACTGGGGAAGGGGTAGTGTTCTTCTCCAACCCACATAATCATATCTACAATACCGTCTGCGCGTGTATGCAACTGCACTCCGCGAAACGGGCCAGACATCCACCGAACCGGGGGGTCTACGATAAAGTGTTCCAGTGGCATTCCACCGGGCGACTGACTGACGCAAGCATACAACCCCCCCGCCTTCCGTTTTCCACATCCACGGTCTATCGAACTATTTACGAGCATTTACTGTCTCCTTCTTTCGTGTGGTGGTATAATCCCTGAACCATACAGCAGGGATCAATAACTCTAACGGTTCGTCACGGTTTCGACTGCCGTTCAATCCGTTGTGGTGGTAGAGCATGGCATAGACAATATGAACACAACGCCCCTTTCGTTCATACGCGATACATTCGCAATAATATGCGCCGGGAGAGTGAGGGAAACGGGTCACGTGATATGCGCGACCCGTTCCCTCCTTCTGAACCCGGTAGTGTCTGTGATCTTTATTCGGTGGGGGTTCTATGCGCGATTGCATCACAAAATATTTTCCACTGGGCTTGGGGTACGTCCATTGTCGATGCGAACCCCATGTCGCTCAATACTGCTTTCACAATAGAGGGTTCAACGTCCGCGCAATACGCAACGAATTTATTTTGCTTGTCTACGTCAACGACATTACTCTGCGACTTGTCATACAGCGCAAGCCCAAACGAATTGCCGAAAGACATGAGTGCGCGTTTCATCGCATCGCTCTCTGCCTCCTTCAGTGCGCTTTCGTGCGCGTCACCGCAATCGCCCATTCCCTTCCCATGTCCCGCGCCACACCCCTCCCGCACCGTGGTCACATTATCAACCCCTCTAACGGCAATACGCACCTTCGCAGTATAGGTGACATAGTGTTTCCACTTTCCACCATCTTGCTCGTCGCCGTGTTCGTGGACGCATTTCAGTTCTACCGTTTCTCTGTCCCAGTTCCCGAAACCAAAGATTCGATTCGCCTCTGCGATACAATACCACGACTCAACATAGGACAGGGCGCGTCCCGCTTGCTTGCGCTCTGATACTGCTGACCGGGCGAGGTCTGCTTTCAATTTTGATTCTATTTCATTAGTAAACATCTTGTCTCCGTTGTGGTGGGTTTATCTTGCGATAAGAAGTAAGAGGACAACCGAACAGACAACCACGATGGTTGCACCGTGTCGCTCCGTCCAGTGGGGCTTACAAACTCTAAATATTTCGGGGTCAATTCGGCAGGTATAATTGCGTGTCAATATATCTCCTTCGTGGTGGTGGTGAATATGATAACCCAGTAGCACCCCAATCGCAAGCAGTGCTACCGGGGTGCTACCTCTACGGTTTTTTAGTCAACTGCTTTGTGGCTCTCAGTTCCTCTATGTCGGGGTCGTGGAATACATACCGCTTCTTGTCCCCATACCAGACCGTCCGCTCTCCCAGTGTAAAGCGGCGAGCGTATTTCGTAACCCACTGCGGCGACATGTCCAACAACTTCGCCACCTCGGTCACACTATAGCTCTGTCCCAGTAGGGTCATAAGGTGCTTCTTTAACGCCGGGGCTGTTATCCCCTGTTCGCTTGCGTAGGACTCGACGGTGAAGTCTCCAAGAAGGTGATTGAGTAAAAAACGACCCAACCTATTCTTCGTTGCTTTATTCATTATCCCTTTCCTTTCTCAATACCGTCAGTATCGCTTCCAACCCCTTCACCGTCAAATCTGACAACTTGATACTGATATGCCTATACGACACCTCCACCGAGTTTCCGTAGCCATCGGGTTTTATCATTTCGGGGTTGGCATCTTTCAGGTCAATGTTCATTACCTGCCGGTCTGTGCTTCCATCTAACTTGTGACGGTAGTTCACCATCGCCTTAACGGTGTCGGCAAGTTGGTCTTGCTGGCGGTGGCTCTCGGTCAACTCTGCGACCTTTCGCCGCACATAGTAAGAAATGTCTTTATGGCCCGGCATAAAGCGCCGTAGTATATCTTTCGCTATCAACTGGGGTCGCTTGCTCTTGCCGACATTAATAACTGCTGCCCCCATATGATCACTAAGACCGTTCCCACGTTTCACCCACGGTCTACAATCTTCCCTCAGTGGGCCTTTCTCATAATCACCTGTCACTGACCACTTTTTTTCCTTCGTGCTAAGAAGGCGAACATAGAAGGGATAAGGTAATTCGGCTGCCTCGTTCCCTGTCGCGCTATATGCTTGCACGTAGAGGACATGAGGGGGCATTTCGTTGGGTTCTTCTACGGTGGGCTTTACGCGGTAGTGAACCGGGGTGTCTGCCAAAAGCATATTCTCTGCAATCGCTTCCCATACTTCTTCTACGACCCGGTATTCTGCCCAACGAGTCTGCACGTATTCGTTGCTGTGATTCACTCTTGCTATACTCATTTTAATTTCTCCCGAAATGATTGTGGCGGCTTACGATGTCTCTGTCTCTCTGCTCGTTCATACGTCGATTGTCTTTGGCAATCTCGTCTGCCATGCTTTGCTGTTCAGCGATACACTCATTGCATATTTCTTCGACTCCATAATAGGGGGTTCCACATGATCTACATTCGCGTTGCGTGGTCTCTGTTCGATATTGCTCAACGGTGGGGGTGCGACTGGTGAGGTAGTCGCTATAGAACGCCTTGCGGGTGATGGTGGGTATGTCTCCCCACTTCTCACCCCAATACAACGGGTCAAAGGTTCTACGTGCTACCTTGATGGGGGTTTCTTTACAGCAAGCGACACAAAGAATCTGGAACTTATCATAACGATACCACGCCTCATAATCACCGCACACATTGCATCCAATCATTTTACATCTCCTACGATATGCCGGGGGGTCATAGCACCCCCCCGGCTTTGTGGTGGTTTTACATCGTCGCTCTTTGTATGGGTTCCAACCGCAAGAATATGTCAGAGGTCTGAACCGTTGTGTCGTTGTGAAATTTACTGCTGTGCAGGTAGGTGAGCATTTCCATCACCCCGTCCCTCGCATCGCTTTTATCTTGCTCCAGTTCCGCGACACGTTGTTGCAGTTGGTGGATGTAGTTCATTTGCTGCTGAAGGTGTCCAACCACTTGAATAGCCACTGGGTCGCATCGTGGTGCGAATAACCAAATTCATCTACAAGGTGCTGGGCCGCGCCAAGCATATTTACTCCACCGCCGTCACGCAGTTGTATAAGGTAGTGGAACACCCTCCCTTCCTCTGTCGCTTCGCTCTCGTCCATCACCCTTGCCACCGTCACCAGTATGTTTCCGCGACCTATTTCCTCCTGTGCTTTTAATTCCAGTACGTCCTTCGCGTCATAGCCCGACTGGAAGTAAACATACCCAATACAACCACCGTTTCCTTGCGGGTGATATACTGCTAAAAATTTCATAATACCTCGCTATCGTTAGATGCTTCGTAAAGTAGTTCTTCCACTGTCGCCGCTTCGCATTCTCCAATCGTTGTCACCACGTTCATTGCCCCATGGTAGTCAAACCCCCGTTTACTCAACACACTAAAAACCCGTTCCATTGTCTTTGCTGATGAATGTAGTAGAGCGTATTCAACTCCCTCGCGTATCGTCCCACTGTTCAATGCAGGGACATGATTTATTGTTTTCATTTATTGCCTCCTATAAACGAATAGACCCCAGTAGCATTTCTACCGGGTCTATTCGTTGTGGTGTGGTGGGGGTGTTTTAGAGTTGGGTAAACGACCCATCTATAAGAGCAATTAGATTGCGTCGATCAACCCATACACTTATCCCATCGGACTGACGTTGGACGAGGTAGGTCAACTTCCCTTCAACGTATTTACTGCCCTCTATCAATACCCCGAAGTTCATATTCATTCTTTCCCATTCGTCCCTTGTCAACGAACAGGTCGCACCCACCCGATCCCCAATAAATCTTACTCGCGACCCGCATACGATAGGTGCATACGATACCGGGGTAGCAGTTGTCGGCTCTGTCGTGGGTTGTAATAGGGTTGCGGGTGGGACTGGGCTATACTCACCCAACTTCTCGTCTAACCACGAGAGGGCGTTGTTGAGGTTGGTGGTCGCCTCATCTTTTAACACTTCGCCGAACCCCATACGCACCCCCCCGGCGAGCGACCTCAAGTAGTGCAACATTTTCAGATCGTCCTCACTGGGTCCATCGGGGTCAATTTTTGGTAGGGTGACAACTACCTTTCCGCTGTTGTGGTCGTATCCCAAATCAACCCCCGGTACTTCCTCGCCTTCTTCGTTCACCACGGCAACCAATTCGTCTGCACCTATCTGACTATGGAATTCGTCACTGTCGATAGTAAATTCCAACTCTGCGTTTCTGCGGTGGTAGTTATGTTCGGGCGATACGCGAAACTCGTAACCCTTCACCGTCACGATCGCCTCGTCAACCATGTCGGCGACATTGGGACGCTCTACGGTCACGGTCACGGTGTCGCCGTCCAGTTCGTGTGCGGTGACTTCGTATTCGTTGTATTCTTCATCAACCACCTTCACGTTCTCGATTTCCGTTTCCTCTATTTGCACTTCCACTTCGATCTCATCGCCATTCGCGTTCACTGCGATAATTTCTATTTCGTCATTGGTGGTGGTGTTCATAACGGTCACGGTCAAGTTCTGTTCAACTTCGATTGTAAAATCTTTCACGGTGTATCTCCTGTCGTAAATTTTACCAAGAGGCGAACCCCCTCGGCGTGTGGTGGTGTTCTTAATTCCAGTACGGGTCATTCGTTGTGGTTACATGCCAGTCAAAACGGTTTTCATTCATATCCATTTGGTCGGTCAACATCCTTTCACTTTTCACACCGTAACGATGCCCAGTGTCATTCATTATGCAGAGGTAGTAGACCCACTCCCCATCATCTTTCACCTCTTGAACCGTTATCCCCTTCACCCATTCCATCAAGGTCGCTTTCGCGTCCTCCTTGTCCCACGGTTTTATCTTTTTCATGTGTGACATTATTCGTCCCTTTCATTCAGCTCTATAACGTGTTCCAACTTGCGATGCAGTTCCTTCGCTTCTTCCAACGTCAACGACACATCTAAAAACTTTCCGTCCCACGACTCTTCTGCCAGTTGTAAGCCTACCAACCTATTTCGGTTCCTACCGTTCTTATCTAAAAGTCTCAGGACGTTGATGTGTTTTAATTCTCTTGTCTTGGTTCTCGTCTTACCCCAGTTGCTTGCGTTCATTACGATACCCTCCCTGCTTCTCTACCCTCTAAGAATGCTTTATGTGCGGGAGAGTTAATAGACCAACTAATGACCCTACCCTCATTCAACCGTCCCTGTTCAACCAATACTCCAAGTCCAAAGTGTTTCCATTGGGGGTGGTTCACCGGGTAGGGGTTTTTCATTTCGCGTGATACCTGTTTCATCGTTTTCATTTTAATTCTCCTATGTCGCAATCAACTCGTCATCAGTAGTAGTATTGATTGCAGTGGTGGTTTGAACTACCAGACCCCAACTGCTCGGTCACGGTGTAGCACTGCCGTGTCGTTGGGGTTTCTAATAAATCCACTCACCACCCCGTCACCACTACTTCACTGTCAGTATTGCTTCGGTTGCGTAAACGTCAACGCGAACGCATCTAAGACATCGTGGTATGCGGTGGGGGGCGTGGTGGGGAAGTGACCGTATTAATTATGAATGGACGCAAGGCAATTCGCGTTAATCGTGGGTTGTTTTGAGTCGGGATCGAAACGGTCTAAAACCGTTGCCACTTGTTACGTCTTACATTGAGACGTTTGAGTTCTCGTAAGCAACACAAGTAGTCACCGACTATTCTCGCATGTCCTCCACACCCCTCCAATGCCATTGGAGGGTGAGGCGAACTTTGCTACTCCCGCCGGGGAGTAGTTGGTTTTCTAAACCATACCAAATCATAATCTATCGGGTCGTGTGGGGGTGACGGTGTATGGTGGAACTCCGTCACCAGTTTCATCGCATGGGGTTCACCGGGTGCGACCCGGCTACTTCCCACACTCGCAACCCTTCCTTCAACTACCGGGGGGCTGCTAACACCCCCGGCGTTTCGGTTGGTCGCTTATTCGATTGTCAAAGAACTCAACGGTGTGTATCTCAGTTCAGTATCGCTACGTGCAGTTTCGCCTCGGCTCTGCCCATGCTACCCACCCTACTCCAACCCTTATCCACTGCCATCGCTTCCTTCCCCTGTCCCACCCCGTTGCTTCGTATGCTACTTGCTGTGGTGATAGTGTAGTAACCACCACCACAGAAAGTCTCCCCCCCTCATTTCGATTCTGCCCCTCTCCTACGTTCAATTATAGGTTCGATGTCCAATGGGGTAAAATAGGGAGATAAGTGAAAACCCTTTTATCTACTGGGAGTTAAGGTGGTTTTCGGGTGAGTTAAGGTGCAAGTGCTGGCGAAGTGTAAAGGCCGGTAAATACTGGACTTCGGGGTGGTTTTTGAGTAGTTGCGGTCAGTGCTAAAGTATATGTCGCCCTTGTAAGTCGTTGCGGGAGAGGCACTTAGTCTCGCCTAATAATGTACAATAAATAGAGAGTATATAAACACCATTTCAAAGGGGATATCGTTGTAAATATTAGACATCCCTTCCCTACTCAAAAAAAAAGACGAAGAAAGACCGATATAAATTTTATTATGTAAACTCATTCGCTAAAAACCCGATCTACTCAAGGGTCTGTCTCTTATTATGTAAACCTCGCCACCCCTTTAAAATTCTCGTACCAGCGGCGTATAAACACCCCAAAAAACACCCGAAAAAAGCATACGATTTTCTGCGTCTACACTGGGGTAAAATTCAACCCGATTTTTCGTGCAAAAAAAACACCCTTGCCATACAACTCCCGCACCCCAGTTTCACCCAATAGACACTGAGGTGCGTGTTGCCCGGTCTGTGGTGGGCCGGGTAGTGTAGAGGGCGTGACAGTTGTCTCCTACTGTCACGCCCTCTCACTCCAAAACGAAAGGGATTATATGCGCGGATTAAAAGCAAAGCGGTTGAGGAAAATTGCATTGCTTTTGTCGGCAGAAAAAAGCAATATTCTGTCTCGGCAAAACAACGGGTCAAGAATTTATACCGTTCAATCCCCCCGGCGTTTCTACCGTCATTTGAAAAAGACAATGCGTGGAAAACCGTTAGCGGCATTGTATAAACAAGTTGAGGAAAAAGAATGAGAATAGGGCTTGCTATCGGACATTCTTACCGTACGAATATTAAAGAACGATTATGGGAAGTGAAGGTATGCCAAGGGGCGCACGATACATTGCTTCCTCTGCTGCTGCATAGTGGATGGGATGTAGTGGCTATTGCACCGTATCAATACAAGGCACTGAACAACAACGATGCACTTCGTTACAAGGTTTCCACGTTCAATAATGCGTATGTAGACCTTGCTATAGAACTGCATATCAATGCCGGAGGTGGAAACTACAGCACCGCTATTTACTGGGATAGCCCGGTTACGTTTTCCCATAGCGAACACAGCAAGGGAAAGAAGTGCGCTGAAGAAATTTGCAAAGAATTTAGAGTGCTGCCGTGGAGGACGATTGGAGCAAAGCCGCAGAGCTATTTTGACCGCACCTTATACTTCCTCAACAACTGCCATGCCCCTGCTGTCATAGTCGAACCCTCCTTCAAAGACCTACCCAAGCAACGGGCCTTCATGGAGACACCCACCGGGCAAGCTCTCTACGCTACGTCTGTATATCAAGCCCTTGAAGTCTATCGCCGGGGTCAAGGTGCTGTAGCGTGATTATTAATCAAGTTATAACCGAAACACAGATACTTCACCGCGCCGACTTCTTAGCCGGGAAGGTGCTATCCTACTGGGACAAAGAGGATTTCGTAACCATTGGAATTCTAAACGGATGTATGCCGTGGCTGTCGGCTCTTCGCGCTTCCATGTTTAGACAGATGGGAGATAGCCGGGAATGTATTGATTATGATTTCTATGCAACGAGTTCATACAACGGTGAAACGGAGGGCGGGTCACAACTCATAATCACACAACGTCCCTCGCTCTCGCTCAAAGGTATGAACGTTCTTTTAGTAGATGACATTGCCGATAGTGGTAGGACTCTTAACGCTATTACCGACCTTGTTTATGCAGAGGAACCCAACGAAGTTCTTATCTCAACCCTACTGGATAAGCCCAGTGGACGCACCGCCCCCCTTCGTCAACCCATAGCCTTCGTCGGGTTTGAAGTGCCAGAAAGTTTCTATATCGGTTACGGCTTGGATTATGGTTTCGGGATGCGCGGTTTACCCTATGTCGCTCAATTAGTGGAGACAGAATGAAATATAAACTCAATGACATATACCCCACCGTTCAAGGCGAGGGGTGCAACACTGGAACTCCTATGACCGTTGTTCGCTTGCATGGATGCGGGGTGGGCTGCTCTTTCTGCGACACGAAAGAAACGTGGCTGTCTAATCCTAAATTGCAGGTAGACAGCATAGAAAAGGCTATAGCTGTTTCGGGGGCGTGGTGCGAAGTCACCGCCGAGGAAATAGCCGACTATGCTTGCGAACTACCCTATGGCGGTATCAACTGGGTCATGCTTACCGGGGGTGAACCCGCCGAGCAAGACCTGTCCTATCTCTGTGACGCTTTGCATCGTCTGGAATTTAAAGTTGCATTGGAAACCAGTGGAACGGCACTGGGTCACGTTGCCTCTGGAGCAGATTGGGTCTGCATAAGCCCCAAGATAGATATGCCGGGCGGGAAAGCGATACTGCGCGAAGCGGTCTTATGTGCTAACGAAATGACATGGGTTGTCGGGAAAGAAAAGGACTTGGAAAACCTCACCGCGTTTCTGACCAAGCACGAACTCCCGGCTAGTGTGGAAATATGTCTACAGCCCATGTCGCAGAATAAAAAAGCGACCGAACTTTGCATAGAAACGTGCATGCAAACGGGGTGGCGGCTTTCCGCGCAGATGCACAAATATCTTGAGCTACGATAAAGGAACCCTATGCAGAAAGTAGATTACAACGGGCTACACGACATTGGACGCGAATTGCTTGTAGCCATTGGAGAAGACCCCGACCGACCCGGCTTAATCGACACCCCGCGGCGATTTGCCGATTCGTGGAAAGCATTTATCGAATACGACCCCGGTAAAACAGAAACCACTTTTGAGTCAGTGACAGCCGACCAGATGGTGGTCGTGAAAGGGATGCGAGTGTGGTCATTGTGCGAACACCACCTCTTGCCCTTCTGGTGCGATGTGTCCGTGGGTTACATTGCGAAGAAAAAGATACTGGGCCTGTCTAAGTTTGCTCGCGTAGCCCACCAGCACGCCCACAAGCTGCAAGTCCAAGAGCAGTTGGTTCACGACATAGCGACCCATCTACAAGAGCAATTAGACACCATAGACATTGCCGTATTCGCAAGGGGGGAACACCTCTGCATGACTATGCGGGGAATTAAAACGCCGAGCGAAATGATTAGTAGTGCTATGTTCGGCAAATTTCGTTCTTCCCATTCTGTTCGCTCCGAATTTTTATCTCTCGTCAAGTAAGGAAATCCTCCAATGGCTAAAAGAAAAGCAGACACCTCTGCAATGGTTGATATGTCCGAGTTGTTTGAAGATCCGTCAAACGCCAACGCCCGTGACGATATAGAAAGCATTAAAGACTCACTGCGGGATTTCGGGCAAGACCAAGACATAGTTGCCCAGATGGGAACCGGGCGAATTATAAAGGGGAACCACCGTTTCAAGGCTATGCAATCCCTCGGCTGGGTTCAGTGTCAAGTCTACTGGGTAGCAGACGATGATCTGAAGGCTACACGCCGAGGGCTTGCTGACAACCGAACCGGGGAAACCCGGCATTGGAAAGATGATGTATTGGACAGCCTATTAGACGAGGTGGGTTGGGACACCCCCGGCTTCGATGAAAACTATTCTGACGATCTCAAGGGGAGGTTGATTCCCGATGATATAGACGCACAGCAAAAGAAGCTCGGCAATCCAAAGGACTCTGATTTCTGGCCGATTATTCGCATTAGTGTGCCACCCGATGTTCATCGACGATGGAAAGAAATTTGCGATGCACGTGATTCGGATTATGAGGCAATGGTTTTTTTGTTGGAGCATGTATGAAATTTAAAATCCTCATCTCTTATCACTATCAGAAGGGTTCAAGTCTTGAGGAAGCATTGGGGAAAAGATTTACCGAACCCTATCCCGATATTTTTGTGGACAGCGGGGCCTTCAGTGCGGTGACGCAAGGAGTGACTATAAATATCCGAGAGTATGCACGTTGGCTAAAGGAAAACATGAGTTTCATCCACACCTATGCCAACTTGGATGTGATAGGCGATGCGGAAAAAACGTGGGACAATCAAAAGCGTCTTGAGGACGAGGGGTTGCAGCCTCTCCCGGCGTTTCATACGGGTGAGGATTGGTCTTACCTTGAACGCTATATAGAGTCCTACCCTTACATCGCGCTCGGTGGGTTGGTTCCTTTCGCAAAGGGCCGCACCCCGGTCTATATGGCGTGGGTGCTGAAGTGTTTTAAGATGGCGAAAGACCGCGCTGTGTTTCATGGGTTCGGTGTGACTTCTTGGGAGGCACTAAAAGCGTTTGCGTGGTATAGCGTAGATTCGACCAGTTGGGGAAGTGGCTTTCGATTTGGTGTCATTTCTCTATGGGACAATCGCGCAAAGAAAATGGTCAAGTGTAAACTCGGAAGCAAGGTGTGGTATAGTCACAGCGACACCCTCCGCAAGTGGGGGTTCGACCCTGCTGACTTCGCTCTTAGGAGTAGATATAAACGAGAAAACGCTTGCGCCATTTCCGCACTGAGCTATCTAAAGGCCGAGGAGTATTTACGAACACGGCATGGACTAATACCAATCCCCGGCAAAGAGGGGGATGAGGGGTTGCTACTACATCTCGCAGACGGTTCCATGCAAAATCTATCGGACGGAGACCGGGGCATAAAATTGTATTTAGCGGACAAGCCCGGCGGTGCAGATTTAGGGTTAGCGAGTGAAACTTTAAAAGCAAACGAGGTAGAAAAATGAAGAAAGCAATTGCCGTGATAAGCGGGGGCATGGATTCAGCCACCTTGCTCTACCACCTACTGAACTCCGGCTATGAGGTGATCGCCGTTTCTTTTAATTATGGTCAACGTCATAAGGTCGAACTTGGATATGCGAGGCGATTGGTTGACCATCTTAAAAAAGACAACCGCCCTATTCTTGCTCACCACATCATCGACCTACCTATCGCGCAGTATTTACACGGCTCGGCACTGACTGACGATATAGATGTGCCAGAGGGCCACTACGCCGCAGACAGCATGAAGCAGACCGTTGTAGCCAACCGTAATGCGATCATGCTGTCTGTCGCAACTGGGGTGGCTGTAGCGGAAAACGCCGAAGTGATTGCGGCGGGTATGCACGCCGGGGATCATCCTATCTATAGCGATTGCCGACCCGAATTTGCGGCACGATTCAACGAAATGATACGCGCTGCAAATGAAGGCTACGGGCATCCAGACATGCGGCTACTTACTCCTTTCATTAACAACACGAAAGCAGAGATTGCCGAAGGTGGAAATGAAATGGGGGTAGCGTGGGAGTATACATGGTCATGCTACAAAGGGGGTGAGATTCATTGCGGCAAATGTGGGACATGCGTTGAACGGCGCGAGGCGTTTTCATTGGCCGGGGTTGTCGACCCCACCTCCTACGAGTATGAAGGGGAATTGCCCACTGAGCCCAACGTAGGAGAGGCCGCATGAAACAGACATGCACCCGGCGAATCCAATTCTGTAGTGGTCACAGGGTTCTCGGACACGAATCGAAATGCGCGCATATCCACGGTCACAACTATGTCGCGTTCATTACCGCCGAATCAATACGGGAAACCCCAGTAGAAAACGCAAGGAACGTGCCGGGGGGGATGATGCCCCATATTGAGCCGACAGACGAGATAGGCCGGGTCATAGACTTTTCCGTTCTGAAGGATCGTATCGGGGGATGGATAGACGAGCATTGGGATCATGCGATGCTGTGGTATATGGAAGACCTTACTTTATTTAATCTCTACCGCACCTCTGGGCCATTGCATCAGATGAAAAATATGGCTCTTGATCGCAATCCTACCGCCGAGAATATGGCACAGTTTTTACTAGACTATAGCAACTCAACTTTGCTGCATGGCCTACCTATCAAAGTGACTGAAGTGGTTTTATGGGAAACGGAAAACTGCTACGCTACCGCCACCGGGTAGCTGATACCGCACCGGGGTCTTAATTAAATCCTACGTACCTCGGTGCGGTTGATAATCTTCTTGCGAATAAAACCCCGTAGCCCACTTTGAATAGGCCACACCACACTCAAGGAGATTGTAGAAAATGGTTTACCCCGAAACACATAGACTTGCAGCGGAACTGGATGGTTTACCCTATGTCACGGTAGACACCAATGAACTTCTTGGTTGGGCTATCTGTGAGAGCAAAGAGTTTGAACACGGCACAGCCAATATCAAAGACCTCTGCGTAACACAACGACAATATTGTGATGTCGTGCGCGACTTCATTTGCAGCGTAACCACGGCAAAAGCGGCAGAGAAAAGGATGGAAGGTTGAGTGGGGTAGCGTTTGTTCCAGAGAAAGCAATCCCTGTCCGTCTACCTTCTAATGTCCCAGATGTAGCCTATGCTCAACTGGCAATCGCCATACTTGGACAAGCCAAAGCAGACGCAGAGTTCATACACCGATTAGATGAAGGTAAGCCCACCAAAAGCATGAAGATTTCTAACCGGGCAAGTGATGTTAGAAGAACCTATGACCCTATAAAATATCTAAAGAGTGATAACCCGGCACAGCAATATCTACATGCGGTAGGGATTGCAACGGGCTGTATTGATAACTGGGTAGAAACCCTCACCATAGCTGAAGGAGACAGATAATGGCACGTGGAGTAAATAAAGTCATACTCATTGGCAACGTAGGATCAGACCCCGAAATACGATACTCTGAGGGTGGCGACCCGGTAGCAAACTTCTCTCTTGCTACCTCCGAGACATGGAACGACAAAAATGGGGAGAAGCAAGAGAAAACCGAATGGCATAAAATTGTTATCTGGCGCAAGCTCGCCGAAGTGGTGAAGGAGTATGTCAAGAAAGGCGACAAGCTCTATTTAGAGGGCAAGCTACAGACCCGACAGTGGGACAAAGAAGGCACGACCATGTATACCACAGAGGTTCAAGTGTTCCAGATGGAAATGCTTGGCAGTAAAGAAGGCGCGAGTGGAGGGGGTAGCAACCATGCCAAGCAATCACAAAGCCCCCCACCGGGACAAGGCAGCACACCTAATAATAGCCCCTCGGCAAGCCAAGCCGGGATAGACGAAGACGATTTGCCGTTCTAATGAATAAGACTAATGCTCGGATCCTTCCACGCGAACCCATTATCTGTCCGTGGTGTGGAAATGTCGTAAACCTAAGACATGGCAAAATCCCCCAGCATACCGTAAAACCGGGGGATAAGTGTATAGGCTCAAGTGTCTGGTATGGAGAAATGACAGACGAAGATCGCGAGAAAGTAAAAGCAAGAAATCGAAGTGCTTGAGAAAGTGCTTGTCGTCATAGGGTGGTCGGTGGGATTTATTATTGTCGGTGGCTTTGCTTGGGCCGGGGTTGAAATGGTTTACGAGATGTGGAGAAAAACAAAATGAAACAACTGAAGACTGAACTGCTTTTAAAACGAGACGAACTGCTCTCGTTATTACAATCTGGACTCATGGCAGAGGGACATGGGGAACTGCTACGGGACAAGGAGGTCGCGTATTTTAATGAGTTCAAATCCGGGTGCTTTCGTATTGGCATAGGCAGTGATGCCAAGCCGGGAACAGGCCATGCTATCGGGCGAATAGGAGATGATATGGAAGTGTGTATAGATGTGACCCGGCTTGCTAAAACACCCCTAACTGAGGATATTCCTGAAACGCAGACCCATGCGGACGAGAATAGCAATAACCCCCCTACAGATGAAACCCCTACTGAATAGGCTATGCCAAAAGTCCATCAACGTAGGCCAAAGAAGTACTGCGGAGCGCATTGTCGAACCACTGGCAACCCCTGTCGTACCTCCCCTATGCCTAATGGCAGATGCCGTATGCATGGGGGTAAGAATACTCAAAAAAAGGGGAACCAGAACGGTTTGAAACATGGGATATATGCCAAGGGCATGACCGAAGAAGAAGTAGGGTTTCTTGACCACATCACAGTAGACCACTTAGACGATGAAATACGTCTGTGCAAACTTCGTATACGTCGCGCCCTAATCGCTCGTAAGGAGATCGAAGAAAACCCGGAGTCATTAGACAGTGGGTTTGAGATCACCGAGGTCAAGCGGTTTGAGCGGCGAACAGCGGTAGGAGAGAAAGAGGTCGAACAGCGGCGGCGTGAGCTTACCACGAAGCGACCAGACTTTGAAAGTATTATTGACCGCTATATGGGTAGGTTGAATGGACTGATACGCACCCGCGCCGAACTACTCCACGCAGCAGGTAAAGACCCGGCAGAGGTAGCACAAGTGTTTCAAGATGCTATGGAAGAAATCGAAGCCAATACTACCGGGGGAAAGTAGGTGGCACTCACCCCCCGGTGGACAACGCTACGAACCATAGCCGAACAGGTGGAGGCTTATAACAGCCCACACCGTTTCAATACTCTTGCTTGTGGTCGGCGTAGTGGTAAGACGGAATTGATAGGGAAGCGGCGGCTTATATATCGAGCATTGAGAGGAAGCAGATACCCAACCCCCCGCTATTTTGTTGCCGCACCGACACGCGACCAAGCAAAGCGAATCTACTGGTCTGATCTCAAGGCTATGATTCATCCATCATGGCGTAAAGGCGACCCCAGTGAAACGGAGTTGGTCATACGTTTGCACAACGGGGCAGAGATACACGTTGTCGGGATGGACAAGCCTGAAAGAGTCGAGGGGGTTGGCTGGGACGGTTGTGTATTAGACGAGTATGCCAATATGAAACCGGGGGCATGGCAAGAAAACATCCGGCCCAGTTTATCAGATAGAAGTGGATGGTGTGACTTCATAGGGGTTCCAGAGGGAAGAAATCACTATTACGAATTGGACACGCTGGCGAAATCAGAAATGCTCAAGTTCGGCGCGGAAAGCGAATGGGGTTCCTACCACTGGGTATCTGCATTGATCCTACCGCAGAAGGAAATACAAGCGGCGAAACGTCATATGGACCCACTGACATTTCAACAGGAATACGAGGCTTCGTTTGTAAACTTTCAAGGCCAGTGCTACTACTGCTACACCGATGCACACATCTCCACCCGTATTCCCTACGACCCTGAACAGCCCCTTATTTTGTGCTTTGACTTCAACGTGTCGCCGGGGGTCGCTATAGTGTGCCAAGAGCTACAACTGCCACACCAAGCACCAGACGAAACGGGAACGGCAGTGATAGGAGAAGTTCACATTCCACGCAACAGCAATACTCCCGCTGTCTGTCGCAAACTCATTGAGGACTGGGGAGAACACCCCGGCACAGTCATGGTCTACGGTGACGCGACAGGGGGCGCGAGGGGAACAGCAAAAGTAGCGGGTAGTGATTGGGATATTATTCAAGACGAGTTGAAGGGGGTATACGGGCAACGACTTTTTATGCGTGTGCCGAGAGGGAACCCCAAAGAGCGAACCCGCGTGAATGCGATGAATACGCGGCTACTGGATGGGGAGGGGAATATTCATATGATGGTGAATAGTTTTACTGCACCGAATATTCACCGCGACCTTGAGGGGGTGCGTGTATTAGAAGGGGGAAGTGGGGAGATCGACAAACGGAACGACCCCAAGTTGTCACACGCCTCGGACGCACTGGGTTACTACATTGCAGAGGAATTTCCAATCGACAAGGGGGATAGAGTAAGTTCGTTTGAAATGGACGATTTATTCTAATGGCTAAGAAGCAGACCATGACCCCGGCAGAATACCGAGCCTTGCAAGGGACAAGCACCTACTCTCTAAAGAAGTCCACCCCGGCTAAGATGGAACCCATGAAAGACCCATCCTTAGAGGGCAGAGTTAAGCAATTGGAACGGGAACTTAAAGCCCTATGGAACGCACATACCCTACTTCAAACAGACCTCAATAAACTATCGGGGAAGCAGTGAAAGACCTCCAAACTTTATCACCCAAGGAAGCAGAGGTAGTGCTTGCCGTGGTGCGTTGGATGCGACATGGCCCAACCCATTCAAGCGTCCAACTTCATAAGGGTCAAAACGCGGATAGTATTAAGGCCCGGCTGGAAGTGTCGGACAGCATGGACGTATTACTCAAGTTGACAAAAGAAATCAACTAAGTAGATTGGAAGTAAATTAGTAAGAAAGAGCAGGACTACCGAATTGACCATTCGCCCCTGCTTCGCCGCTTTAACCCGGTGAAGTGGGGGCTTTTTTTGTTAGGTTGCAATGGAAACTGATAAAGTAAACGTCAACACTCCAAACGAAGCGTATGAACGCATGGCTCGACACTGGGCTTTGTGCGAGGTGTTAGCTGAAGGAACCCTTGCGATGCGCGATGCGGGTCAGACGTATTTACCCCAGTATGCCAAGGAGTCGGATGGGCGTTATCAAATTCGATTAAACGCAACCGTTCTGTATGAAAAATACAAGAACACTCTCCACACCCATTCAGCCCGACCCTTTGGACAGCAAGTGCAACTGGCAGAAGATGCCCCCGAATTTTATTTTAATCTTCTAAATAACATTGATCTAACCGGGCGAACCCTCACCGTCTTTGCTCGGGAACGTCTACGGGATTTGCTGCTCTACGGTAAGACTCACATTCTCGTAGAATACCCCAATACGATTGAATTGCAAGAAATACTTGGCAGGGAATTGACCCTTGCGGATGAAAAGAAAATGGAACTGCGTCCCTACTTTGTCGGCGTAAACCCCGGCGCGGTTATTAACTGGGACGGTGAACGCATAGGTGGGGTTGAACAGTTGACCCGATTGCAAGTGCGGCACAGAGTTGATGCCCCAGTAGAGGGCAACCGATGGGCAACGGAAAAGCAAGAGTTCGTTGTGGTGTGGACCCCGAAAGAAATCGAACTTCATAAAAAGACTTCAAAATTAGGTGAGGACGAGGCGTGGGAAATGCAAGGCGACCCATTCCCGAACACTCTCGGCAAGATACCCCTTGTCACCATCTATGCGAACCGCAGTGGGTTGTTAGAGTGCGAACCCCCATTAGAGGGACTTGCACATCTTAACGCGAAGCACTGGCGAAACCAGAGCGACCAAGATAACATAGAATCGGTTGCACGTGTCCCGATGTTATTCTTCAAAGGTTTTGCCAAGGAGGATGTTTCTACGGTAGAGATTGGGCCGTATAAAGTATTCGGCAACAAAGATCCGATGAGCGATGTCATGGTTGTAGAAACCAATGGAAGCGCGGTAAAAGTAGGGTCGGATGCACTACGGCAATTAGAACACCAGATGGATGCCGTGGGCATGGCCCCGATGGAACGTAAACCCGGCAACACAACCGCAACCGAACTGGCTATAGAAGCAGGGAGAGAGGTGAGTGACTTAGAAGCGTATGTGATGCTTCTGGAGGAAGGGTTGTCACAGGCTTTTGGATTAGCCGGGGAATGGGGTGGGCAGTCTACCGATGCACCGAGCGTTCTAATCTCCGAGGACTTGGGGTATAGTGTGGTGAGTGGCAAGGAACTGGAAGAAATACGCGAGGACTTTAAGATGGGAGCAATAGACAGACGCACCTATTTAGAAGAACGTAAACGCCGGGGCTTATACCACGAAGGGCTTGATATTGACGGGGTAATAGCCGCCAGTGAAACCGAAAATACCTTCACTGAGCTTGACGTAGAGGACGAAGAAGATGAGTTCGAAGACGTGGTGGATGAGACAGAGGACGAGGACGAGTAGTGGCAACCCTTGCGGAACTGGGGCTCCCGGCGACACGCAGAACCCTGAACGAAGAAGTAATGAACCGGGTAATCCGTCACCAAGCCTACCTTCAACAGTTGGGAACGGGCGAAGTTGTAAAGATAAACAAGCTGATTGAGGATTTAGAGGGCGATATATTTGGACAACTTTCCCGGCGTTTCGATAAGATCGTGGGCAAGGGTTTTGACCGGGGGCCGCGCACTACGAAGCGACTACAAGAACTCAATCATGTGATGGGAAAATTAAACGCAACCGCCATGCGCGATATGCGACTTGGGTTGCAAGAGCAACTGATAAACGTAGCACAGGACGAAATAGACTTTGTGAAAGATACATTCGACAAAGCAAGCCCGGTGAAGTTGGACACACAACTCCCTTCCCCGGCTTTACTTCGCGCCATAGCTACAACCGATCCGATAAACGGAACCCCGTTGACTAAGTGGTTTGATAAGCTGGGCCGGGGAACCCAAGAGCGACTTGAGAGAGCGATTCAACTGGGCATGGCAGAGGGACAGACGTTGGGGCAAATCGTGCAACGCATACGGGGAACCAGAGCAAACAAGTTCATGGATGGTGCGTTGGGTGCTACCCGGCGACAAGCCGAAGCGATAGCGCGAACCGGGCTGAACCACGTTTCCACAGCGACACGGACAGCCACCTATCAAGCCAACAAAGATTTGATAAAGGGAGTGAAGTGGGTTTCTACACTGGATGCGCGAACCTGTCCTCAGTGTGCCGGGTTAGATGGGACGGTCTTTAAATTGGACACTTCCCACACCAACCCCCCGGCCCATGTCGGTTGTCGTTGCACCCTCACCCCAGTATTGAAAAGCTATAAGGAAATGGGCATACCGCTAAAGGGTGCGCCAGCGGGAACCCGCGCCAGTATGAACGGGCAAGTGCCGGGTGATGTGACCTATGGCAAGTGGTTAAAAGACCAACCGAAGGGCGTACAGAAGCGGGTCTTGGGTAAAAAGAAGTCAGAGGCTTTTCGCAGTGGCAAGCTCAAGATAGATCAGTTCACTAACGACCACGGTAAAACTCTTACGCTAAAGGACTTGGGGTTGGCAGAGGGTAGAAAGCCCAGTCTCAAGCCCAAGACGAAGCCAGTAGCTAAGAAGGTAGCAGTAGCCAAAAAGACACCCCCGGTTTCGCCGTTGAAACAGTTAGAAGAAATCGAACGCGAAACGGTGCGCCGACAAGCTATTGTCGCAGACCAGAGCGCACCGATTAAAAATCGCATCGAAGTATATGACGAAGGGGAATTGATTAGGAAACAGGTTGCCGCGCTGAACGATCGGTACCCCAGTGCCAGAGCAGTAAAACGCACACAGAAAGCCCTTGCCGACACGAATAATGAATACGTCAAGCTCTTAAATAAGCATGGGGAAAACCATGTAGACGTTGTAGCAAAGCGCAAAGAGGTTGACGAACTGACCGCAGCATGGAAAAAAAGAGGGCAAGCGGCGGGTGGTTTATCCCCCTCTGAATTGAAAAAGAAAATCCGGGAAGAGTCTATAGATATTCTGCGGGTAGAAAAAGGTGAAAACCCCATAGAATACCGGGGTGAGCAAGGAAACTACTTTGGAAGCAATGCCACAGAGCGAAAGGGCGAAAGGAATCGACTTGAAGCCCATAAATTCTACGGTGACGTACTAGCGCCAGAAGCAGAACGGGGAGGTATTAGATCGCGCATTAATTACACCACGGTCTATGAACTCGGTCGTGATCGGGCTGCTTACCAGCACCACCGGGGCGGTGTTATGGTGTCGGCTAAAGATTCAACCCCGACTCATACCTATGTCCACGAACTGGGCCACGCGCTTGAACACCTAAAAATTGATGAGGGCAATACGGTTGCGCGTCAATTTGTAAAGTATAGAACTGCCGGTGAAACCCCAGTGCAGTTGAATAAAGTGCTACCGACTTTTAAGTACAAGCCAAACGAATACGGTATGAAGGATGATTTCGCCAAGATGTTTGAAGTAAGTGATAAGAATGATTTACTTAATCATGCTTATTACACTGGAAAAACCTATAAAGATGGAACCGAGATAATTTCTATGCTAATGGAAACGCTATGGGACAACCCCGCAGCACTGGCAGAGAATGACCCCGAAGCGTTCAAGTTTATTATCGGCTATCTACGAGGGGCTTTCTAATGATAGCCCGTATAAAATCGGCCGGCACGGTTGCTACATTCGGAGACGATAAAACTTGGACAGGGACGGACGCAACGGTGGTTCGCTATTTAAACGACACATTCATTCCCGATCTCTACAACCCCTATGCCGGGAGTCCTGTTCACGCTGCTGTTTTAAACGCCGCGCAGTTTATTAGCGGCGAAGTGGAGTGGATAAACGAACCAGTGATACCAGATTTTAACGAGGAAGAAGTAAACTGATGCACACCCTACACAACCAAATCCCGCCGATGGTGGGTATCACCCGAAGGGAGATTTAAAAATGGCACTACGACCGTTCTACACAGCCGAGACAGACATACCAGAGGCACTCAAGTCATTCTACGAAAAGCCGGAAGGCTCGGAGCAGTTTGTCTTACAAGTTGAAGCCGATGGTGGGTTTGCATTGGAGGACGTTGCGGGTTTGAAATCTACACTGGGTAAATTAAAAGACCGCGCAACGAAAGCAGAGGGTTCCTTAAAAGGGTTTTCTGCTTTGGAGAAAGAGCCGACCGAGTTGTTGGCATTGCTAGAGGAATTGACCACGCTACAGACTTCGCAAGGTGACGAGAGCGAGGCGATAGCCGGGTTAAAGACTCAAATGGAAAACCTGAAAACATCTGCAAGAACCGAAATGGAAAAGTCCATCGCGCCCATACAGGCACTTTCTGATTCTCGGTTGGAGCAGTTAAAAGGGCTACTCATAGACGCAAGGCTAAGTGAGGCTATTATAGCTGAAGGTGGCTCTCCTAAACTTCTTATGCCAGTGCTAAAAAACGAAGTACGTGCGCGGACTGATGATAACGGAAATGTCATAGTCGAAATCGTAGACAGTGAGGGAACACCCCGTATCACTGGGGCCGACCTCAACCCTATGTCCTTTGCCGATCTGGTGCAGGAAAGAAAACTGGACACGGAATTGTCTGTGGCTTTTAGTGCCAACGGTCATTCGGGTGGCGGTACAAAATCCGACACCACAATAACGACCACCACGGGAACTAGAACGCTCTCGGCGACTGAAGCGGATGCTCTGCCTTTGTCAGAATACCGCAAAGCTAAAGAGAACGGACTGATACCGGGGTAGTCATAAATCACTACCACTGGGGTGGCGTAAACCCGCTTCCCCTCGTACGGAGAAATAGAAATGGCTAATAGTTTTTTGACACCAAGCATCATCGGTAAAGAAGCACTCATGATTCTGGAAAACGAGTTGGTTGCGGCTAACTTGTTTCACCGGGGTCATGCGGATGAGTTCAAAGGCGCGAAGGTAGGAGACACGATTTCTATCCGTGGCCCCGCCAGTTTTACCGCACAGGAATTTACGTCTACCGTCACCACGCAGGACGCTACAGAATCCTCGCGCTCTCTCCAGTTGGAGAAGCACTTTGACACGACCTTTGCGGTCACGTCGAAGCAGTGGTCTTTAAATTTGGAAGATTTTAAGACCCAGTTGTTGACCCCGGCTATCGTGTCGATTGCACAGGCTATCGACAGCTACATTCTCGGCAAAGGTATTCAAGTTCCCAACTTTGTCGGAACGGCAACTGACCCCCCGGATTCTCTCGCGGATTTGACCGCAGTGGTCAAGAAGCTGGATGACCTCAAGGTTCCCCAGCGTGGTCGTATCGGTATCGTGGATTCACAGGCCAAGCACGACATGCTAAACATTAGCAACGTCATACAGGCCGACCAGCGCGGACAGGCGGGTGTCACGGCAATGCAAGAAGCCAGCATGGGCCGTATTATGGGTCTTGATTATTACATGGATCAGAATGTGGCAAGCCACACCGCCGCTACGTTAGCTGATTATCTTGTCAACGACGCATCAGCCGCCATTGGCGACACCACGGTCACAATTGATGGAGGTAGTGGCACGATCAAGGCTGGTGACTTGTTCACCATCGCTGGCGACTCGACGCAGTATGTTGTGCTTACCACCAACGGTTCCACTTCCATGACCATACAGGAAACGGGATTGGTTGTTGCGGCAGCAAACAATGCGGCTATCACGTTTCAGTCGAACAGCACTCACGTTGTAAACCTCGCTGGTCACGGCGACGGAATTACGTACGCCATTGTTCCCTTGGAACTCCCGGCGGGTGCAGCTCGTGCCGAATACGTTGCTGACCGTGGCTTGGGTCTGCGTATCGTTTTTGATTACAGCGCAAGCACCAAGACAGACACGATTTCTCTGGATGTTCTGTGCGGTGCTAAAGTCCAGCAGGGTGACTTGCTGACTCGCGTATTCGGGTAAGCACTTTACGCCATGATGGGGGGCGTTTAATACTCCATTGGATTCCTTCTCGCCGGGGGTGGGTAGTGCTACCCTACCTGCCCCCGGTTATTAAAACCCCCAAGACAAGAAAGCTATCATGGCACAAGTAGAAACAAGAAAACTTATCAAAGGCGAAAATGGAGTAGTCGTAAATGCCGGGGGTGATGAAGAAAAGGCATATCGAGACATGGGCTATGTCGGTGAGGGCGAAGAAGCCCCAGTAGTTCCAGTCAAGAAAGCCCCGGCCCGTAAAGCCTCGGCGAAGGACAAGGCTTAGATATGGGACGCGCTGTGATCTACGCGGGGAAACTGCCCGTAGAAAAAGGGACTGTCATTTCATTGCCAGATACGGGAACAGCTACCCCCAAGTTGACCGTGAATCTTATCCTCAACGACCAGATAACCAACGCGAAAGCATTGGGTATTGTCGCAGAGGTTGTCAACGGTGAGGTCGTGATTGGTTCCCCTAAGAAACCACTTAGCGCGAACCATGCTATCAAGGTGGTTGCCGAATGGAACAGCAAGGCTAAGAAGGAGAAATAGTCATGGCATTGACGGTAGAAACGGGGGCGGTAATTGGGGGGGCTAATACCTACATCACCGAAGCAAACGCCGACACCTATTTTAGCAACAGAAACAACCCTACCGCGTGGACGAATCTTACTTCTGGCAACAAAGAAGCTGCTCTAATCTATTCAACCGTGGCATTGGATTGGATGTTCAAATGGACAGGGGAAATAACCAACCTCACGCAATTATTGGCTTGGCCCCGCATGGATGCGGAAGATGGAGAAGGTCGCACTATAGCTCATAACGTCATACCACAACGGGTAATTGATGCCCAATGCGAGTTGGCCTTATTACACGCCGGGACAGCTTTGAATTCGACATATGACCGGGGCGGCGAGGTGCGAAGCGAACAGGTTGGCCCACTAAAGACCGAATATTTCGCCGGGGCATCTGTAGAACCCTTCGTACCCATCTTGTCGCGGCTTGTAAGCGGCTTGGGAGTTGCTAGAAGCAATATGATGGGTGAATTGGATAGAGGCTAATGGGGGGGAATACAACCAAAGCAACGGGGGCATTAGCCTCCCTCACAAGGGGCGGGACAACCTACACAATGACCCGGCTTGCGCGAACCCCAGTATCGGCGACACCGTGGGCAGTAGATAGCACCACGACCACAACTCAAACCGTCACCGGGCTACTGTCTGATTTCAAAGCAAGTCAACGGGACGGTGTGGTAATTAAAACCACAGATCGACGCTACCTTATAGCCGCCAGTGGGTTGACCTTTACTCCTGAACCGGGCGACCAGTTGACAGACAGCAGCAAAGACCTTGAGGTGGTTACGGTAGAAACAATTCGCGCCGGGGATGTGGACGTTATTCACTATCTCCAAGTGAGGGCATAATGGCAACCGACATACGCACCTTCACCCTCGCGTTGGATAAGGTGATAGAGAACATTCCAATAGATGCGAATATGTTTAAACGACACGTTGCCCTCGACTTACTCACAAGAGTTGTAGAAAAGACCCCAGTTGACACGGGTCGGGCAAGAGCGAATTGGCAAGTGTCGGTAAGCTCTCCGAGCGCACAAGAAATACAGTATAGAAGCACCGAACCCATCGCCGCGCAGATGAACGAATCGTCTATTGCTGGCGCGACTATAGAAAAAGGCTCAAAGGTAATTGATACCGTAGAAATTGGTGAAGATATATGGCTACATAATAATCTGCCATATATCGAAGTCTTAGAGAATGGTCGGGTCGGGAATAAGGGAAGCGAACAAGCCCCGAATGGCATGGTTGCTCTTAGCGTAGCAGAGGTAGAGGAAGGATTTACTCGGATATGAGTTTTGCTACTACATACACAACCATCTTAACTCGGTTCAAGGCGCAGATGGATTCTTTGCGTCCACTGGTTCCGATAGCATGGCCTAATATGCCGTTTGACCCGAAGGATGATTTTGACGATGCGACGCATCAAGGATGGGCGCGAATAACTATCCGCGGGGGGGAACAGCAGCAAGCCAGTATCGGCGGGACGAGCAACCGTCGATGGAGGCAAGTGGGGGTGATACAAGTTCAAGTATTTACTCCCACTGAACAGGGGGCAGCAACCGCCCTCGGTATAGCCGATGATGTGGCGACAGCCCTTAGAGGTGTCACGGTTTCGGGCGTGGTATTGAAAGCGGCGAGCGTCATACCTATCGGGCGCGATGGTGTGGACTTTTTTCAAGTGAATATAAACGTACCGTTTCGGTATGATCTGATCGCATAGGAGAGAAAGAAAATGGCAGATGCCAACCAATTAGTCGTGTCTACGACACGCGAAACGACATGGGGAACGACCCCATCTAATGCGTTTTTGACCTTACCTGTCACCGGGGGAAGTTTTCCCTTCGGAATTGAAACGGTGCGGTCACAGCAAGTACGCTCAGATGCCCAGTTAGCCGACAGTAAAAAGGTCGGCGAAGCACCCTCAGCAAGTTTTGACTTCGAGTTGGTCGCACAGACCTACGACGATTATATGCGCTCGGCTATTCGCAGTGATGCGGATTGGTCTACCGCAGTAGCTATTGCCGGGACAGACATTGCGGCTACGGGGTCAAACACGTTCACCAGTTCGGGAACGGACTTGTCCACGAATGTTGCCGTGGGTCAATGGGTTTACGTTGCCGGGTTTACTACTGCCGCTAACAATGGATGGTTCAAAGTTTCGGCAGCCGCGACAGGAACACTCACGGTCACGCATGGCACAACCGTCATTGAAGCGGTTGGTGATTCTGTAACCATCAAGGGGTCTTATATCTGGTCGGGGTCTACGGAACACTCCTATTCGATTCAGCAAGAATACCCCGAACTCACGACCAGTTTTCACCTTATGAACGGGTGTAGACTTAACAACTTCGGGCTGCAGCAAACGCCGGGGGGGATCATTACCGGGAATATGGCGTTTGACGGAAAAGGTCGCGCTCAAGGTTCTGCTAAAGCTGGTGACGGAACGGTCACTGCCGCTGCAACGGAAGATGTAGTAAGTGAGGTAGATGGTTTCGGTGCTTTGTGGGTCGGAACGACTGCGGTATCTTACGACATCATGGACTTGTCTATGGACATTTCTATTCCCAACCGCCCGGCTAAAGGGCTTGGCAATTCTCAGCGCACACGGATGCCGCAGGGTTCGCCAGAGGTTACGGGTAGCTTCTCTGTCTACATGGAAGATTCTACTTGGGGCTTGGACACGGCATGGGAGGCTTTTACAAAACAGGGACTAGCGTTTTCACTGGATTTACAGAATAGTGACCGCTACCTCATTGAGTTTCCCCAGTGCGCTTTCACCAATGAAGCCGGAGACAACCCCGGCTTAGACGGTGATGTAATGCTTGGGCTTGACTTCGCCGCCGAACCCGGTGGGTCACACGGTGGAAGCACCTTAGAAAAGACGGTCGTGATTACTCGCGTCCAGACGTAGAAAATCCCTTCCAGACCCTATTTCTGGTACCAGATCGCGGAGTGCGTGTGTAGGGCGCGCACTCCGCAACTACCCTACACGAAGGAACAATCATGGACTTGGCAAAGCACTACCGCACAGACGCTACCGCAGAGAAGGAAGGACAGTGGGTTGATTGGGGTGAGGGAACAAAGTTTAAGATTGCCCGATTGGGAAACGCCCAGTATCAAGCCCGGTTCCAAGCTCTCATTAAGCCCCATCGCCATTTGCGCGACCGGGGTATTCTGCCAGAGGACATTCAAGTAGAAATCCTTTGCAAGTGTTTAGCTGAAACAGTGGTGATAGATTGGGAGGGTGTAGATTTTGACGGTAAGCCCCTTCCGTATAGCACGGAAAACGCACTCAAGGTCTTGACCGAGCTTAAAGATTTACGCGAGGACATTGTGACCGTGTCTGGGGAACAGTCTACATTTCGCATTGCCGAAATAGAGGACAGTGAAAAAAACTTGTCGAAGTCATCGAGTGGGAAAACCAGTGGGGCCGACACCTCGAAAGACTAATGCGTAAACGGGAACGGGGAAAAGAGTCGGCAGCTACGAAACAAGCTCTCGACAACCGCCCCACCGTCTACCCCGACAACCGATGGATTCACGAAGCGTTCAATTTGCTAAACAACTCGCGCCCCTTTATCCCTGCGGGGATGGGGGGTGCGGCGCCAGCTCCAATTCCTTTTGAGGCGTTAGATCGTTTCGCCGCCCGGTTCGGACCGCATAGTGTTGATGACTTTGAGCGATTTGTAAACCTCGTCACAGCAATGGACAATGTTTACGTGCAGCACCAGATAAAAGAGATTTCCAAGAAAGCGAAAGCGAAGAAATAATGGCAGATACTGCACTCGGAATTCAAGTTGAAGATAATACACGCCGGGGAACTCAAGGCGTTATTAAGAACTTCAAGCGAATCCAAGATGAAGCAAAAAAGACCGAGAAATCTTCGCGCAACCTCAAGGGTCAATTCGTTAAGACCGAGAAAGGCATGTTTTCTAACCTCGGTAAGTATGCAGCATTAGCCGGGGGGTTCGGTGTCGTTACGGTGGCTATTACTAAATCTGTCAAAGCTGCATTATTATTTACTACGGCAATGGGTGAGGTTTCTACCCTTCTCCCGGCTGGCAGCAAAGACGTTGGCATACTTTCAGAGAACATAAAAAAACTATCCATTCAGTTCGGGCTAATGCCTACAGATCAAGCAAAGGCGGCTTATCAAATCATCTCGGCGGGTGCTTCTAATGCTGCTGAAGCAACCGCTATACTCACCGTAGCAAACAAGTTGGCAATCGGTGGTGTTACCGATGTTGAAACCGCCGCCGATGGGTTGACCACGATACTCAATTCGTATGGACTTGCTACGAGTGATGCGGCAGACGTTTCGGATAAGTTGTTCGTCGCTATGAAAGCGGGTAAAACTAACATCGCTCAAATGTCGGCAAGCATTGGCAACGTAGCACCTCTCGCCGCACAAGCCGGGGCATCACTAACAGAGGTCTTGTCTGCTACCGCCGCCCTCACAAAAGGCGGTCAGTCAACAAGCGTTGCCATGACTGGAATACGGGCTATCTTGGCGGCGTTGGTTAAGCCCACCAAAGAAGCGTCCGACCTCGCCGGGCAACTGGGCATACAGTTTGATGCGGCAGGGCTAAAGGCTAAAGGGTTACAAGGTATACTGGCAGAGGTGGGGGAAAAGACTGGGGGCAGTGCGGAGAAAATGGCACTGCTATTTGGCGGCGTAGAAGCACTGGTTCCCGCGATGGCATTAATGGGGAAAGCGTCTGGTGACTTTAATCAAGCTATAGAGAGCATGGGGAACAGCGCGGGACAGACGGAAGAAGCGTTGGACAAGATGATGTCCACCCCACAAAAGAAATTAGACAAACTCTTATCCGGGATGGAGGTAGCATCTGTTAGTTTTGGCGAAAGCCTACTCAACCGATCTGTTATTATAATTGATTTCCTGAACCAGATATTGGATAAGTATAATCTTCTTGGACAGGTCTTTGATGATGATTTGGTTCGCGCCCCCGATGCGGCACAGGGTCGGGCAGAGAATGCTTTTACCGGGGGAAGTGGGTCAACGGGGCGACAGGTATTTGATATAAGCAATATGGAAACATTAGCAGATAAATTTGCCAAAGAAGCACCCGAAGCAATAGGAAAGGCTTTACGCGAAAAGGCTTTTAGTCAAGGCGCACCGTTGGATGATTTCGCGGATCAACTGGCGCGCGACTTGGATGGTTTCTTTGAAATAATAAATAACGAGGTCGAAAACGCCGCGCGGAGTGCTGCAAACAACAAAGCATTTGGAGCCAGTCTACGGCAATCGGCTTTCGGTGCGGGTGCGCCTAAAGCCGCCGATGCTATGACGCAATTAGATATAGCGATAAGCGAACTCGCTGAACCTGTCCAAGACTTCACATTAGATTTAGAGGGAATGGAACCCGCAGGGCATAGCGCGGCACAGATTACAAAGGGGGTCGTTGCTGGGTTAGATGCAATTGGACAAATGGCTCCCGAAGTCTCAGCGTTCACCGGGGCGTTTTCTTCTCTTATCCAAGGAGACTACCTCGGCGCGGCGGTGCAGGGGTTCGCAGCACTGACAAGCGTCATAGGGCCGTCTACAGAAGCACAAGCAGAATACCGTAGGGAAATGGAGAAAACCTTATCTCTACTGGAGCAGGGCGCGTCTACCTCGCAAGATATTATTGAAGATTTATTTAGCGGCGATGTAACCAGTGGGCAGTCTGATGTATTGGGAATTATGAAAGAATGGTTCGATTTCTTTCAAGGGGGTGGCTATGGCGACGTGTCCTCTAATGCCGATGCGGTGCGGGAAATGTTTGACCGACTCTCCCGGCTAGATGCCACTGGGACAAGAGCGTTAGACCCAACTGCCGAACTTTTCAAGATCACCGGGGGGTCGTTTGCAGATTTTAGAGCGCAAGTAGACGAGGCTTTTGGTTCGTCCTCTACATTCTCCGAAATCGCTGAAATGTTTTTTGATACGTCTGATGCCTTTGACGATTTACGGGACTCCACCGTAGCGGCGAAAACGGCAGTCGGTGACCTTACTGATGCGGAGAAGGCTGCTACTCGGCTTCGGGTAAATGCACAGGAAATAGGACTACGGACTACCCTCGGTCAAGACTTTAAGAAGGCTGGAAGCGATCAGTTTGAACGGGCTAAAGCTTTCAAGCGGTTTGAGGGGGCTGTGGCTGCTCTCAGACAGAGCGCGACTCAGATGGGGCGTGGTAGCGGGGGAGTAAACGTAGGCTCTACCACGACCACGACAGGAAGCACAACGCCGGGTAGTACAACCACTGGGGGAACCACTACGGGCAACGGCTCTATACTGCCTACCACAACGATCACACCCCAAGTCACCGTCAACCCGGTAAACCTATCGCCCGAAATGCTTGTCACCGTTCCCACGGAAGAACAGTTTGAAACGTATTATTCGATAGACCTACTGCCGCATATAAGCAACCCCCTACTTGCCGTGACTCAACAGGTTTCGGACAACGTAGCGGCGAATAAAGTCACCCTCCGTCCGTGGCATTTATTTTCTGTTCCCTCGTCTAAGATGTGGGCTGGATATTGGGGTCTATTTTTACTCAAGAGAGCCGATAGTGATACGCATGGCCCTGACAACGTAGCAGACCAGATAAAGAAGAACACCATTGCCAATAAGCAAACGATAAACCCCGGTGATATGTTTTCGTTTCCCGACAGTTCGGTATGGCAAGGCTACTGGGACGATTTACTTCCAATCGTCGCCTCGGTAGGGACACAAGATCAGACTGGAGGTTTTAGCGGCGGGTATGGCCCCCAAGCCGCCGCAGCCCAGATAAAGAAGAACACTATTGATAATAAGCAAACGATAAACCCGACTGATATGTTTTCATATGCAGATAGTTCAGTATGGCGAGGCTTTTGGGACGACTTGCTCCCGGCGATCGCTTCGGCGGGTTCAAGCAATCCACATGAAACGACAGGGGGGTATGGCCCCCAAGCCGCTGCTAGCCAAGTGGTAGGAAACATCAATCCTCACACGATATTGCCCACCGATCTATTCAAAGAAATAGGAAACGACTCGGCAGGGCATTTCCGTTCATACTGGGAACAGGGATTGCATAAATACATTGTCGGCGAAAATTATGGGCCAAACGCCGCGATACAGCAAACGAAAGATACTATCAATAAATGGACATTGACCCCATCCGAGATAATAGGTGGGGTTCCCAATTATAGTGCGTGGTTCGATCACTTCAAGGGGCTGAACTTAGATTATCATCTTTTTTGGGGTCTGTGGTATGCACTGCGCGGCATTTCTGTTCGCGTAAATCTGGTAGACCTTATAGATTTTAATGCGTCTGGAGTGCAAGAAGCAATTAACACCGCAGTTCAAGATGCTATTAACGATAGACAGTATGACGATTCACTTGGCTACGGAAGCGGTAGGGCATAATGGCAACGACAATTTCATTTGATGATTTGACGAACCCGGCTATCAACCTCCCCGTTCACGACTACCCCTCGCAGGCGTTTGTTCACCTTGACCAGAGTATTCAGCAAGCAATGGGGGGTCGTATAACGAACATTGAACGGGGCAATGGAACCCTCACCCGATGGGTCTTACAGTGGCAGCATTTATCGGTGGCCGACTTTGCTATTCTCAAGACGTTTTTCTATACCACGGTCACAGGTGCGTCTACGACTGTGACTTATACAGACGAAGCTTCTGCGACCCATACCGTCAAATATCTTGGGGGAATTGAACGCGCTCAGTTGATAGACTACGATAGCTATCGGGTGGACATTACTTTGGCTGAAGTCTAATGGCAAGAACGCTAACAGCGGGGCAAGAAGCAGAGCGCGTCAAAGATGGGGTGTCGGGTGTCTGGACCGTGGTTGCTACATGGGACGAATTCGGAGAAGCGACCACGACAAAGCGGTGGGCAAGCCGCGCCTATACTTTATCGTCTAATACCTATGCAGGAATTATTGCACAGAACGGGCTCGATTTCGGGATGTTACGCATTAAGCCGAATGGTGGGCTTGCCCCGGTTTATAGCTGGACTTTAAAACTACGGGACGAGGAAGCGGAAAGCACGATCACCGATACGCACGTTGTTGCCAACGATGAAGTGATAGTGTATTTCCTGTTTCCAACGGGGAGTGAAACCGATAGTGATCGCATAGAAGTAATGCGGGGAGTAGTGGAACGAAATACTACCCGCAGCAACGTCTGGACGCTGAAAATAAAAGACGATTCCAAGAAAGACTTGATACAGATACCGACCACGACCCTTGACCCGGTGACATACCCATACGCCTATTCTTTGGGGGCTATTATCCCCGAATGTTTCGGCAACCTAAATATCGGGCCAGACGATGTTTCTAATAGCATTGTCTCGCTCGCTCGGTGTCGCACCACAGACCGATTCGCTCTTACCGCTTCGTCCTCGCTAAAAAAGAAAACAGGCACAACGGTCTATCAGTGGTATTCGGCATCCCATCGCTTTGCTAAGTTGGTCACGACCTCAGAATTGGCGGGCGTTGTTACGGTTGATGACCCAGCGCGGATCATGTGGTTGCGTCCCTCGCGTCCGAAAGTTTCTAATGATGTTTCAGATTGGTATGACACGGTAGACAGCAACGCCTCTATATCGGCTGCGATTGTGAATACAGATAACTTGGATGTCTGGTTGTCTGGTTCACCGAAGTTGGGTGCTATGACCGCGCTGTCCATAAAGATTAAAGCATCGGGCAGTTATAATTACACGATCTACAACGACACAACTTCTATCACCGGGCCTACTGGGGTGACTGGCGATACGTCCTATGCTCTCACCCTCGGCAGCTTTGACGATTGGGCTTTAAGCCTTTTGAACGTGGAGATAGACGGAACGGGGAACGCTACTATTGAGGAAATTTATCTTCAAGTAGAGTTTGACGATTTCTTAGCAGTGAGTGACGAGGAACCCGACCTATTTCAAATTGTTTCGGGGTGGGAAGATTTAACTACCGCTTACAATGACGGTGCGGTGGTCAATAGCAGTGGTTCGGTGCTACGGAACCCGGTAAACATCCTCCAAGCTCTGTTGCGGGGTTCTAATCTAAACAACCTCCCGGCAGCTAGTGTAGATTCAACCTCGTTTACAATCGCAGAGGCTTCGCGCAGTTCGTGGAACTTTGATTTTGTAATGGACGAGCAAGTAAGCGACCAATTTTTAGACAAGTTCTGCTTTGAGGCTGGGCTGTATCTGTGGAACATTGAGGGACAGTGGAAATGCGCGGCTATGGATAAAAGCCGGGTTCCTGAGCATTTCTTTCACGGTGGGTATCATATGCCCATTGTCGGCTCTGCCCTTGAGCCTATGAAACAGCAATACGACCTTGAGATAACCCCGGTAAATGCCTCAAGTATCTTTAACGAAATTGCTATTCGTTACGCCCCCCACCCCGCAACAAGCAGACCACAGAAAGCGGAAATAGCCAGTGGACAGTATCGCCTCACTGGAACCGCGAATACCGTAGAAGTCGGTAGCACCCTTACTGATGCGTCCGCTACCTTCGTTACGAATGGAGTAATAGCCGGGGAACATATCTATGTTTCTGGGGACACCCTCTATTCGGTGACTTCTATTACTTCGGAAACGATCTTGGTTGTAGCCCCGGTTGCCGGGGGTGCGGTTACAGATGGAACGAGTGTGACGTACTACCTTGGGCCGAATATAGATGGGGACGCTTTTGTTTCTCAGCAAGCATATAAGGTGGTCAACGCACTGGGCGGCAACCGTCAAAAAACCTTTTTAGATGATGGGGGTTTTAAATCTCAATTTATAAGGAACGAAACTACCGCAGGTCTTTTGAAAGACCATGCGATAGAGTGGTTTTCCCAGCCACGTGACCGCATTAAATTTTCGTTGTCGCATGATGGAATTTTAGTAGAGCCGGGAGACTTTCTTTATCTAGACCACCCCAAGCTCAAAAGCTCTCAGAGAGCCACAGAGGTGACTTTAATTATCGAAGCGGTTGATAGTAGCGAAACGGTGATAGACGTAACCGCGGGCGAAGCCGGGCTACTACGGGCCGATGATTACATATACCTCCAAGAAAGCAACAGCACAGCCCCCGAATGTATGAAGATTATTAGCGTAGACACTGGGACGGATCAGATCACGGTGACACGCGCTACGCTGAACACGAAAGCGCAAACTTTCTCCACTGGGGTAACAATTTATCATGTCACCGAAAAGTGGGTAGTCACTGGAGTAAAACCCTTGTCTCCTACGAACACCAAGATTCAAATAGAGGCAGAAGAAGTACCCCCATCTTATTTCCCGGTGGGCGTAGTTGTAATAGATGCTGCACCAGATTACTCAACGGCAACCGCGTCACAGAGGGCGCAATCGGGATTTGCCTCATTACGCAACGGGCGGCAGGTAGACACCGACCCCAGTAGCGCAATTTCTTTCGCGGGATAAACAGCAATGGCAACGAATACTTATACCTACGGTTCGCTCGGACAACGATGGACGGTAGGGGAACCAACAAGCAAAGGCTTACTTGATGTAGCCCGAAATAAGGCAGACGCGAACCGCTGGACGTTGGAGCAGTTCCTTACTGATCCAGACGATACGACAGCCTTTGCTTTAGCGGATGGCGTTATTGCGACTACTCAATCGGCCGCCGACAACTCGGCTAAATTGGCAACCACAGCCTATGCAGATACGGCTGCCAGTGGGTTCGCCTCCCTCTCAGGCTCCACGAACAACACTATCGCCACGGTCACGGGAGCCAATGCGCTGGCTGGCGAGGCTAATCTGACGTTTGATGGCTCGACACTGACTCTTGCGGGCAGTGAAGTGATTACGGGCCAAAGCATCAGTGTGGGCGAGGCACCATCAACGTGGGCATCGGCATTTGACTTTGTGCAGATCGGCGGCACACTGGCCCTCGCATCACAGCCGGGAGTGCAGGCCTCGCAAGCGGCATGGATTGTCCAAAACGCGCATTACGATAGTGATGGCTCGTGGGAATATCAAGCGACAGACGAGGCTTCGCGCATCGGAATGTCATCAGCCAATATTACGTTTGATAATGCCGCCAGTGGCACTGCGGGTAATGATATTACGTGGTTAGAGCGTATGCGGATCGACTCCAGCGGCGTAGTGCATATCGGTGGATCTACAACTACAAGTAACTGGTCACCAACGGCATACCTCAACATAGAGGGCGCGATACCTGCGATCACACTCCGCGATACTACGGGAAGCGCAGACGATTGGACCTTTGTTAATAGTAATGGTGCGCTTACCATTGCCAATGACACGAACAATACGCAAGACTTAGTGATCGACTCCAGCGGCAACGTGGGGATCGGTGTTACTCCAGTCGCTCCATTGCACGTCCAGAAAGATCAAAACACAAGCACAATCTTTCGACTAAAAAATGCAACTGCTGGAACGGCGGCACGCGCTGGAATGCAGCTGTTTTCCAATAGTGCAGAATTTTACATGAATACCTACTCAAGTAGCTATACTACATCTGGCATTAATATGGCCAACTCAGTTACGCTACTTGCCAACAACGCCTCACAATTAAATATCGGTATTCAGGGAGCATCTCAACCTTTAACATTCTGGACCAATAGCGCAGAGCGTATGCGTATCAACTCCAGCGGCAACGTGAATATAGGCACGGCGCATACTGGCGCGGCAAAGTTTGAAGTTAACAATAACGCCAACGGTGGATTCATATCGGGTAAGGCGACGCACGGGGGTGTAACTGGGAATAGTCTACAGATGTGGTTTGTCAGTTCATCTGAGGCAGATGGAGATGTCCCCTTCCAACTGAATGCAGCTTATGGGAGTGGAGGGACGCAAGTAGGCGCGATAGATTGCACGGTAGATGATAT
>Ga0307488_10000207_pt1 | contig 45028 bp, 42 predicted proteins | sample SB02metaG_FD_202248 | JGI IMG/M metagenome (GOLD analysis project Ga0307488, IMG submission 202248) | Sea-ice brine microbial communities from Beaufort Sea near Barrow, Alaska, United States - SB 0.2 | ecosystem: Environmental > Aquatic > Marine > Coastal | place: USA: Alaska | collected... | reverse complement strand
GACTCACCGTTGGGGTCAGACATGGTTTTCTCATCGTCAGACTCTTCTTCTGGAGCATTCTCTGCCATCCAAGCGTAGAGCTCTTCAGAGAGGTTCAGAACATCTTCTGGAGTCTTGGTTTCTGCAACCCGCTTGACCCAGACCTTTTCTTCAGCAGTAAACTCAACCTTCTGTTTCTTGAAGAACAGATTGATCCGATCAATCAGGTTCAACTCAGAAACATCCTTGTCAGCAATACCGAAGAAATCTTTGGCAGTCAGGTCACAATATCCACGATTGAAGACTGCAACAGAGCCGGGATACCGATCCTGCACCATCCGTTCGATACGGGCGTCTTCAACGATATTCACAAACGAGTGATTGATATTACGAACCTGTGCCTTCTCAAGCATATCGAGAGGCGTCCAGAGTGCGTGAGCAATCTCATGGCAAACCATCAGGTCATAGATATCTTTGGTCATCTCCTCATCCTTCCAGATGGGCAGACCCAGTTCCCGTGACTTGGGATTGAAATATGCCGTGTCCATCTTCTTGTGGACAACGAAGATATCCTCTTCAGCGAGGAGTTTTGCGAGTGTCGATTTATTTTTCATCATACCTTACATTACCATACGAAAGAGGTTTTGTCAACAAGAATCTTAGCCTAGTTCCAAATTAATTCGCCAGTGACATTCGGGGTCTTCACAACGTATCCAAAGAAGAAACCTTTTGCTTCCTTGGCAGTCTCGAATTTCTTCTCGAAATTGATCTTACCATACAACTTGTATTTGACGGTATATCCTCGTGTTTTCTTGGTCATCTCTATTTCCTTATTTCTTATCATACCTTACAGTAACATACTGGGTAGGATAAGTCAAAGGAATAATGAGCTCTAATGTCGTTTTATATGATATTTAGGGAAAGTGTGACATTTTTATCACACTATCACGATTTTGGTCTATTTCATCGATAGAAGTGACTTCTTCATCATCTTTGACGCTCTACGTTTTGCCATGTTCAACTTTAGTCTACTGACCCGTTGAGTGAAGTTCGTTCCTTCCATATGGTCATACTCATGCTGGAAGATTCGTGATTCAAGTCCGTGCATCTCTACCTGTACCAGTTCCCCGTCCACATCATAGTATATACACCGGATACCCTCTGAGCGTGGCACCTTCAACCACAGGCCGGGCCATGTTAAGCAACCCTCATCCATAATGATCTTTTCAAGTTGATACTCTGTGATCAGGGGGTCAAAACAGGTGATCGTCTCTTTTTTCTTAATATCTGAATACATGATGAAGGCACGTTCTTGAATACCAATCTGATTCGCAGATAATCCAATACCCTGATAATGTTCCATTGCACTGAGCAAACGATCATGTAGCTCCTTGCGGTCCAAACCAATAGAACAGGACTCCAGTGGGTTCTTTAGAATTGAGTTCGTTACAGAAACCAATTGTGAACCGAACATCCTCTTCATTACATCTAGTTCGTGTTGTGTGTAGTGTGGTTGCTTATTCCACCCGTCTGAATTAACTGTCATTATGTTCTCCCATAAAAAGTTGTACCGAAATCTGGTAGAGTTTGCTTATCAAACAAATACCACGCACAATTGTCTTTGCCTGTCATATTACCAAACCACTTAATTCTACCTACACTTACAATCTTATGTAAAAACGGCATATAAGGTTGACTCTGTTTAGTATGCATCCAATCCGCATCAAACAACAGCCAAGTAGGACGTTGTGGAGCAAAGTGATCTATCATAGGATGAAGCACTTTCCTGTCCCATGGCGGATTTGTGATTACATAATCTGATTCGACAAGTTCATCAAACCCTATTTTATCGTATGGGCTCGTATGTATTCCTTTTGCTTGTGGTTCAATGTCACTGGCCCACATACAAGTTCCCTTTGTCTCTAGATGATCAATCAACACACCATTGCCAGCACAAGGCTCTGCAAACTTAAATCCCTCTGGTAAATGCGGTAATAGAGGTTCTACTGCTTCCATCGGTGTAGGATAGAAGTCTCTAGGTTTGCGTTCAAAGTCACTACGTTTTCCCAAATTTCACCAGAGCGCAACACTCCCCCCCCTCAGATATATCAAAGTCATAATTTCTTTTCATACCCTCTTTTAACATTCTATTCACCACTTCTTCACCCTTATCATTGAATCTATAATCATGACACAAAAACCAAAAATTGTCAAGTGTTTTCTCAAAAATATTTTCACAATCTTCAAATTTTAACCATCCGTCTACAAATACAAAATCAAAATCAGATATACCCCTGTCCCAAAACTCCATGCTTTCTGTGTCGGGGTATCTTATAATTCTCTCAAAACCCTCATGAACTATGAACCTGTCTCTATTCTTATCTACAGTGTGTATCTCACAATCACTACCAAGAGCCATCGCATATGCAGATTTACCAACTAGGGTTCCAATCTCCAATATCTTTTTTGGTTTGTACTCTAGGCATGTTTCGTACAGAAAATAACAATCTGCATTACTTGTGCTGTCAGGTGTATCAGGCCAATCTTTAATTAACTGCAACATGACTGAAGTTTTTAATTTTCTCAAATTTGATTGTGCTTCGGAACTTGTCTGCGAGTGCGTCCTGTTTATGACTGATCACAAATACGTTTTCATCTCCCAAAGTATTGAGTATCTTTAGGAATTCATCTGTGCCTGTGCCGTCCAAAGAGCTATCAAAGATTTCATCCAATATCAACAGGTTCGTGTTTGTGCTGTTCTTCATCTTTGCAACCGCTCTCCATGTGAACAACAGTGCAAGGTCAATACGCATCTTCTCACCCTCACTAAACGAATCGTAGGTAAACTCATCACGATACCGTGACTTGATGGTTTCCTCAAAATTCTCGTTCAATGTGAAGTTCACATAGAACTCCATTGACGTAAGGTAGGTATTAATCAACTTATTCATGATAGGAAGATACTGCTTGATGATCTTGGTCTTGATGCCCGTATCCTGTAACATACTTCGTGAAGCTTCTGAGTAGGTCTGTTCTTCACGCAACTTTGCCTTCTGCATATCAAAACCAGAAAGAGTTTCCTTTAACTCATTCAGTTTTTCATAATCACCCTTATTTACCTTGCCGCACTGTAATCCACCAATTTCTGCTTGCAGTGTCGCATTGAACTTTTCTAGTTGAACTAGTGAACTGTTCTCTTTTGCAATATCAACCCTGTTTGTCTGTATGTTCTGATTGACCTCGTTGATGATATTGACCTTAGCCTGTGTTTGTTTCAATTCCTCTAGAAGTTCTCCCATTCCAGAATTGAGTTTTTCTGACTTGGAGTTTTCTTTCTCAATCATATCATCTTTGAACGATTCATCAATATGTTGTTGACACGTTGGGCAATCCTCATTATTCTCAAAGAAATTAATCAGTTTGCTATGCGCCCTATGTTTTTCTTTCAACTGAGACTGAATGTCCTTGAGTTTACTAAACTTCTCTTCAATCTTTGCAGAGTTAGAAATCTTCTCATGCATATTAGAAGTGTCACTCTCAAGGTTAGCAATTCTAGACCTCTTCTTGAAGATTTCTTCCTCATTACCATCAACCAGAAAAGTCTTTTCTTTAATAATTTTTTCCCTGTTCTGTTCTACATCTGCAATATACTTCTCCTGTAGAGAAATCTTCTCCCCAGTTAAACTATAGTGGTAATCAGCTTCACGCATATCATCAGAGATAGTCTTTAATTTTTGTTTGAGAAGCATATTCATAAGTGAGAAAATCTGAATGTCAAGGATTTCCTCAACAACCTCACGGCGATGTTTAGACTTCAATTGCATAAAGGGAATGAATGTGGAGCTACCCAGAATAACAACCTGAGTGAAACTACGATAGTTCAGCTTTAGGATTTGCTGTTCAAGATACTTCTGGTAGTCACGGGAGTTAGCGTCTTGGTTATACAACTTACCATTAACATAAATCTCAAACACGTTTGGTTTAATACCACGAACAACCTTAACCTTCTTGGTTCCAATACGAAACTCCACCTCTACCAGTGCAGCACTGCCATTGACAGAGTTTAGAAGTTGAGGTTTGTTGATATTACGAAAAGGCTTACCAAATAAACCGAAACATAAAGCATCAAGAATAGTAGATTTACCTGCGCCGTTTTCTCCAATAATTAATGTGGTAGAATTTCTATCTAACTGAATTTCTGTAAAGTTATTACCAGTTGACAGAAAGTTCTTCCATCTCACATTCTCAAAATGAATCATAGCTCTAAATCTTGTGCCTCACTGTAAAGTGACCGCATCGTGTTCTTCAATCGGTCCTTGCTTAAAGTAACATCCAACTGGTCAATGTATTTTTCTAGTAGTGTCATGGTGTCTTCAGTATTATTTACGATATCATCAGATACATTGTCAGCATCCAACTCAGAGAAGTCTTCGATAATCTTGACCTCAAATGCGTCAGCCTGTAACAACCTATCTGTGAATTTGTCGAATTGATACAAGTCTTTCTTGTTGACTACAATCAGTTTTACATATTTCTCTTTATACTTAGACACATCTTCATTAGTGTAATCTGTTGCAGTATCATCATAGTAAATCTTCTCAAAAATACTATGGGGATTAATGATACGTTCTAGTTCTCGATTCTCTGTATCAAAGATGTGAAAACCTTTCGGATCATTGTGATCACTCCAAGTAATCTCATACGGAGTGCCCAAATAATATATGTGACCATCATCTGATTTGTGATGAAAGTGTCCACTAAAGCATAGGTCAAACCTACGGAACATTTCTTTATCCCACCCACCTTCAGATTTATGTCCCTTGTGCATCTCAAAGCCATTTACTTCTAAATGACCCATCAAAATCTGTGCGGGGGAAGTCTTCAATGCATTCATTACAACTTCATAATTACCAGCATTAATCCACGGCATAAACTGAATAGGACAGTCATCAAACTCCACAACCTGTGGGCCAGTATAGATGTTACACCTATCAGAACCTACCAGCTCTTCCATTGAATTGACTTCGTTGGTGTTCTTATAAAAGGTGTCATGATTACCAATGATAAGATGAAGGTCAATTCCCAACTCAGAAAATCTGTTGATGAACCTCTGCCTAAAATCACTAGCAGTTTTAAAACTGATGAACTTTCTACGATCTGTAACATCACCCATATGAACACAGGTAGTAATTCCCCTCTCAACTAGAGTGGGGAAAAACACATCGTCATAGAATTTGTAGAAATAATCATTGATGTTTTGATTATCATTTCTGGCACCAAAGTGAGTGTCAGTTATAATTGCAATCTTCAACGCTCGTCACCCCGAATCGCCACCTTATCAATATCATCATCATCCATAAAATTTTCTAGTCCTTTTTTACTTTTTTTTTCTGTCTTCTTAGTTTTATAAACATCTTCCATTGGAAGATTGTCCATTGCAAAGGAATTATCAATACTATAACTAGTTGAATCGCCCGGCATAGTATCATAGGATTGGTAGTTACTACCCGCTACGATTCTGTTTTTAACGTGAGTTTGCTTCTTTTCTTTTTGAATTCTTCTGATGAATGCGTAGTAGATGATTTGGGTAAAGTATGCGAAAGGGTTGTTTGACTTTTCTGGATTGAAGTTCGAAGCATATTGTAAGCAGTTTTCGATGCCATCTGAAATCATATCATCCTTGTATGTGTAGTTAATAAAATTGGGGCGGTAAGACAGATGCGTTGCAATCTTCAAAAAACATTCACCAATGTAGTTTGTTACAGCGGGTTTCCGTCCATCATCGTCTTCTTTTGAAAGCTTGCACGCTTCTTTCCACTCAATCATCGCCTGTAGAAAAACTTTGTTATCCACATAATGTTCACCTTTTGATTTGGCCATTAGGTATACTCCTTAATCTTTACTCACTATACATCAATACACTTATAATGTCAAGGAACATTATAATTTAAAATAATCTTCGAAGGAACCTTGACTCCACCCCAAAATAGTGTTATATTGATCTTGTCTTGGGTTGCAGAACTACATTAATGAATATATTTACTTTCTGTTTCTAGTTCATCTAAGAGCTCTTCGTAAATTTCTTCATCTTCGAAGTCATCCACAAAAGGTTCATCATCTATATTATCTAGTTTGTTTAATATACCTTCATAATATACACTTAGTCCGGGCGAGGCGGGTAATATAATAATAACATGTTTAGGATCAAGCTCAAAATGTCTTTGTTCTGTGAAGGGTTGAACCCAACGAGATAGCATTAAAGATTCTGTCATGCCTGTGTGATTAACTCTAGATTGGATATTCATTAACAGGGGTCTTGAAATTTCGTATTTACCATTGTCTTCGGAAAGCTCACAAATGATATTCTCACCACTAATGAGCTTTAAGATTTTATATGTATCTGTGTTCATTTTAGGTTTACCTTACTAATTTCATAGTTGAATTGTTCTGCATTGTATATATTTATGCGTTCTTGAAAATGGTTAAGTGTAAAGTTACTCTGGTGTCTAAAAGTCAAATCATCTGCAATATCAAAAATTAAAACGGAATCTTTATTCTCCCCCTGACGCAATCCTCTACCGATACTCTGGAGCACTCGAATTCTAGACTTAGACGGACTTGCGAGCACGATGTTGTGAATATTGCGAATATTAATACCAGTACTAAAGGTGCCATAGGATGCAATGGTGATAGAGTTTTTTTCACCCTCCACAACAGATCGTATCCTTTCTCTTTCTGTGGTACTTGTGTTACCATAGATAAAAAATACCTTTCGCAATTTGTCATCAAAGAAACCTTGCTCTTGAGATTTCATGACTTCCTCATAAAGAGGTTTGCCGTGTTTTTCTACCAATTGATATAAACATAATGTATTACCGGGAAGATGCATCAACAGCCCAGCAAGAAATTTATTTCTAAGTTCATGTTCGCCAAGGAATTGTAGTTCCTCTGCATAAGTCATTCTCTCTCGTATATTCTCATGTTTTAGAATAATGCACTTGATTTTGAGGTCAGCAAGAGATTTCTTCTCAATTAACTCCTTTGTGGTAGTAACTTTTTCAACAGGACCGAATAGACCTTCTAAAACAAGTTGGTGCGTCTGCGTCCCGTCTAGGGTGCCTGTAAGACCGAATCTGTACTTACATAGGTGTAACTTGGTCATGATACCAGTTAAAGATTTAGCCTTAAACATATGCGCCTCATCACCAATCACACAACCGAACTGTTCAAAATATTTCTTTGGTAACTTGTAGATAGACTGCCATGTCGATATAACAACGTCTTTCTCAACCTTACTGGAGTGTCCTTGATATACCTTCTGACAGTATGTGCCAGAGCTCCATCCGTAGTCTTCGAAGTCTGAATACATCTGTTCTACGAGTGAGGTGGTAGGAACTAGTATCAGGGTCTTCAATCCCATCATATGATAATAACGAACTAACGAGTAGATTATGAGTGATTTACCCGAAGCAGTAGGAGAAACAAGAAGAGCACGATTTCTGGCAATACCGTGATGTACCGCATCAATTTGGTAGTCACGCACTTTGAGAGACTTCCCCCCAGATTTTGGTTTAAGTGACCTGATGAAATCTCTAACCACTTGACGAACAATAACCCGCTCATTTTCAACTCCCTCTTCTAATATATATTCAATTCCGTTTTTCTGGCAGAAACCCCTGATATATTGGAGCAATCCAACATATATCTCACCTGTTGCGGGGGAGAAGAGTCTTATCTTACCATCCCACATTCGACTTCGGTAGGTTGGCATAAATTTAAAACCGGGAACCTCAAAGGTAAAGAACTCTGTCAACTCTTGTCGAGTAGAATCTGTCATCCCATCTAGGACTAGATAGACTTCATTCTTTTTTGATATACGCATTAGATCATACCAGCTTCAAACTTCTTCCAATCTGTTGCGTTGCGAATATCCCAACCACGATTGTCGATGGACTTGATCACACCCTTACAGTAATCCAAGCATGAGTCGTAGTAACCAATTTTATTTTGAAGTCGAAGAATATCGTCATCTGATTGAATATACATCTGAAGGTCTGTCTTCATAACCTTGATGTCAAAAGGTTTTGCAGCATATATTTTTGCATCTGCCTTACCACCATAGTATTCCCATTTCTGTCGATACATCTGTTGGTGGTCAGTTTTTGCTTTGATAAGCAGAAGTTCAAAGTCAGCCTTGAAGTCCAACCACTTCTGTTTGATCATTTGATTTTTGAAAGATTCTTGATCAATGTGTTCGTGATCAGTTACGGGAAGGTCTTCCCTTGCAGTTCGTTTTAGTGTCTCTAAATCCATGTTTACCCCATAATAAAAAAAGTGAGCAGTTTGGTTTCTCTCTGTGATATATTGACCCTGATGAGTTCGAACGAGTTGTCACCAGAAATTAAGTCTAAAGATTTGATAAATGTTAAAGCTTACCAAACCTGCTCACTCTTATTTAGACACCCTCAAATTTATAGATTTGATATTTGAACGTAACATCGGCAGTCATATATTCGACATCTGTTGCACCCTGCGTGTAATCTAATCCGCTAAGTGAAATAGGAAATACATTTTGAAAGTTAACATTTAGAATTGGGTTATTCTTATTCGATAAAATCATAAGAAATGCATCTGAGTACATTGCTTTATCAGGAGTTATATTTCTAATGAGGTCAACTGGTGGTGTTGAACCACCAGCAGGCGTGTTTGAGGTCACATCCCTATGTGTTCTAAACTCAGCTCTGTCGGATGGAAATCCATAACCAGTAAGCCAGTTGTGTAGTGATTGATAATTTTCCAAATATTCATCGACAATAAATGTGATAGTAAGGTCTGCATAAGTGAGTTTATCACCCATGATTGGAATATTATTGAATGGGTTTGCAAAATCTACTGATGCGCCATCGATGCCGGGTAGGTTTGCATTGATCGTAAAGAACTCTACCTTTGGTAATTGTTGAATACCAAAACGGAACTGAGTTGGACTTGCATAGTCTAACTGATCCGGTTGTCTTGCGAGGGGTGATGATGCTGTTGTCATGCATCTATTTATAATAAAAAAAAGGGGGAGCAAGATGCTCCCCCAAGTTTAGTAGTTTCCTTATCTTACATAAGGTTAGTAACTTTAACCCGACGATACCAAGCATTGGTGTTCGCATCCAGTGAAGCATCGGTATTAACCGTGTCACCAGCAGCAACCGCACCCGCACCAGCGAATGGGTTAGCAGCAAGACCATAACGGGTCTTGAAACCAATCTTAGGCTGGAAGGAATTCTCACCAACCGCACGGACCATCTGTAGTGGAACGTATGGGCAGTAGAAGAAACCAGCATCATAAGGTGATGTGCCCTTGTAACCACAAACATAATACTGACTAGCAGCAACATTTGCAGAATAGGGATCAACATATACCTTGAAACGACCATTCATTGTACCAGCGAAGGTAGAAGATGTGTCGTCAACGGCGAGGTTGTTGTTCAGAGCAGGTGTGTAATCAAGAACACCGGCCATCTGAAGAGCAGAAGCAACGTCAGCTGAAACGATCAGCATGTTACCCTTGCCACGACGGGTCTGTTGACCAATCGCATTGGCGTCACGTTCGATCTGGAACATTAGACCCTTGAACTTCTCAACTGACCAACGACCATTTGAGTCGGTGTCCAGATCAAAAGTACCAGCAGCAGTTGTATTAACCTGTGCGCCGGGGACAGCAGTTACATAAAGCGAACGAATGACTTCACGGTTGATTTCAGCAAGGATTTCTGTAGAAAGAATGTTGCTGAGTTCCGTCTCGGCGTCAAGACCATGAATTGCCTTCAAGTCCTGTGCAAGTTCCATTGTGTACTCAGCTTTGAGCGCACGGGAAACGGCAGTAACCGTAGACTTCTCAATTGAGAATGCCATTTCAGCGAAAGCGTTCGTACCGCTATCACCAAGAGCTTCTGACTGAGATCGTGTCATACCTGTTGCGGAAGTATATGTTCCGGGCGAGGAATCATTAAGAACAGAAGGGTTAGTCTCTGTCGAACCAACATCACCACCACCGATTGTACCGGCAGCGTTCTGATTAGATACGTCAGGGAAAGCTTCGTCAACGAGAGCTTCTGCACCATCCTGTGAAGCAAGTGTTGAACGCATAGCAAAGATCAGACCCGTTGGACCTGTCATTGGCTGCACACCACAAACGTCATAAGCGATTAGGTTAGGCATTGCACGACGAACTAGTGAGATCAAAATTGGATCCCATGTGTCCATCTGTCCACCACCCATGCTGTTGGTTGGTGCTGTTTCCGAAAGAAAACCACGGTCTTCCTTCATTGCTTTTTCTTGGTTCTCTAGGATGAGAGTAGTAACTGCCCGCTTGTAAGAATCCTCAATCTTTGGTAGATCGGGGTGTTCTAGGACTGGCTGCCACTTTTCTTGTAGATGTTCTGTCTGAAACATTTGTTTCTCCTTTATTAATTACATCTGTTTATAATATTATTGGGCACGCTCTTTGTTACGACTGATTGCCGACATGTAAGCGCCCATAGCTTCAGTCGTATCAATGTCCTGTGCGGTGCCACCATCTTCATCATCAAAAGTTTGTTCAACAATCGTCTTAGGGAAATAACTTTCCTTCAAGGTGTCGAGTTTTGCTTTGAAGGACTCTTCGTCAGCAAAGTCAACATCTTCAGTAAGAGACTTGAACTTTTCAATTTCGGTATCAGTCAACTCTTCGCAAGCTTCAGAGATAACCTGTTCCCGAACCAGTTGGGACTTAACAGATGTAAGGGAGATATTCTGCTCCATGACACTGTTAACCTTCTCTTCCAGTTCAGCAATTTTGTCAGATTGTGCTTCGAGAACGTCATATTTCTCATCAGGCACATCAATATAGTGATCTTCAAACAACTGTTTCAGTCCAGAGATGAAGTCTTCTGCAATCTCGCCCTTTAGGCCACGTTCGATTGCCAACTCGTTCTCTTTAGTCCATGTCTCTACAACGTAGTTGAGATAAGTATCTACTTTTTCTGTAAGAGCATCAACAGACTCTTCCAGTTTTACTTCAAACTCGGAAGTCATATCTTCGTGAATACGAGAGATTTCCTCACGGGTTTTTGATTTAACAGCAGCTTCAAAGATTGTCGCTGCCTTGTCCTTGAACTCTTCGGAGAGGTCTTCACCTTCTACGAGGGCGTCAACGTCTTCCTTGACATTGATGGACTTGATCTTCTCTTCGATCTCTGCTTTTGCGTCCTCAAGTTTTTTGAGTTCTGACATTGCAGCTTCGTCCATCTCTTCTTCTTCAGCAGGGGCCATCATATTCTCATATGCGGCTTTCAGATCGACGGCTTTCATACCTTCCATCTTCTTCATCATCCCAGCTTTGAGCATTTCTTTCGTCATGCGTTTTGCTTCTGTGACAACTTCGCCCTCTTCTGGTACATGACCAGCAGCGAGTTTCTGAGGACCGTCTGATTTACCAGCGCCCTTCTGTTGTGCATCACCTGAAACTGCTTTTGCAGCTGCAGCGGCCTTCTTACCAATCGCTTTCTCTCCACGATCTTCATCGGCACCTTTTTCAACTTTAGCTTCTGGATCAGCACCACCAACATCGGCAACTTCGCCACCGGGTGTTACTGCATCAATTTTCTTTTTGCCTTCGGCAGGAGCAGCACCCTTTGTCTGGGCGTCACTCGCTTCTTCAAGCTCTGCAAGCACTTCTGCTTCGAGCTCTTCAATTGTTTGTTCTAGTTCTGACATAGGGTGTCTCCTTACCTTCATCTGTAATGATTATTTATAACTTAAAGTCTTTTAAGAAACTTAGCAAATGCTAAAGCTTCCTTAGTTGCGTTTCTCTGACGTTCCTTAACATCAAATCCTTTTTTCATCTCTACCATTTCCGCTTCCAACAACGCTCCGTTGTTCCAAACCCACTCTTTACCTTCCATAATACCTTCAACAAAAGCGTTTGGTGCAGAAGGGTCAGCAACAATATCTGCTGCTGTTGCGAGATAGAAGTCGTCCCGCACATAGTTCGCACCACCTTTTTGATCTAGACTGCCCATTCCCCGTGAGGAAACGCCTAGTTTTGCACCTTCATCCATAAGACTCTTCACAATCTCACCCATTGGTGTAGCCATAATTTTTGCCTCACCAATAAAGTTTTTTCCATCAGGTTCTAAAGACGTGATCATATGTGACACTCGTTCCAGATTGACGGTTGGTCCGTCTGGATGTCCAAGCTCACCAAATGCACGATTTTCTTTAATAAAGTTCTTGTTGTATTTTCCAACTTCTTTTTGAAGTACTTCCATAGGATACACCCGACCATTACGGTTCTTGATGTCAGCCTGCATAAAGATACCACGAATCTTGTAGGACTTACTACCGTCTTCCTTTGCTTCGCAGATATACTCTACGTCTTCGACTGCCTCTGAAAATAGTTTCATTGTTCTATCCTTACGCTGTATAGTTTTCGTCTTTTTTGAATTCGATAATAACAAATCCAGATGTACCAAAACAAGTCATTTCATGGTTACTAGAAGTTTCTGTTGTATTTACAGCAGTGCCGGGAATAACACCAGCAGAACCATCATAGTGTCCAGTTCCGGCAAGTCTAATCTGAACAATATCTGTTCCAGAAGCTACTTCTTGAATTTCTACATGACCAGTATCATCATCAGCACTACCTTGAGTCAATGCCCACCAAAGTCTAGAGATGTGTAGTTTTGCACCATCTGCATGTCCATCTAATGTGCTTCCATCTAAAATAGCACCATTGGCCGCAGCATCATCTTCAATATCAACTTTAAGCGTAACTGTACCACCAGCGCCGGGCGCATTAACAACGGTATCTCTGAGTACTCTTGCAACAATTGTCATTCTTATCCCCTAGATCGCTAACATTTCTTTTTCAAAATACCCAAGAAGTTCCCTCTCAGGGACTTTATATTTCTTAGATATATCTGTTATAGTTCTTTCGAAACTATTTAGGAAATCTGAAGGTTTCGCATCCATTTTTTTGAACAAATCGTCCACTGCGTCCTTCATTTTGGGTGAAAGACGTTTATATTGTTTAGATTTCCTGTGTTCATCCTTCTCTACAACTGTAGATTCATAGATTTCCTCAATCCGTTTCATTAACGTCTGATTCCTTGTCTATATAACTTGACTTAACAAATGTGTTTGCAAGTTCTTTGCGTTTAACTTCTAGTGAATCACCGACCCTAGTGGCCATTGTAATACTAAATGCTTTCTCTGCTTCAATATTGTTGCCATCTACAAGAGCATCTACAAATTCTTTACTCATTATTTATCTCCTTTACCAAATTTTTGATCATCATTTGGTTTACCATCTTGTTCTGGTTCCTCATAGTCTGGCATTTGATCCGGTGAAATAACTCCACCATCGCCATCCTGTGGATACCTTGTGATACCGTCACCACCATCTGGCATATCAATACCACCATCCAATGGATCAGTTTCAAGTTCTTTCTTCATCTGAGCTCGCATCTCTTGAATTTCTGCGTCTGTCATATTTAGGACTTTTTTCAGTACATATTCCTTACTGAAGAATGTACCAATATAGGACTGAATACCATCAAGTGTCTGAATACGATCATTAAGAAGTTCTGCGTCCTTCAACTCTGCAAAGTGACCATCTTCCATAAAGTCATACTGAATATGCTCTTGCATACGAGGCCAATCTTCTGGTGAGATTATTCCTTTAAGGAGTAGATTAGTCTTGAGCAAGTCAGTGAATAGGGGGACAAATTTCTTACGAATACGTTGTACGAACTTAGTGAACTTGAGTTCGTCTCTAGTAATTTCTGATGCCCTTCCCATACTGAATCCGTTTTCAGCTTCAAGTCTTGAAATCGGCACGTTAAGTGAACGGTATAGTTTTCGTTGGAAGTATACGATATCATCTATTTCTCCTAGATTTTGACCTCCGGGTAATGTCGTGATCTCTGTGCCTCGACCACCTTCACGGCGTGGGAGCCAAAAGTCTTCCAACATTGACATATGATTACGGTCATCCCGAATCTCACCTGTACTTGCATCGTAAACCAACTTGTTACGATAACGATTCATCACATCTTTTAGATACTGTTCTGCTTTAACCTTTGGTAGATTACCAACATCAATATAGAAAATTCTACGTTCTGGTGCTCTAGAAATACGATAGATAACAATCGCATCTTCGATCATACGCAACTGATTAACTGGTTTGATTGCTTTGTGTAGGTGCGAGATAACTCGACCAGAGTTGTTGTCAAGGAGTCCTGATGGAACATATACTACTGAATCAGCAGCAATTTTAATTCCCTGATCATTACCCTGAGAACCCGAACTTGCAAAACCCTTATCGCTGTAGATAAAATATTCATCTACCTTACTGACCATTTCAACGCCATTCTGGTCAACGCTAGGGTCTTTTGTTGTTTCCCGAACCTTACGAATTTTAGTTGGGTCAATAAATCTTAGATGGGTTAAACCCTTCTGTGGGTCTTTATTGTCGATAACTTTGTGGTAGTATATACGACCATCAACATACCAACGACGAAAGATATCATGACCCTTCTCATTAAAATTAAGAAGTCTTAGAACTTCCATGAACTCAACTCGAATTCTATTTTTAATTTTATCGCTGTATTTTAGATTTGTTAAATCGATATTTACTGGAATATCATTTAGATTTGAAATGATACCTTCATTCACAATATCTTCAACCGCAGCATCACACTCCGATTGCATAGAAATATCTCTATAACGACGAATGAGGTCAAGGTCAGAGCGCTCCCGTCCATCTGTATCTAGTACAGAGGAAAAGAACCCACCGCCTGCAATCTCAATTGCGCCGTCATCAGGAGTGGGGTCAGTGAAAGTTTTTCCACTGAGCCCCTGATCCTTTTTTGCTTTTTGTATTGAAAAGCCGAATAATTCTGCCATAATCTTTTTATCTCCTACTGTCTATTTAGTAGGTTCAAATTAGAAGTTTACGCCAGAAGCTTCAAAGTGCTGATATCTCCAAGAAACTGAGAATTCTTCAACTGCACTTTCAGTCTCCATACTCAGTTCAATTGCAGAACCACTTGTCGTTGGCCAACAGTTACGAAGAATATATGTCTTCAGAACTGTTTCGTCACGATCCAACTGTTCAACAGTTAAGTCTGTCTGATAGTCAGAAGGAGAAACAACACCAGTATTGAGGGCAAAATCATTGATGCCATTTGACCAAAGTTCGATTGCATTCTTAATCATAAAGTCAGTGTCATTAAGAAATGTAACTTCCCAAGCTTCTGGTTCAGCTGCATCACCTGCCATGTAGATTGTACGACCACGGAATTTCAAAGGAATTTCAGTGACAGCACGGGTTGGTAATGCTGCAGCTTTTACAAGAAACGAAGTTCTACGAGTATCAAGACCGATTGCGATACCTGATGGTGGAGTAATAGTTACCCTAAATTGGTTGGCTCTTGCACCACCACCGATTAAACTTGCTTTAAAGTCATCTATATTAGCCATGATTAACCTCCTACCTCACTAAACGCAACACCAGTTCGCACGGCGATGAAGTTTAGTGTAATAAAGTTGATTGACCTTGCTGGTTTGATGTAGATGTCACCAATAAACTCGTTACGGTCAATGACCTCACCAGTGTTATTAGTTGTATCACAAACTACCTTAAAGTCGAAAATACCACGGCGTCCCTGCACATCCCGCAAGAAGGGTTCTACCAGATTACGGAACTGGGCTCTTGTGAATTCATCATTGAACTCAAAGAGTTGGAACTTAGAAGCAGTGGCAATTGCTTTCTCAAGAACAAGGAACAGACGACGCACGTTAATGCGGTCAAATGCACTTGGTTTGGAAAGAGCAGTCTTATCACCAAAGAGTGTAACACCCTGACCGGGGAAATCAACCACTGGGTTAATCCGAGCCTTATATAGAATGTCACGATCTGCTTTCTGTGGGTTATAAGAAAGTTTGATTGCACTACGAACACCACCACGATTGTAACCCGCTGGTGAGAACCAAGGATCAGCAACAGCATCTGTATTTGCACAAAGGCCAGCAGTATCACCGTTCAAAGGAACATGACGATACACATCGTTGTACTTATCATACATGTACTTGTATCCACTATCGAATACCATGTAAGAAGATGATGGGCACTTGTCAAACGCATCCTTGACATTTTCTGTCTGAGTGATAGATGATGTTACACCAACTGTCGCAGCACGATAAGGTGATACGAAACCAACGCAATCTCTACGAAGTTCACAAAGATCAGTGATCATTGTAACGTGTGTATCCTGACCAGCTTCTGTATCTGCAACAGCTGAACTTGGACCACCCATAACTAGGTTGATGTCAAGGTTTTCTGTATCAGAAAACTTGTCATAAGCAATTTCCATTTCACCAGCAGTTACGGAGTAATCATCCGTTCCACCTGACAATGCAGAAACATCAACACCACTTATCACTGTGTAATCCGTACCTGTGGCAATATCTGTACCCCAGTTAGTACCAGCAGCAAGATGGTCTGTCCAGTAAATAAATCCAGAACCACGGAAGATAACATCTGGGTAGTAGTTATTTCCACCCTGTGTTGTCTTCGCTGCTGAGTTCTTAGACATTGATGGAAACACTTCAATGACTGATGCTGTGCGTTGTCCTTTAACATCCACAGCAAAACCTGTAATGTCGCCTGTTGTATCATAAACTGCAACATGCAGTTCATCTAATTCACCACGACCATTTGCAGTTGACCAATCAGATGTGCCGGGAGCACTGTCAAAGAGGTCACTGAAACGCCAGCGACGACGAATGAGAGAGTTATCAGGAATAATCGTCTGAAGTCCGCCACCAGCAGGATCATCAAGAACCCGAATGGTGAGAGTTTCGGTGGAAATCGCAGTAACTTCGTATTCTACGTTACCCGATTCTACTCTGTCATGTCCAGCAGCTGCTGAAAACACCAGAGGAATATCGTTTGCAACAGTGATTGCCTTATCAAGGATAACAGCAGTCTGCGAAGTAACTGTGGCAATTTTAACCACTTCGTCACCATCAGAGATGCCTGCACCAAGAACACGTTGGCCAACTGCAAGTGTCCCAGAAACACCATCAACCGTAAGGTTTTTAGATGCAACTGTAATTGCACCGTTAACGGTTGCAACAATAGCACTTGCATCGTAGAACTGAATGATGTCCCCGATTATGATTGACGCATCAGTTGCATTTTGGTCATCAACTGTGATTTCCAAATCACCAATTGCACCAGCACCATTAACTAGGTTAAGAGAACCAAGTTGTTGTGAAAATGCTCGGGCGCTAGGACAGATATCCACACCAAGTGAATTACCATGAGTACCAGCAGTACGAGCAGCCCACTCACCGTGAGAACCTGACCCATCGGCAAAGGATGCTTCATAATGGTCATCGTCACGAATGAGGATACCACTGTTTGCACCAGCGTTTAATATGGCTGATTCTGCACGAACCACCCTGAGTGCGTCACCATACTGCAAGAAGTTTGCAGCAGTGAACCAAAACTCAAAATTTGAACTATTTGGCTTACCAAATGTCTGTAGTAACTGTTCTTCCGAACTAATCGCAGTAATCGCACTAACTGGACCTTTTTGAAAAGGACCGGCGATGGCACCGATAGACGTAGATACAGCTGGAACAACATTAGTAAGATCAATTTCCCGTACATGAACGCCGGGTGAAACTAGAAATCCCATGTCTTTACTCCTAACTTAAAGAGAGTTATTTGTTATACAGATATTTATAAAAACCCTCTTTTACAAAACTCGTTTTTATAAGTGTTATATCATATAAATAGAATCATGAATGATCATTATGAAAAATACAAAGACACTATCAAGAAAGTTTCACGGAGAAATTACCAGAAACGAGTATATCTCCTAAACGAATTTCTCACAGATAAATCTTGTATTCACTGTGGTGAGGCAGAACATGTGTGTCTCAAATTCTGGCCGTATGATGCAGAGATACGCAAAGTATCCAAAAGAGTTGGAACCAGTGATGACAGTCGTAAAGAGGTATTTCACCTAATTGATCAGTCTGTCATTCTATGTTATAACTGTTACATCAAAAAACATCATGATTTGATTGAATTTATTTAGGATATTACCAACTTCTAGAACTATCTCTCACAATTGGTGACCATCGAGTTCCATATTCGTCTACCATCTCACCAATGTTCTCATCCTCAAGACCATTCACAATGAAACCAAATGGTGCCATATCTTGTTCTAGCATGTCTTGTTGCTCATTCATCATGACCCGTCGAATATCGTTGTTAGTTAGTTCCTTGAAGTATGTCTGGTCAGTAAGCCATGCAAAGATAAAGAGACACGCAACCAAGTCATCGTTACACCCATCATCTGCTTCAAAGGATGACCCCTTTACAATAAAGGTGGAAAGTTCGTTGATGCAATCATAATCCTCAAGAATAAGTTTATTATCCTCAACTAACTGTTTGAGGTTAGAACAACCAATCTTCTTAACTGCTTTAGTCGTTCTTACCCCCAATTGCGCTCGGCCACCACTGAACCCTGCTCCAATGACCTGTCCCGCCCGTCCACGCATACTAGCCATAATAAGGTTGTCATACTCCAAGTCAAACTGCATCGCACTGGCGACCTGTTCTCCTATGTCATTGACCTCAATCAAAACATATGCTTGATTATATGCTCTCGCAACATCGTATATCTTAGAGGGAAAGATAAGGGGTTTCAGTTCGTTGTCTCTAAACTTTGCAGCCACCCGAAAAGGCATTTCACTTACATCTACTACCACAAATGCAGAATAGTCGTTTTGTGTTCCCCTCGCAACATCTGCGACGAGAACATATGTACGATCTGGTTGTGGTGCAACATGAACATCAAGGCCAGCACTAGACTGTATTGGTGCCCGATATGTCAACTGTTTCAATTTGTATGGTGCGATAAGGGTATCAATAGAACCAAGAAACTCACACTCAAACTCTGTATTAAATTGAGCCTGAGAGGTGTTCTTAATCGTTTCCTCTTTCCACTTCTCATCTCTACCGGGAACTTCACTCCAATGAACCTCAATAGGAATATAAGTGTTACGACCTTCCTCTGCATCCACCCATAGTTTATAGAACATATTCATACCATGCGGGGTGGAAACGATCATTACCTTCGTAGTTTTACCCGAACTTATTGTAGGGTAGACTGAACTGAAAAATTGTTCTGCAACATTACTTGGGACATATGCAAACTCATCAAGGAAAATAATGTTGTAAGACCCACCACGAACAGCAGACGCACTAGTAGAACTTGCCAATATTTTTGAACCATTTTCTAACTCCAATGAACCTTTGTTCCAACTCATCACCCCCTGTTGTAACCACTTGGGTAGATGTTCATACGCCAGTTGCAAACGTGACAGTAAATCACGAGCAGTTGCAGCCTTATTCGCAAGGATTGCGATATTGACACTGGGATTGAAAAGTGCGTAATGAAGTAGATATGAAACCATGACGGTGGACTTACCCGACTGTCTGGGTAGTTTACATATAGTGAAACGATTACTATGAAAGGTTCCTACCATTTCCTTCTGGAAATCATACATCTTAAATGGAACAAGACCTTCATCAAGAGAAACAATTTTGACATAATTCTCTATAAAATACTGGGGGTTCTCCATACACTTCTGGTACTCAACAAGTTCTTTCTTCGTCCAGCTTTGAGCGACGTTAGCTTTCTTGAGATTGGGATTACCTAGATATTGATTGTCAGCCATTAATTACATCCCTTTCTTATATTTATTACTCATTATTTTCTCCTAAAAATATAGTTTTTGAATAGAAATGAAAAAGTCGATTTTTTGGCCTTTGAGAATTTTGCCGACCAAACCCACTTCTTGGAAACTTGGATATAGGAATATTATATTCTCTAATATAATCTTTTAAAAACGCTTTACTTTCATCATTTTTAATCTCTGGTGTAGTGTTTAACCAACACTGAACAAATTTTTTATCATAAAATGTGTTTCTGTTTTCTATACCAAAATTAAGACTATACCTTTCATGAAAGTCTAACAGTAATCTTGATGAGCCTTTATAGAAATGAGAGTATGGAAATATGTCATTTAGGTTATTTGGCCAAACATAAAACTCTGAAATATTCTTTGATATATAGTTATCAATAAATTCATCACTACCACTTCCAGTAAGAACAACTTTGCTATTGAATCTTAATTTAGTTTGTTTTCTTATTTCACACTGTGAATTATCTAAATCTAAATATTCATCAGTTATTTCATTAATATTATAATACGGAGGTTTACATAATTCAACTACAGCACTCAAAGATTCTTGATCTTCATGTTCTGGTTTTATCATAAGACTTATAGCATTAAATGTTTTCTTGTTTTTGTGGAGACACAATGCAACTGCACTGCTATCAACACCACCACTTAAAAACAATGTAGAGTTTGGTGTCCACCTTTTTATCACTGCTTCCTCAAACGAATTGACAACCTCATCAAGAGAATTAATATTCTGTTCAAGATTCCAACTTGTTAGTTCATCATTCACTAACTCAATGGTGGTGTCTTTTGTATGAAACCTATAATGACTGTTATGTAAAAATCGTTGACTGTTAGGAGATATACGGAGTGTGGTGAAATACCACTTGTCATCAAGAATAGTATAATATGCCTGTCTTGTACTCCAAGGGTCAGAAAAGAAATCTATGGTATTTCCATCAATAACAATAAATAAAAATTCACCGTCAAGATGTTCTGTAAATTTATCTCCATACTCAAAATATTTCTCAATACCAAAATAAATATCACTTGGTAGTGACTTATCATAGTTGTAAATCTCACCCATCAACAGAAAATGTTTTCCTTCACGTTCTACTGGTTGTGGAGTAAAATCACCTGTAATACTTAAAAGGTGGTGGGTGATATACACATCATCAAGTTTTATCGTGTTAGATAAATCAGGGCCACCCGGTTGTAATATGTTATGATTTATATTCTGCGTAGAATTATTTGTTATCTGAAATGTACACATTTAAATATCATTATTTAAGGAACTCCCTGTTCCTTATATGTTCTTCTTCAATATCATCCTTTGACTGTCCAAAATATGCAACAGCGTTGTGCGTATCAATGAGCAACTGATTTAGAGTTGTATCTTCCACAACAAACTCTCCAAGAATACGACCGTATTTCCCCTTACCATCTTTTCTAGTGCGTAGAACTTGTATTGATCCAATTGGTAGGTGGGACAAAACAAATTCCTTTGCCATTAGTCCATAGACCTTTTCTTCTTTGTCACTTGTCCTTGACTCAGGTGTGTCTACGCCATAGAAACGAATCCTCTGTTTCTTCAACCACACACCAAACCCAAGATCGATATCCACATCAGCTGTGTCACCGTCTATTACCTTAACAATTTTACATGGATACTCATACATTATTTTTCCTTCAGCATTTTTTGCAACTCAGCAGTGCTGCCAACAAACAATGCATTCGTAACACTCTTCGGTGCGTTATTGGGAACCTCTTTGAGTTTTTTCATCTTCTCTTGAAGATCGCCTAGTTTTTCAGTGACCTCTGCAACATTCTTGATTAACTGTCCAGCAACTTCGTATGCTCTTGGATGTTCACCCTCTCTCGCAAGTTCAAGGATACCCTCAATCGCAGTAGAACCTTGTTCAACCAACCGATAGAAGTTCTCTCTTTGGTACTTATAGTCAGCATCAATGTCTTCACCCTCTTCCAACTCTACTGGATAACGAGAAACTTCAGAGATTTTAACTTTTGGTTTTAGAGAAGCTTCGGGTGGAATAACCTCCCCAACTACTCCAAGTGCTTTATCTATGCTATTCATCTTCACCCGTCACTGGATTGTGATTTTTCGCATCCTCAAAGAACGATGTTACCTCATTGAAACCAAAATCGTCATCAGCATCAGCACTGGTTGGATTTGGCGTGACAGTAAGTCTCTGTTGTCGTGTTGGTGATTGGTCAGGCATATCAGTGTATGCATCAACCTGTACCGTCTTGATAACCTTACTGGATGTAACAGGACCATAGAGATAGAACTTGCAAGTGAAACTCAATGTATAAATGATGGCTCTTCTTGTCGTAAAGTCTCCCTGATAATCATCCTCATAAGAAATACTGTTTAGGATAACAGGGATGTCTTTTTTAACACCCATATCAGCGTTATCATTCATCGTGATTGTATAATCTGGTTGAAAGTAAGGAAGAATTTGTTCGACAATCTGTAGTGCATCATCAGATTGTTTTGCAAGAATGTAAAGTTCAAAATCAATATTATAAGGAACAGGCATATACTGGGTGTCTAACTGTTGTGTTTTGGTTGTGTCACCCTTAACTTTTTTGAATTTCTGAACACGGTTTAGTTTCCTACCGGGATCGTAGGTAAGACCTGTTATTTCGAAACCAATACGAGGTAAAGTAACCGCAGCAGCTTTACTCAGGTCTGCATCATCAGCAAGACGAACAAGAAACTTCTGCCTTGGTCCATATGCCAATGGAACTTTCATGGTCTGTTGAACTGTCCCAGCATTGTCCTTACGAACTAACGAGATATTGTTGAAAACCGTTCCGAAACCCACAACTATGTTTCTTATTGTTTCATGATAGAATTGCTGCCCTAGCATAATGTATTCTCCCTATTCATTATATTTATGTAATAGTTGCACTTAATACTATTTATCATTATGTGGGATCACCAAATGGGTTTGACTCTGAGAAGTCCAAGACTGTATCATCCAAGCTATCAAACAATTCATTTTGTGCAGTTTTGTCTACAACACCATCACCGATTATATATTCTTCCGAAATAACGTAACTACCACTTTCAAGCAATAAACTTGTACCAAATGAAGGTGGGTTTTGATTTGCGCCGACTATTGTAGCATCAAGGGTAACATTCGTTGCATCTAAAGTATATCCATTTATATCCATTGTTAATGGCTGACCAACAATACTTTCAATTTCAAGTGTAAACTGATAATCAGAACTCGCAATTGATAGAGAATCTGATATTGCGTCAATATCTGTGATACCTGTATCAAGAGCTTCTGAACCGTAATCGAACAGACGACAGCGCATCTTGTAAACTGGGTTATTGTCCAACTGGTGGAAAGGATCATCGTGATCCACAAAATTAATCTCAAATAATTTTTTGAGTGTTGGATGATAAATTGCGTCGCCCTCTAGGGGTCGATCAGCATCAGTCGCATCAGTTTCATTTAGAATATAAAATATATCTCCTGCTAGTGCAGATTCAGAAAGTGTGCCAGCCTCCAATTGAATAGAGCCAGACGATGTTGAATCTGTACCATCTTCAATTTGTAATTGTTTTGTTTTCTCTTGAAATCGTGACTTACTTACAACGAAGGTTGCTTCACTAAGGTTCTGCAAACCAAACTGAGACATCAGTTCTTGTTCTCCAGCATATCCGCCACCAGAATCTTCCATATACATTTCGATAAGAGACTGAGTATTAAACTTAGATAGTGAATCTTCACCAAGAACAGTGTCTTCTGCAACTAATGTGCGGTCAAGATAATATACATCGTGTCCGTGAATTTGAATTGCTTCTGCAATCAAGTTAGCGTATAGTGATTGTTCAGCTGTAACTATTTGTCCAGTAGTCATTAGTTTGCACTCCCTACATCACCAAATGGGTTTGATTCACTGAAGTCCAATACTGTATCATCTAATGTATCAAACAATTCATTTTGTGCGGAATCACCAATATGATAGCCTTCCTGTACTAAGTATTCTACATCACCAGTATCTTCTGCGTTCTCTATTATGATGCTACCTGTTTCATTTTCTAATGCAAATTTGTCATCAGAACTTGCAACTGATAAATCGTCTGTGATTGCATCAATTTCAGTAATACCAGTACTAAGTTCATCTGAACCATAATCAAACAGACGACATTTTAATTTATAAACAGGATTACTATCTAGCTGATGAAAAGGATCATCGTGATCCACAAAGTTAATCTCAAACAATTTCTTTAGTGTTGGATGATAAATTATATCACCCTCAAAAGGACGGTCTGCATCAGTTGCAACAGTTTCATTTAGAATATAAGATATTTGACTATCAGATATTGTACCAGATTCCAATTGGATAGAACCAGACGATGTTGAGTCTGTTGCTGTTTCTATTTGTAATTGTTTTGTTTTTTCTTGAAACTTTGTCTTACTTACAACAAAAGTTGCTTCACTTAGATTTTGTAGACCGAACTGAGACATAATCTCACGTTCTCCCGCAAACCCACCATCAGAGTCTTCCATATACATTTCAATTAAAGACTGAGTGTTGAATTTAGACAGAGCATCCTCACCAAGAACATTGTCTTCAGCAACAAGTGTACGGTCAATATAATATACAGAGTGTCCTCTATGGTGAATAGCTTCTGTAACTAAGTCAGCATACAAAGATTTCTCAACTGCCAAGTGCGAGCGCCACCGCCAAGCACGAGGTTGACTGGCCGTGGCCGCCGCAAGGCCGGGGGAATGAAAATGTTTATTAACAGCCATGAATTACCCTATCATATAATTAACTGGCAACTCAAACGTAAGTTGGATTTGTTCTTCTAACTTATTTTTCTCCTCTAATGCCTGTGTATAGATAGTTTCTCCATTCATGGTAACACCACCAAGCATTGCAACACCACTGAACTTAGACAGGTTCGCACCCCACTGTTGTTTGATTAGTGTGGTTGCATATCTCTTGAGAAAGATATCGTCAAAGATATCTGTATACGTTGTTGGGTCTATTTTGCGATAACATTCTACAATAATATAGTCTTGTCCAGCAGTAAAAGCGTTCGACCAATCAGCATCTATGTATAAACGATTTTGATGTTGACTATATCGAATTGGTTGTTCACCAACAAGGATGTGTTCCAGAAGGTCGAGGTTGTCCATAGCCATCTGATACTGAATAACAGATGTAGATGATAGGTCATACAAGTCATTAAGACGTAATTGATACTTAACATCAAACATACTGCTACCACCGCCAGTATCAGTGAACGGCCAAACCTGTATAACCGAAATAACAGCAGAAGGCATTGGGATAAAATTAGTACCTTCTAAGAATGTATCAGTAATAGTACTGTCAGCTGAATCCGTTCCAGTTGAGGAAATATTTGCTTTTCCTCTTGCGACATCTTCCTCGGTAATAAGATGTTTGAGATACATCTTCTCAATACCGTCATAGTGATACTGTGCAAAGAATTGTAGTGCTTCATCAATACGGTCATCTGCCTGATCATCTGATACATTAATATCAATGACACCAGAACCTAACGCTCGTAAGCAATAATCTTTGAATGTTGATTTACTTGTGGGAACAGCCATAGAACACCCCTTTTTTATATATTTATAAGGGTTAATCCTTTGGGATATTATCTGTTATGGGGTTTAGTTGGTAATGCTTGATAACTGGGTGTTGCCGGACTCCAAACTGGAAATTTCTGATCTGCATAAGCATCATGTCTGGTTTCTGTAATACCCTCTTTTGTGTAATATTTTCCGTATTTTCCTTCTTTCATAATAAGATCATCAAGCTCTTCTGCATTAAATCCTTCATTTTTCTTTTTATTATACCAATCCAGACATTTACATTTAGCACACTTTCCACAAGGACATTGAGAAACTAATTTTTGTAGTTCCTGTGGTAAAGATTCCCACGTTTGCCACCGACCCATAGGTTTAGTTTTACGATTCATCAACGGCCAGTCGATAGGGATATCTGTGTAATCTCTAAGAATGGAATGATCTACTCTAGAATATAGATTGCCTTTTGCATAAAAATTTTCAATCGGTTCTGTCGTTTGAAAATACCAAGTAGAATGACTCCAATTATATGTAGTTATACCAAGACATATCAAATCAACATCGTGCGTCTCTGACAACAATGCAACATTATAATTTTTTGATCTTATAGTTTCTAACATGGTATCACTAGCACGATCTTCAAACTCTGAAAAATCAAAATCAAAATCACGAACATTTTCTTTCAACCAATTACAGACAATAGGATATTGTAATAAGTCCTGATCAGATGCGTCTAAGTAAAGTATCCTTGATATCACATCATCCGTAGTTTCAGTAAGAAGTTTATACAACATAGATATACTGTCTGAAGATGAACTAGTTGCTGCAAAAATTTTCATAATTTATTCAGAATAGTCTTCCCAGTAAACCTTGTTTACTTTTTTCTGAGTACTAGTCAAATTATTATCTGCATCATATATGTATCGTATGCAGGTGATATTATTTGATGCTTCATATGTTCCACAAGCATCTGCGAACGATTTCCAATCAGAATTACTTGATGCATCGTAATCACCAATCTGATCATTATAAGTATCCAAGTCAGGCCAAGTATGAGTTACAATTAGGGTAAGATCATCAGGAACCGATACAGCTGTCAAGATTTCAGGATTACTGTCATTTTCAATAGATGAAATTTCGCTTTTCGCAGCATCTCGACTATACTCACCATCTCCCCGAAAATTATACCAATTTACGCTGGAGTCTATCCTAGTGTTTTTCAAAATTACTTTTATTGTCATATCATCTCCTCTCTTTAAAGTATTTATATGTTTCCTATTTTTATATTACTAAAATTTTCATAATCTTCCCATTCATGTGGTTTGTTTCTGTGGTTTGTGAAATGCACAAACTTTATATCAGGATGAAACTCCCCACCCATATATATCCAATCGTTTCCTGTCACCTTTTCATATCTCTCAGTCATTTTGTATTGCCAAGTTCTGTTATTTTTAAAATCAATTACTTTATCATCAGCAACCCATCTGGTAAACCACTCTTTAGGTAGTGTGATCAATTCTAGTCTTTCCCTCACGCTATCCTCTACAAAGTATTGTTCACCATTAACAGGCCCACTAGTCTGTCCATTCTTAATATAGAATTGTTGCCAATGATGAATGTCTTCCATGAACTTGTCATAGATATATTTGCATTCCTTTGGGTAGTATTTAAAGAACCCACCATTAATCTCATAAGTGTCGGAATCATTTCTCCACCACCCCGGCATTGCAAGAAACTGTCCCGGCTTTATTGGATAGTCAAATACCTTTTTATATTCACCCACAAGCAAAATATCAATGTCCATCACACAGATAGGTTCATCAGTGTCCATCTGCATACCCCACATCTTGTTCCATTGCAAAGTGACAGATGGGTGATATGGTTCACGAACCCAAATAAAGTTATGTTCTGGTAGCTTGTTCTCTAAATATGTCTCATACTCTGGACCATATTTATCACCGATACGAACTGCTACGATATCCATTTATCATACCTCTGTTTTGTTGGAGTCCATCCTCGTAAGTAAGTTTCATCTGCGTGTTTTAAAACATCCAGTAAGTTATTATACGCATTTACCAACTCATCTAGAGTATAATATGCGTGTGACATGTGATAACAGAAAATGTTAGTTGCGTCGAAAAACACAGTTTTTCCTTGAATTTTTTTCAAGAGTTTATCATAATTTGGTGATATCAAGTCCATCAACCAGTATTCAATGTCATAATCATTGTGCATTTTTTGTTCTAATTTTCTCAAATCTTCAAATGCAGGCATATCTCGCTTTGCATTTTTAGATGAAATAGAATCAGGCATTACCATATTGTGAGTAAGTCTTTTACTGTAATAACCAATTTCCTTTAAAGACATGTTCATTTCTACAATCATTTGTTTTATATCCAAATTTTCTTGACAATAATCAAACAACACAACCTCACCGTCAAACTCCAATCTGTCTACAATTAGTGCAGCACGTTGACCTGCCGTAGTAGAAAATATAATATCAAATTTTTCCGTGGGTAGTTCTCCAACTCTTTCTGTATTCTCTATATAAAATTGTTTCCGTATTCTCGTCATAAATCTACTAAAATAATAATCTTCTATATCTACATTGTCAAGGTCTTTCCAAGATTCAGTTTGATGATCTCTATAATATGAAAAGGATTTTCTCGATCTTTCAGCATCCGTAAAATTTGTGACAGTAGGCATCCCTTCTATCTCAATCCATGGCGGGGTATAGTCATCATGGAAATTGTCGGGGGATCGTTTAATAACATCATATCTATCAGACATATCTGGAGCTCCAATATCCTTCCACATTGTCAAATTTAAATTCATATGTTGATGGTGAAAATATGCTTTACGGTCTGGTTTTGCCATTATGTGTGCTTTGCAAAACTTACCACGCTCCACAAAATCATAGAAGTCTGTTATCGGTGTTTGTCTTTTCTCTGGACCACCAGATACCATATCAAATACCATACCAACTGATACAATCATAGCATGGGTATGATCACAATTTAAAAGAACATCATGAACTTCACTTCTATAACAAAAATGAACATCGTGTCCAGTACCCGAACCAGTTGCCCCACCAGAAATCATAAATGTAGTAGTTTGGGTTTGTTTCTCTATTCCAAAATCCCACTTTAGTTTATCTGGATAAACTACCAGAAACAACATATCTTTAAATCTCTTGTATATTTTTTTATTGTGTGTTTCACCTACCCACAGTGTAACAAATTCATCAAAGCTATTCATTGATCTCTCTCAATACATCTTTACCAAACTGTTTGACCAACGACCTCTTCATAAGTTCTTCACGTTCCTTATTGAAACCTCCGTGCATGATAAAGTGAAACCTATTCTCGTTTGAACTGTTTAATGCTTCGTGATCTACGCCATTGTCAAACCAAAACCCTGTACAGTTTTCAAAGGGTAACTCTTCCTTTGTGTCTGTGCGTCTTAGATAACAATTTTCTGGTTGATAGAAAGCAAGATTTATTGCACCAGCAATGTTTCTTGTTCTACCTTCTTTGTCTCTTTTCTCATTTGAATCGTTGTGTGTTTCAATTGTTCCATTCGGTTCCAATAACATAAATCGCAAACGTCGATAATTTCTGTGTGGAAAATCTTCCAACCACCTTTTAGTCTCAGGTGCGACCTCTGCAATCTCTGTCCATCCCCACTCAACATTATCTTCGGTAAGACCATGACCATTTGGATTTTTTGTGTGATACCACCCTAGTGATGGGTCAGAACCTTTCTCCACAAAACTGTGTATGGCCGCAGAACACCAACCATCTCCATCACCATATCTATGATCTACAAAGAACCCCTCATCATATACTGCTTGTGCTTCTTGAATGCAAACCTCTGGTATCTCTATGTCCATCTTGAGATACCAGACATCATTATCTCTACACCAATCTACGATTTTATTTTTTTTCATTTACCAATCACCATAAACCGTGTCATACCATTTGGTAATTTTTTTGATCCTTTATATTTTATATCTACAATATTAGCTTGTTCTGCAAGATGAAATTCATCTTTTACACAATTAATATGATCGTCATATTGATCATCATCTGTAGATTGTAAAACATAAAGAGGGTCTTGCAATTCTGGATTCCATTCATAGAATTTTGTCATAGGATACATGTGTTCGCAAGCGCAATTTATAATTATGTCAAAATCTTCTTCCAAAGATTTCATCATGATGTCTTTAATAGAACATTGATATTTATTAGAATCTTTGTATCTCTTATTAAACTTATAACTAATTTCCTTTACATCTTGATCAATTTCAAAGTTTTTTATCCACTCTATAGATTCAAAGTTATCATATAAGAGGGGAACAATATATTGAGCAAACCACCCAGCAAGGATTGCAACCCCTTTTGGTTTGATATCTAACTTAACTAATTCTTGGACTAGCCATAATTTACTTTCCAATTGAGATTCGTTCATAGAATCCATTACCCGTTTGAACACATATGGTTCTGAAGTTGATAATGCATTTTTCCAATCGTTTGCTAAGTTGGGAGTAAATTTTAAATATTCCATAACGATTTCAACTCCTCAACATCATTAGTTTCTGCACTATTATTGAACAAGCAAATTTTATGATCTTCTCGTATCTTTCTCTTTTCCATATCTTCTGGAAAAATGTTTCCTTTATACCATGAGTAAATATCTCCTTTAGGAAATCCCTTAAAGAATCCCTTATCTTCATCCCAACAGTTATACCAATGATGGTTAAAATAATTATCTATACTAGGATATGTAAAGAAAATAACCTCAGCATTCTTGTTAATTTTTTGTACAATAGTTTCTAGTTGGCCACGATCCCAACGAATCACTGAAGAATTAATTGGGGTTGACTTATGTTTAGCAAAATTACTTTTGACTGTTATTGTATCGTTCCACCACCCTCTTACAATATATGGTTTATCCATAGGTAGTTCAAAAAAGTATTTTAGGTCTTGGTGTATGATAACATCAAGGTCTAGGAATAAAAACTTATCTCCCTTTATTCTTGGTAATATTTGGGGGTCTTCGTTTAGGGCAAACATATAACATTTACGATAGGCCCAGAAAAAATCACGGTCTTCTAAATAGTACTTGTCCCAATAGGTTGGCAACAGTACATCATAGGGTTGAGTGGGTTTGTCTGTAAGGCAATAGAAGTTGAAAGGAACAGAACAGTTTGCCTCGCACTGTTCTTTTAACTTCTCAACATAGGAGTCATCATACTTATCTCCCCACTTCATACATAATATATTATTCATAATAAGGTTTCCATTCAGGAGCAAGGTCAAGTAAACATGTCCCTCTATATATGTCTCTGGATTTAACATCTTTCATCATTGTGTGCATCAACTCTTCATCATAAGGAACATTTTCCAAATAGTCAACGATCTTTTTAAAATCATCATTATATTCACTTTTCCAATTAGAAAAATATAAATTGATGTATTCTTCTCGTATCTCTGGTGGTATGGTTGTGATAACATACTTCTCACCCGCCCCCCAAACGAGACTTCCAGTTGAAAGCTGATAAAACTTGTCTGGATATTTATCCATGAGTTCATGTAAACCGTGTGTAATCTCCCACAGATATCCTATGTTCAATGCATTGATTGTAGATACAAACAATACTTTTGTGTTAGGAAGAGATGCATATCTCTCAGCATTCTTGTATATCACATCCCACTTAGATGGATATCTAAGATACTGATTACGTTCTCCCCACCCCTCAATAGAAATGTTTATCTGACACTCCTTGAACTCTGGAATGTAGTCGAATATATCCTTACCATCAAACTTGGGAGTGAGGGTTCCGTTAGTGGTAATTCTGAGGTCCATGTTCTTTGCAAGTCCACGGTCAACAATACGTTTCATCAAGTCATAATTATATTTGATTGCCAGTGTCTCACCACCAGTTAGTTTCAGTTCTACCAAATTGTCGATTACAAAATCATCACACTCTTGTATGAAACTTTCTGCGTTCTCATCGTTCTTGTATATAGTTTTATTACCAAGAAATTTAGCATTAGAATGCCCTATGTGTTGGTTCTCCCTAGCAATGCTAGATGAACAACTAGAATCACACATATGACAACGAAGATTACAGAAGTTGGATGGTGCAATCCACTCCATAGTACGAACAAAAAGAGTATCCATATCTGTTTCAAGATACTCTTCCAGTTCTTCCTTGAGTTCTGGTTTGTTATACTCTAAGTATTTGTTGTAAGTTCTACGATGGCTCTCTTGTGAATGTTTTTCCTGTTCTATACAAACTTCACAATTAGTTTCAACTAATGGTCCACCACCATCTAATATCTCCTTACGAAACTGCCGAAGCATATCTGATTTAGAATATTCTTCGATTGTTTTTTTTGAATCAGGCGCTTTTTTGATGACACAGCATGGTTTTATCCTCCCAGAAACATCTGTGACAATGTTCATGAAAGGTTGTGGACAGAACCACTCATACTCTTCAAGTTTTTTAGTCATCATCTTGCTCGTAGATAAAGCTTTTTTGTTCATAGTGCCGCCGTTTCTTGAATGTGGAAAGGAAAAGACGTAACCTATATATAATTTTTTTCATACGCATTATATATCTCCTGTGCTATAATCTTGTGACCTTCACGGTTGGGATGACAATCTTCATCAGAAATTCTTAGTTGGGTTCTTTCTGGGTCAACTTTATCTAATATATTATCAACATTATATCCGCCCAGTTGGGAAAAAATAGGCCACCCAATAAATTTATCAGATAAATTTTCTTCAACATAATCAAAATATGAACTATTAAGAAATGATTTAGCCGCCTTGCGTTTACTATCATTTACTATATAAAAAGCATTTGGGTTTTCGATCCCACCGAAATGTGGTGTACCCTCACCACAATCTATTGTTTTTAATGTTTCTGTGTTATAATAGGAAACAGCAGGTGGGCCTTGAATATATAAGTGGGGTATATCCTTGAGTAATTTTTCTGCTAGTATAAAAGTTCTTAACGCATCTTGAGTGGCAGAATGTTGATTGTGCAATTCTTTGAAATTTTTTGGTTTAAAATTCCAATCAATTTTTGTTCGATCATAATCTAGATTAATGTGCATCCATCTAGTTGAACTATATTCAAAATCTAATCTCTGAAATTGACTCCACATAACCACCACAAGACCAATATTTTTTTCTGTTAAGACTGTATCCACAATTTTAGATAATATATATTTATTCCCTGCGCCGCATTTGCCAAGGTTAACACATTCCATATCAAGCATATCTGCAAGGTGTTGTGGCCACCTTGGAAAATCATGGTCTATATCAGGACTTATATCTGAATTTAAATTATGCTCTGTATAACTACATCCAATTGCGATTAATTTTTTTCTAGAAGACTTGAACATTATATAATTTTGAAAACTCCATTGCATCGTCCCAAGTATCCACTATCGGCATACCCTTTATATTTAGGGATGTGTTCAGAAGCATTGGACAACCTGTTTCATCATACCACTCCTCCAGTATTGAACGGATTACAGAACCGCAATCTTTCTTGACCACCTGTACTCTTGCCGTACCGTCAACATGTGTAACAGAACTATAATCGTGTTTAGCCTTTGCGACAAACTGCATGTACTCGTTCATTGGTCCTTCAAAGTATTCGTCTGCATACTCTTCCAGAATGGCTGGTGCAAAGGGACGAAACTTCTGTCGTTTTTTAATATCGTTCACAGTGTCCTTGATGTCATATCGTGGATCACCAAGGAGTGATCGATTACCTAGTGCCCGTGGTCCAAACTCTGCTCGACCATTTGCAATACCACACACCTTATTTTCCAAAAGTTCTCCCACCACCTCTTTTGAGTTAATACCTCGACCAATAAAAGTTCCAAGATATGGAGATTTCCATTTTAGTTTTTTCTTACGCACCAATGCTGCAGCACCCAACGCACTACCAGCATCGCCGGGTGAAGGCATTATCCATATATTCTTACCTTTAATCTTTGAGTTCGCAACACAGTTAAGCGCACACCCGCCCATGATAACTAAGTTTTCATGGGGACATAACTCTACCAGTTTAAGTAGTTCCCTCTCGTAGAGGTCTTGTATGGACGCTGCAAGGTCTTCTGGACGTGCTTTAGGGAATATATTTCCAACACCCCTATGGTTGTTTTCCCACAGATGGTCTTGCAAATCATATATGGGTTCACCAAATGCAGCCATACCCATCGTAATATATTCATCCTCGTTAGGTTTCAATCCGATACGGTGTGTAATTGCTGAGTAAAGAAGACCAAGAGAGTGTGGGTATTTCCATGACCTAATTTTCTTCATACTATCATTTTTGCATTTCCATATAGACATAGTGTCCCACTCACCGATTGCGTCGATGACTAGAACATTGCACTCATCAAATGGGGATGTGTAGTAACCAGCTGCAGCATGACACTCATGGTGACCAAAATACGTATCGTATTTTCTAAGAGGTTTCTGCCACTTCTGCCCAGCATAGAGTCGCCGCAAGTTTTTACGAAAAGGTTTCTCATAATACGCAACTATGTCGGGTTTATTGATTTTAGTTGTAGGCAATTGTGTGGGATGTATCCACTTGTCGCCCTTCTTTCGGCTATGACGTTCACTATGTGAAGCAAAATGAATTCGGTCATTCCTCAGTAAGCAAACGCCAGCGTCATGAAATCCTTCCGAAACTCCAAGTATATTCATAACAAATCTCCATATTATTTAATTGGGATATACACTCCCTCTACTTCAAATTTTTCACTGTCGGATAATTTAAGTTCAGCACCATTTGTAAATACCATATAGCCCAACAATGCATCAATAGGATTTTCTACCTTACGAATAAAAGTCTTTGCATTTTTGAACTTATCGTTTGAATCTGAGCTCTTCACAATATCTTGTTCAAATATTTTCAGTTTAAGCTTAAACAACTGTTCTTTTTGGTCAGCATTCGTAACATCGAAGTCATCGAATTCGTTAATTAAATTAATAATTATATCTTCAATATTAACAATATTATTATCAATATTAGTTGACTGAGTTTCATCTGCATCACCAAAGGACACATCTTCTCTCTGAGCATAATTACGGAATGCCTCACGAAACTCTTCACGAAACTGTTCATGACGAACCTGAGTACGCTTATCTATATCCTCATAAGAAAATTCTGCAACAAAATCTCTCCACTGCTCATCTTCCTCATCCACCTTAATATAGTGTTCTCGTATAACCCCATCATCTGGGTCTGTCCACAAAACTGAAACAGTATCCAATTCGGGATTACTATAGTAAAAATCTGTAACTTTATCTGACCACAAATATGCCATTTATTTTCTCCTGTATAATATATTTATAAGACTATTAAACGTGAACAATCTTGAATGTGTATGTGCTAATAGTTGCAGCTGATCCATTGGGAAACTCCTGTGAACGGTAATCATTAATATTTGCTAACAAGGTCTGGTAATTACCAGCACCATTTAGTCTTGTATCAACCATAGCAGTACCTCTGGTATTACCAGAACCATTAATGTTATAACTTAATTTATGTCCACCAGTATCCTCTGCTGCATAAAAACGAATATCATTCTTTAAGATTGCATTAAAAGAAGTTGTATCACTAGTTAAGTCAACCTGATTTAGATTACCATCGGCGTCAACTAATAGGGGGGCAACTGACGGAAAAACTCTACCAAAACTAGCCCTTTGTACAAAAAAACTTGTGATGGTAGACGGTTGATCAAGCGTTTCTGGAATACCAGCAGCACTGTACGCACTTGTATCTGCACGGGTATCAAGAAAGACTGCTGTATTGGCACCAGAAACTTCTGTATAATTAGTGACAGATGAAGATGTTGCTATTGTATAAGTACCATTTGTCGCTGAACTCTCACTAGCCGTTATCATTGCATCTAAAGTTGCATATATGAAAGTATCCACATAATCTGTAAGTGACATTGCCTTTATATTATTACCATCTTTGTATGCTGGAAAAGCAATATTGCTTGTATCCGCCTGTGCGCCCAATGAAGTGTCATATGTTGGACCAGTTATTTTATCGTAGTTAACAGTCACAGTTGCGGGTTCAGCAGTTCCAGCTTCATTTAGGAAGGAAGATGTCCTACTTACAGTTGCCGCACCAGCTTGCAATCTGGTATCAGCCATAGTTGGAGAAAGTGTTCCACTACCACTAACAACTGTCACTGTTACAGTTGGGGCGGTTGAATACAAATATGCGATATACGTTTTCCACTGAGTAATATGAGTTGCAGTCATATTAACAATATCTGTTCCGTTATAATAAACTGGTGTTCTAACTGTCATCAATCATATCCTTGTTATATTTATGCTGCTAACGCTGCGTCGGCATATGTAAATGCGCCTGTCATAGATTTCAATGCTGTACCAGCAGAGTTCTGGATTTCTACATCTGTCCCCCCACTGGCCAGTCCGACACGAATCGCTATTACTGCGTCATCAACGTCTTTAATAAGCAATTGCACTGGTGCTGCAGCTGCATCTATATATGTTTTAAGTCTCGCCGCAGTAGTTTTTCTATTTGTACCACCAGCGCCGTCATCGACAATGAACAAGTCTGCATCAACGATAGCAGCACCAATATCTGTACCGCCGTCTATATCAAGGTCAGCAATTGCGATAGACCCATCAGGGAACACTGGTGCCTGACTAAAGGTTACAACACCGTTAGAAGCGATTGCAATGGCATCTACATCTGAAGCAGAACCAATAGTTTTACCATCGCCTATAATTATATCATCAGTGAAAGTTGCAATGCCTGTTATAGCAGCTGTGCCACTAATTTCAACATTACCATTGATATCAATCAAAGTTGAGTTAAGTTCTATCTCATCGTCAGCATTAATATCCAAGTCACCATCTGCTGGAGAACCAATGTTGATAGCAGAGTCACGGAACTGAACTACCATTGCAGCATTCAAAAGAAGTCCTGTATCAGCAACATGCGTAAGGGTTACATCTTTATCTGCACCGAAAGTTACTACAGCAGCATCACTGAGCATGAATAAGTCATCACCAACACTAAGGTCAGCAGCAATACCCGCACCACCTCCAACTGTCAATGCACCAGATGTAGCACTAGTTGAAGCAGTCGTTGCAGTTACAGCAACTACACCACCGGAAGAAATTGTTATTGCATCAGTATCAGATGCCGAACCAATATTACCAGCGTTAGGAATAACAATGTTTCCACCAGTGGTCAACAAACCACCACCAGTGATTGCACCAGCACCAACTATTGTGCCTGATACATCAAGATTACCATTGACATCAATCAGAGTTGCATTGAGTTCAATCTCATCTGTGGCGTTAATGTCAAGTACTGCACCACTAGGTGCGCCAATGTTTTGACTTGCATCGTTGAACTGGATTACACTTGTACCGTTAAGTAATAGTCCGGTGTCGGCAACATGCGTAAGGGTTACATCTTTGTCTGCACCAAAAGTTATTACAGCAGCATCACTAAGCATAAACAGGTCATCACCAATAACCGCATCAGCAGCAACCGATAGACCACCATCAGTTTGTAGTGAACCATCTGTTGTAGAAGTTGCAGCAGTAGTGTCATCTGTTTTGATAATACCACTAGCGGTTATGGCAGCAGTTGTTGTTGCTCCTGCAATAACAGCTGTACCAGAAACATCTAGATTACCATTGACATCAATTAGGGTTGAGTTAAGTTCTATCTCATCGTCAGCATTGATATCCAAGTCACCATCTGCTGGCGAATGAATGGCGATTGCGCTATCACGAAAACGAAGTTGCATTGCGGCGTTGAGCAACAACCCTATATTATGAACATGCGTCAAAGTCACATCTTTGTCTGCACCAAAAGTTAATACAGCAGCATCACTGAGCATAAACAGGTCATCACCAATAACTGCATCAGCCGCAACAGACAAACCACCATCAGTCTGCAATGAACCATCTGTTGTAGATGTTGCAGCAGTTGTATTATCGGTTTTGATAATACCACTCGCAGTAAATGCAGCTGAAGTCAAGGCACCAGCAATAACACCTGTACCAGAAACATCTAGGTTACCATTGACATCAATCAAAGTTGAGTTAAGTTCTATCTCATCCTCAGCGTTAATATCTAGGTCACCGTTACTATCTGACCTAATGTTGATTCCAGAATCACGGAACTGGAGTTGCATATTAGTATTAAGCAACAATCCTGTATCGTGTACATGAGTTAGTGTAACTTCTGAGTTAGCACCAAATCTAATTTGGGCTGCATCAGACAGGAAGTGCATATCATTGCCCGCACATATATCTTTGACAACACCTAACCCACCATCAGTCTGTAGTGAACCACCCGATGTTGATCCTGCATCTGTGGCATCATCAGTTTTGATAACACCACTTGCAGTTATGGCAGCAGTTGTTGTTGCTCCTGCAATGTCTACCGCACCAGAATAATCACCTGTGGCAGCATCTATCTCTCCAGAGATGGTAAGGTTTCTTATTCCTGTGTAATCTTTACTTGAGTCTAGGATAACCGCTTTACTAGCTACTGCTGTACCTACTGCGGTTGAACCAATATCAAGAGCATTGATTTCTCCAACGACAACTGTTGCACCGTCTAGGATATTCAGTTCAGCAGGAGTAGATGTAATTGCAGTATTTGATGCGGCAGCAAGTACAGGAATTGTACCACTCACGTTTGGTAGATTGATTGTTCTATCACCAGTTGGGTCAACGATTGTAAGAGTTGTTTCATGTGCGTCAGCAGTTGCACCTTCAAACACAACAGCGTTTGCTGCCTCCATAGTAACCGTATCAACCTGTGTGGTTGTTCCTGCTACAACAAGATTTGGAACAAGTAATGTACCTGTGCTTGGGTTGTAACGCAATGCACCAGTATCATCCAAAAGTGCATTAGATTCATCGTTGAAGACCACTGGGAAGTTCGTATTCGCAGTGCTATCGGAGACTACAACAGTTTCAGCATGACTAGCAGTCCAAGAAATATCTGTACCATCTGATGTTAATACTTGTCCATTGCTCCCGGCTGTTAGTACAGCAGGATCGCCACTTGCATCACCATATATAATCTTACCCCGTGCAATTCCAGCCATCTTTGCAAGTGTAATTTGGTTATCTGCAATATGTGCGGTATCGATAGAACCATCAATATATTCATCACTGTCGATGGAGTTTGCTGGCATAACTGGTATCTGACTAAATGTAACTACACCGTTAGATGCAATAGCAATGGCATCCAAGTCACTGGCAGAACCAATTGTACCACCATCTTTGATAATCAAGTCACCAGCAACAGTGAAGTCACCAATGGAACTTAGTGTTGCCTTCGCAGTTGCAGAGGATGCAGCAGTTTCAGACACACCAGTGGTAAAGACCAATTTAGTCGGATTGGTACTAGCTTGGAATGTTCCTTCAGCAATTGCATGGATACCCGCTGCAACGTTAGCACCATCTGTGCCATCAGAATCACCAGCAGCAAACTCAAGAGATGCAATAACCTCGTTTGCTACAATTGCATCTTCTTCAGATTTCAATTGGAAAACAACTGGTATGTTATCATTGCCGCCAGTAACATGAGTTAATGTAAGTCCAACATTATGAACATGAGTAAGAGTAATTTCGGAGTTTGCACCAAATGCTACAACAGCAGCGTCTGATAGAAGCTTGATGTCATCACCAGCAACGATATCTTTGACTACAGATAAGCCACCATCAGTCTGTAATGAACCGTTTGTAGTAGAGGTTGCTTCTGTAGCATCATCAGTTTTAAGAATACCACTAGCGGTTATGGCAGCAGTTGTTGTAGCGCCAGCAATGTCTACCGCACCTGAGAAGTCACCAGTTGCAGCATCAATTTCTCCAGAAATTGTAAGATTTCTTTGTCCCGTTGTATCTTTGCTTGAATCTGTAGTGACTACTTTAGATGCAATTGCTGTACCAGCAGTTACACCATCAAGTAGTTCTAGTTCTGCCTCAACAATGCTTGCACTACCGATTATGAACCCTGTAGCAGTAACAGTAGAGTTGAATGCCGCAGCACCAGCAGCACTACCATCAATCGTTAGATATGTTGTATCTACAGTACCATCTGTTCCCTTGAGAATAATGTCAGAATCATTTGCTGCAGCATCAATCGTAATATTACCAGAACTTGTTGATATAACAACTGCGGCATCACCCGCACTAATATCATCTGCGGCTGAGGATACTCCAGCATTTGTGTAAGTTTTAATTCTTGCAGCAGTAACCTTTCTATTCGTACCACCAGCACCATCATCAATGATAAACAAATCTGCATCAACGACAGCAGCACCAATATCAGTTGCGCCATCGATGTCTAGATCAGCAACTGCAATAGAACCATCGGGGAATACTGGAGCCTGTGAAAATGTTACAACACCGTTAGAAGCAATCGCAATGGAGTCTGTATCTGAAGTATGTCCGATATTTGCCCCATTGATAATAATATTATCAACGGTCAGTGCTGTCAGTGTTCCAAGTGACGTAACATTACCCTGTGCGGCAGTAGAAAGTGTTCCTGCAATAGTACCACTAGAAACATTAATACCTGCACTGAATACTGGTATCTGATTCATAGTAACAACACCATCAGAAGCAATCGCTATAGCATCCAAGTCACTAGCAGAACCAATTGTACCACCATCCTTGATAACCAAATCACCAGCAACAGTGAAGTCACCGATTGAACTTAGCGTTGCCTTCGCAGTTGCACTAGAGGCCGCAGTTTCAGACACACCAGTGGTAAAGACCAATTTAGTCGCATTGGCACTAGCAGAGAATGTATCTTCTGCGATTGCGTGAATACCAGCAGCAACCGTGGCACCGTCAGTACCATCTGAGTCACCGGCAGCAAACTCAATTGAAGCAATCACTTCATTCGCAACAATAATGTCTTCTTCAGACTTCAACTGTAGAACAATAGGAAGATTATCACCAGCAGTGGCATGGGTTAATGTTAACCCTACATTATGAACATGAGCTAATGTAATTTCTGAATTTACACCAAAGGCAATTTGAGCAGCATCACTTATCAGGATGATGTCATCACCAATGACTGCATCTAGGACTACTGATAGTCCACCGTCAGTCTGCAATGAACCATCTGTAGTACTTGTTGCAGCAGTTGTATCATCGGTTTTGATAATACCACTAGCAACTATTGTAGACATTACTATACCAGCATTAAAGGTTGCTTCGCCAGCTGCACTGCCGTCAATAGTAAGGAACGTAGTATCAGCACCACCATCTGTTCCTTTGATGATAATATCACTATCGTTGGCGGCTGCATCAATTGTGATATTACCCGAACTTGTTGTTATAAGAACTGCTGCATCACCAGCATCGATATCATCGGCGGCAGTAGTTGATCCGGCAGACATATAAGTTTTTAGTCTTGAAAGTGTTGATTTTCTATTCGTACCACCCGCACCGTCATCAACAATGAACAAGTCAGCATCAGCAAGCGCAGCACCGATATCGGTTGCACCATCAATATCTAGATCAGCAACTGCAATGGACCCGTCAGGGAATACTGGTGCTTGACTAAAGGTTACTACACCGTTAGAAGCAATTGCAATGGAGTCTGTATCACCAGCAGAACCGATATTGCCCGCATTGGGTATAACAATGCTACCACCAGTAGTCATTGTCCCACCACCAGTGTAAGTTCCACTTACATCAAGGTTTGCGTTTACATCTACTAGAGTTGCATTTAGTTCGATTTCATCGGTTGCGTTAATATCAAGAACTGTTGCACTAGGTGCATTAATAAATTGTGACGCATCATTAAATTGAATTGCCATTGTGCTATTGAGTAATAGTCCTGTGTCATGAACATGCGTCAGAGTTACATCATCATTGGCACCAAAGGACAAGATTGCACCATCATGTTGAAGTTCCAAGTCTTGTGTAAGTGTTACATCACCATCCGAACCAATTGCAATTGCATCAGCGTCAGAGGCTGAACCGATTGTTCCAGCATCAGGAATGACAATGTTGCCACCAGTGGTCATTGTTCCACCACCCTGATATGTACCGCTTACATCTAGGTTAGCATTTACATCTACGAGAGTTGCATTGAGTTCAATCTCATCTGTGGCGTTAATGTCAAGTATTGCATTACTAGGTGCGCCGATACTTTGACTTGCATCGTTGAACTGTATTACACTTGTACCATTTAGAAGCAACCCTGTGTCAGCAACGTGTGTCAAGGTTACATCACTATCTGCGCCAAAATGAATAACAGCAGCATCACTAAGGAGGATTAAGTCATCACCAATGACTGCATCTAAGGTCACCGATAGACCACCGTCAGTTTGCAGTGAACCATCTGTTGTAGAAGTTGCAGCAGTAGTATCATCTGTTTTGATAATTCCACTAGCAGTTATAGTAGTAGAAGCAAGAGTAGTAGTAGTTGCTGCCGCCGCCGTACCACTACCAAGAATGCCGTCTAATGTTCCAGTAAATCCTGTGGCTGTAATTTGGTCAGTTGCGGTAATAGCATCGACATATAAGGCCCGCCAGCGTACCCCCGTGGTGCCGAGATCATCTGTAGAATCTGTATCTGAAACTACATTGCCGCCGTGCGTTGTGACGCCAGTCATTAAGGTAGTACCACTAATATCAACATTACCATTAATGTCAATCAGGGTTGAATTGAGTTCTATTTCATCATCGGCATTGATATCTAGATCACCATCTGCTGGTGAACCAATACTAATTGCGCTATCACGAAAACGAAGTTGCATTGCAGCATTAATCATTATTCCTGCATCAGCAACATGTGTCAAAGTCACATCTTTGTCTGCACCAAAAGTTAATACAGCAGCGTCACTAAGTAAGAATAAGTCATCACCAATAACTGCATCAGCAGCAACCGATAGACCACCATCAGTTTGCAGCGAACCATCTGTAGTATTTGTTGCAGCAGTAGTATCATCAGTTTTGATAATACCACTAGCAGTTATAGCAGCGGTTGTTGTTGCTCCTGCAATGTCTACCGCACCTGAGTAGTCACCAGTTGCAGCATCAATTTCACCAGAGATGGTAAGATTTCTTATACCTGTATAATCTTTACTGGAGTCTAGAACAACTGCTTTACTTGCGATAGCAATACCAACGGCAGTTGAACCCAAATCCAATGCATTAATTTCACCTACAACAACCGTTGCACCATCTAGTTTATTCAACTCTGCTGGAGTCGATGTAATTGCAGTATTGCTTGCAGCTGCCAATACTGGAATAGTACCAGATTGATTAGGCAAGTTAATTGTTCTATCAGCTGTAGGATCAACGATAGTAAGCGTAGTTTCGTGTGCGTCAGCAGTTGCGCCTTCAAAAATGATTGCGTTTGCTGCTTCCATAGTAACTGTATCAACAGTTGTTGTTGTTCCTGCTACAACAAGATTTGGAACAAGTAATGTTCCTGTGCTTGGGTTGTAACGCAATGCACCTGTATCATCCAACAGAGCATTCGACTCATTGTTGAAGACCACAGGAAAGTTTGTGTTTGCAGTACTGTCGGAGACTGTAGCAGTAGTAGCAAGTGTAGCTAGTGCTACCGCAATATTTGCAGAACCATCAAACGAGGTTCCACCGATAGTTCTAGCAGTCGCAAGTGTAGTTGCTGTATCAGCATTACCCGTAACATCACCAGTTATATCACCTGTAACAGCACCAGTTAATGTTCCTACAAATCCTGTAGCAGTTACTTTACCTGTACTTGGGTTGTATGTTAAAGTTCCGTCTGACTCTAGTCCAAGATTACCGCCATCAACATCCCCACCAGCAGTAAAGATAAGGGCATTACTTTCATTTGTACTTTCATTATCAGTAATAGTAACAGTAGTAGCAACTGTTGCAACATCGGCTGTACCTGTAACATCACCAGTTATATCACCAACAAATGCAGTAGAAGTAATGCTTGTTGCACCTGTAACCACACCAGCGTCAATGACAATCGTACCATCAAGAACAATCTGTTGTCCTGCAACTGGAGTAATTGTTAAGTCAGTACCAGCAGTACTCGTAATAGCATTACCATTGATATTGATGTTATCAACTTGTAGTGCAGTTAGTGTTCCTACTGAAGTAATATTTGTTTGAGCTGCACCTGTAACAGTTGCGGCTGTACCAGATGTATTGCCTGTTACATTACCAGTTAGTGTTCCTACAAATCCAGTTGCAGTTACTTTACCTGTGCTTGGATTATATGTTAATGTTCCATCTGATTCTAGACCTAAGTTACCACCATCAACATCACCGCCAGCAGTGAAGATGATCGCATTGTTCTCGTTCGTAGATTCATTATCCGTGATAGTAACAGTAGTAGCAAGTGTTGCTAACGCTACTGCAATATTTGCAGAACCATCAAATGAGGTTCCACCGATAGTTCTTGCGGTAGTTAGAGTTCCAGCACTACCTGTTGTATTTTGGTTACCAGCAGAATTGACACCCGGTAAATTAATATTTGCAGTACCATCAAACGAAACACCGCCAATTGTTCTAGCAGTTTCAAGTGCAGTGGCCGTGGCCGCATTTCCAGTTGTGTCCTGATTGAGTGTACCAATAACAAGGTCTATGGTTCCATCTGAGTCCTGATATGTTGCAGTAATGTTTGTCTCTGTATTACTAGAGAACATTGCTCCAACTGTATCTTGTACGACTTCAGAAAGATCAATATTAGCAGTACCATCAAATGACACACCATGAATAGTTCTAGCAGTTTCCAGTGCGGTAGCAGTGCCCGCATTTCCTGATGTACTCTGATTGAGCGTACCAATAACAAAATCTAATGTGTTATCTGCATCGTCATAGGTTACTGTGATATTTGTTTCTGTATTGGAACTAACCATTGCACCAACGGTATCAGAAATAGTTTCTGCCAGTGAAACACCATCAATTGTTAGTGCATCGGTTTCGAGTGTACCATCTATATCAACATTACCAGATATGTCTAATGACGCAGCTGTAACTGATCCTGTTGTTGTTAGGTTCTCATTACCAAAACTAATCGCACCAGAACTGTCTGTAATAGAACCAGCAGCTAATGCAAGAGTTCCAGCGTTAAAAGTCGTTCCTGTTAGAGTTGTAATTGTGGCAGATGTGATTGTTCCACCGACCACACCAGAAATTGTTGGCGCAGTTAAAGTTACTACTGTTGCAGTTGCACTGATACCACTTGACAGGTCTGTGCCGTCACCAAGTAAAGTATAAATTTCACTAAAGTTATCATTAGTTTTATCACCTGATACACGAAGTGTATCGCCAGTGCCATCATTAGCAGTTGAACCAAGATCAAGTGATTGATATGACATTTATTTTATTCTCCGTATCAGTTCTATTTAACTAATTGTTGTAAAAGAGATTTAATTTCGTGCATCTCAGATTTCAAAGTATTTATTTCTCTGTTAGTTTCACGAATCTCATCCCTCTGTCTCTGTGCTTCCTCTGCTCGTTTTTTTGCAACCTCATATGCATTCACATTCTTATTTATAATCGCATTACTACCAGTATCCCGAACTAAATTTTCATGACCCTCTACCTTTAAATAATTGGACATTTTATGTTGC
>Ga0307488_10000206_pt1 | contig 45114 bp, 75 predicted proteins | sample SB02metaG_FD_202248 | JGI IMG/M metagenome (GOLD analysis project Ga0307488, IMG submission 202248) | Sea-ice brine microbial communities from Beaufort Sea near Barrow, Alaska, United States - SB 0.2 | ecosystem: Environmental > Aquatic > Marine > Coastal | place: USA: Alaska | collected... | reverse complement strand
CCTTGGAGCCATTGCCGCCCTGTATGCCTACACTGGTGATCGTCGTGTCGAGTTTGCCGATGATTACATCTTGGTGCGGCATGACCAGCCCGTAGGTCTGCGTCGAATTGATAAAGCGATTCGTGTCGGGCTGTGCTACCACGGTGCCCCACTGTGCTATCACAGGAACAGCAAAGCCGATAACTACGGCGAGAGTTTTAAGAAGTTGGAACATCTGCAATATCTCCTGTCGGAATGTAAAATTCTGCATCGGCGCGAGCAAAACTTGATACGTCTGCCGTGTTCACTAAAAGAAACCACCGACCGTCTGAGGCTTGCCACCAACCCACTGTCCATGTTACGCCAGTGTCTACCGCTATTTTCCAAGCTGCCCCAACGCGCATTGGCGTTGTGATTCCCGATAAGTCAAAATTGGCCGTATCATCTGGATCAACGAGCAATTGAAGTAATGACCACCTATTTGCATCGGCCTTATTGCGAGCTAAGTCGAGTCGATCTTTGCTTGTCGGCTCGCCTATTGTCCATCGCTCGCCAAGTGAGCCGTAAGTATAAGTATTTGTCGCCATTTTTTACTATCCCACGTAGGAAATGTTAGAGTCTGCTTCAGCGTCAACGACCTTGCCGTTATATTGAGTTGCAAAGCCAGAACCCGCCTTCTCCGCTTCTGTTGCTACGCTATACACCGAATAAGAAGCCGAAACAACCTGACCGATTGGCTTATAGCTTGGGGGCATCTGCTCCACGCGAACCTTCAAAAAAGGCGAGCTTGGTGAAATCTGCTTCACCCCCGTCACCATCCACTTTTCTTGGCACCTTTGTATTGTCTCTGTCCCGCTAAGCGCTTGACCTTCGGTGTTCAGCGTGCCGCGCGTCACCGTCAAATCGTCTGTAGAGGTGTTAATAGCCGTTATTTTCATGCACTCAGGCACCCCGCTAACAGCGGCCACTACATAAATATAGTCATTTACCCTGAAAAGGCCCGAATGGCCTGTTGCGACGCTCAGCGTAGTCGTAGTAGAGTTATGACTACCGGCAACCGTAGAAAGCGTTATAGGGCGCTTACTCGTCCTCATATTAAAGTGATCTATGTAACACACATCACCTAATTGAACGTCGATAGACGAATGGAAAAGGGGAAACTCCATCCGATCGCGAGGCTGAGAGTTCCATTCGATTATATGGTCAACTAATAGCTGTGCCGTCGAATCGTCTTGAATTAGTCCCGACTTATAGCCACCATCATCAAAGGCGGTTTCCTGTGCAGTCCCACCTAAAGCCGTTGTCGTTTTAAATGAAAGCTGTGAGAGTAGTGAGTCGCTATTGAGGTTTGGCCCCAACCAATAGGCCGTAGAGCTTGCGGCATCTAAAACGCCACTGGCTCCATCGACAGGCGATATAACCAGATTAGTTTCGTCGGTTATAATGTCAACTTTATACTCTTTGTCGCCTGAAACATAAATATACTCATTTACAATCACTCCACCCGTAACGAAGGTGGCAGATGAGTCAGTTAATGTGCCCGTTGAGCCAGAAGATACAATAGTGCAGTTGCCGTTTATTCTATGCCGACCAGAGGCAATCTTAATGGCCTTATATTCATCGATCGCCGGATGTTTCTTGTATCGCAGAGCCACCTCATTAATGACATCAGATATTGGTGCTGGAGTGATAGTGAGGTCGTAATGCCATTCGCTCGGCGCAGACAGTCCGTTTAATACGGGCATATGGTATTCGCCGTGGAAGAAATGGCTCGGCGTGCGCGTATTGTCCATCGCGGCCACCGACCAGCCGCCTTCCTCTGGGTAAAGATGCAATCCAGCTTGAAAGCAATAGTCATTCAGAAAATCTACGTTTAGCTGGCTGTCAATGGCGAAGTCAAAATACCAACTGGCGCGACTTGTTTCCGCATCAGACCAGCCGTTTATCATCTTGGCCGTTGCCAGTTCCATCATATCTTTGCCGCGTAAAATGGCCTGTAAGATATGTGTAGGGTTGCGCAAGACATTACCCGACGAGTCAATGACTGCCCCATCTGCATAGTGAGCCGTCAAATCCTCAAAGCCTGTAACCTTCTCAAACATGCGCGGCGCTTGATCTTGGAATGCCAGAAAGTCGTCAAATCGCACATCAAGCTCGATAGTCTCTAAGGCGCAATCCGAACTGCCGTCTATCTCGATATTGAGTAGGGCTAAATCCCAACTGACGAAATTTGCAGAAGTTAGCGTCAGGGTTGCATCGCCAGTGGCAGCCGTTGGCCCTAAAATGATCGTAGTATCGTCTTTAACCGTATAGGTGTATGAACCGGCTGCCTTAATCTCAATGGTCAGAGCGGTGAGTTCACCGAGCTTAGGCGAGCCACTGAGCCATACGTCTAAATTCTCTCCCGCACCCACTGCAAGCGTATTAGTTAAGTCGCCGTCTGCCACGTAATACCAATTGGTAACGTCATTCGACGTTTTGGCACGCGACGGACGCAATAGAATCTTTCTCTCAGGGTCGTCAAGCGTGATTATATCACTCGCTTCTGACGATGTTATTATTTCAGCAAAGGCGTTAGCTTGGTCATACCACTGATAAGCTGTTGAGCCAGTTTTCTTGTATAATCCAGCCGTTCCAAGTAATGAGAATCTATCAGTCATTCGGATAGGCGCTAACGACGGCGAAACTCCGGCTCCGTCATTGGGGCCGACATTCAGGTTTCCAAAGCTAATCGGGACGGGCTGGCCGAATTGATAGGCGTTTATGTAGGTCGTCGGATCAACGAGCTTCGTAGGAAAGCGCTGAAGTTGTAATTTCGACGCATCTTTCAGCTTGATTGCCCAAACATTTTTACCCGCGTTGTGCGACTCAACTACCCCGCGAGCTATTTCTATAAAGTCACTCGCCACCTGCGCACCGTCGATAAAACAGGCGTAAAATATTATCTCGTCATTCTGCAATACATACGTGTCGGCTAAGTTGGAGATAGATTCTTCGTCGCGCAGCTTGAGCGATGCGGTTGCAACTGCCGCCAAGCCGCCCTTATTCGCCACAGTAGCCCACCCAAAGTCTAAGCCCCCATCGGCCATAGAATCTTCATAGGCATTACTACTGATGGTTATAGCTTGCGAGCCGTAGCGTTTTACGACGGTAGCCGCGCCGTATTGGTCAAAAGTAGCCTCAACCAACCAGACGATCTCTACCCCATCTAAAAACCGATTGTTATTCGCCTGAGTTGAAAGTGCCTTCGGCATTATATAACAGCCAACTGCAAGTCAACTGTCCACTGGTCGAACCCGACCGAGCGCGCTTTTTCCAAGCCGCCCATATATTTCACTGTATGCGCCGTCGACTCCCAATCAGTAAACGTGAATTGCGTAGTCGAGCCTTCTACTGTGGTAAAGATAAAAGTGACCATAGCGTTATAGTCAGTCTCACCCATATTCGTCCAGTGTAGAATCGGGTTTTTTAGCGTTGAAGTTGATCGCGTGACCGAAACCACGCGACCCCCCATAGCCCTTGCCCGAACTTGCTGTAAATCTTCTTTCCACTCTTCGGGGTGGTCGGGGGCCGGAAAGTTTACAGCCGGTGCCGATCCATCATTAAAGATTATTGTAGTTGCCATTTAATTACCCTGCGTAACCAGAGCCGTAACTGCGACTCACCGTGATACCCGTTTGCCTGTCTCCGGCTGCTTCCTCTACGGCCATAACAACAGCTTCCTTAAATCCGCTTGCGTCAATACTGATTAAGTCAGTCAAACTCACAGACGCTTTCAAACCCTCCGGCCAGATTTTGAAGGTGTTTTCGATTGCACCCCTAATCTCGTCTGCTTTATCAGCAATCTTAAAGAAGAAATCAAATCCGTCAACCTGCAAGTCAATTAGATTGCCGATGTTCACTCGTCCACTTACGCCAAGCATGTCGCCGATATTGAGATTTGACCGTGTAAATTCAATTACGTCACTGAAAGGCCTACTGTGCTTCGATAGATTCGGAAACTGTATAATCGAAGACCATCCAGACTTATCGCCATCTTCAGGATTTTTCAGATAATTCGCATGGGCTTTATCGCGAGAAAACTCAACGGCATCAGACCACTTTTTACTGTGCTTCGACAGGCTGCCAAGTTGTATAATAGCAGACCAGCCCGTTGGGTCAGAAACCTGCTCTCCTAAATAGCTCTGCATACTTGAACTGCGAGTAAAGCTAAAGATGTCCGACCACTTCTTTTTTACTTTACTGGCACCACTAAGAGCCGAAGTGTCAACTACCGCCGCCCACCCAGAAACCGCATACGCCGTCAGTTTAATTGCATCCGACCAAGATCGCTGAATCTTCATAGCCGTACTGAGAGATGATGTCTCTATTACACTCCACCAGTGCGTTATTTCTATGCGCTTCAAGTGAATTGCATCCGACCACCACCGCCGAATCTTCGCAGCACTGCCAAGTGATGAAGTTTCGATAATATTCCACCAGTGCGTTACTTCTATCCGTCTTAGGTGAACTGCGTCACTCCACCACCGTTTGACCTTAACCGCATTATCGAGTGATGAGGTTTCGACAACATCCCACCAGTGCGTAATTCTCCGGCGTGCTAAGTGTAATACGTCACCCCATTCGCGTTTGATGGTTGTCGCCCTAAACATTGATTCAATGTCAACAACTTCGCGCCAGTGTGATATTTTCTTTTCCGTAAAGCTCAGCACTGACGACCACTCAATAGCCAGTGGAGTGTCAGGCAGCTTAATAATACTGTCATAGGTGTCTATAGCAACTGCGTCACCCGCGCCAATGGCAATTTTACTTGAGTGCGTAGACGTAGTTGAATTGCCATTACCACCAGACCCGCCGGTAGTTGATGAGGTGCCGTCAGGACGCGACCGTGCTAATATTAAGGAGTTTTTAATTGCTGTCATTGCTGTTTGAAATTCGCCCAACGCTTGCTTTTGTAAGAAAGTGTCTCCACCTGCCTGATCGAAGCTCTTAGATAGATTGGCGCGCGCCGCGATAGATTCCTTCTGGAAGCGCAGGGCGGTCAACCTCTCTTCATTGCTCGCGAACCCATCAGCAAGGCGCTTACCGGCCACGCGAGCAGCCTCTAAGCGCACATCTACGAACTGTTCTTCCAGTGAGTTGATTTCACGAATCGAAAGGTCGGTGAGTGCCGTCACTGCGCCCGTTGCCGAATCAAAAGAGGCGATCTGCTCAAAAGACTCAGTGAAGAGGTCTATAAGCGCCTGTCCGATGGGGCGAGAGAGGCTTTTGTTATGGCGAAAAGCCTCACTTGCACCGGCAAAGGTGTCAGTTAAGATGCTACCAAAATTAACCAAGTTGTCTTTGGCTATATTCATCCGGTCGATAGCTGATCTAATACCCGCCTCAGTGTCTAAGTCGCCAAAGACAGCTATTAGCTCGCCTACCTTTTTAGCGTAATCAGCACTGTCGTCAAATTGACCCAAAAAGTCGTCAACTATCGTGAAGTCTATTTTGTCAAAGTTTCTCGCTCCCGCACCGCCCGGACTGCTGGACGGGTTCGGGCGAACCCGACTTCGATTGGCCTGTGTTTCATATAGTCCGGCTGCACCTAAAGAGTCACCGAAAAGACCGTCTGCCGTTATGCTATCTAAGCCACTTGCGCCGCGAGAATTTGACTTGACGTTAATAATTGCCTGAAGAGTCTCGCCCACTTCAGCGAAGCGCGTTAGCTCATTTTCCGTATAACCCAATATGGAAGCGGAAAACTGCTTTACTGCGTTAGAGGCCTGTATTGATGCTTCAGCCGCCTCAATCATTGAACTGGTAAATTCCCTCTGCCGCTCGGCCGCGCGCTCTGCTTCGGTCTGTGAGTGCCCTAAAACGCTTAATAGGGCATTAAAGCCCGTAGCGGCCGCGAGTATTGGCCCACCTTGAGCAAAAGCCGAAGCAGTGTCAGTAATTCCCTTCAATACCTTATCGAGTTTCGGCGACAATCCACTGACCGCAGTAGAGAAGGCAACAAACAAACTCCCTATCCCGCCAAGATTTTCACCCAAAAACTTCCAGAGGTCAGCTAAGTCGGCCTTTAGCCTGTGAATCCATGTCATATTGCCGATGGAAAAATTGTCACCGACGTTTAACTTATTGCTTTCATTTATCTCTCGCTCTACGGCAAGGTTTAGCGCTCTGGCTTTTACATCCCTCGCGAACCCGCCAAACTGCGATGTAACCAATTCGAAGGCTTTATCGATCTTATCCGCAGATTCGGTCAACTCATCAGCAAAGCCGCCATTGCGCAATTTCTCATTCGTTTCAAACGGGCTGGTGAACATGCCAGCCAGAATATCCCCCAACACCTCTGCCGACTTTAAGACATGCTCAAAAATGGCCGTGATACCATCCAGTGTCCCGCTTACGATATTAGACAGGCGCTTAGGGATCGTATTCAACTGGCTCATAAAGGCCTTGATCTCGTCGCCGCGAGTCACATCAACACGCCTTAGATTGTCGGGGTTATTAAACGACCCGTCCTTTAGGTAGTCTCTATCCTTAACCGTTCGCGTAATCTGACTTCTATCTCCAAAGCCAATAGCAGCTTTAGCGCCAAAGCCAGCCGTAAGCACAGAGCCGAGCTTTGCCAGTATGCCAAGCGTGCCGCCGCCGCCGATTGAGGCAAAGAGGCGAATAAGCATAGTAAGCCCCTTGCTTGCTGCAAGTGCCGCGATAGCGCCGCCTATGCCCAATAGGGCAGTAGCCACCTTATCTAAGTTGCGGGAAAGTTTACCCATGATTTCGGTAAACTCAAGAGAAACGCCCAGCGAAATATCCAGTTCGCCGGTGAATTTAACCACCGCATTCTCTAAGGTCTGGAAAGACTGACCGATCGTAGAGTTAGTGCGCTTGAACGCTTCTGCCAAGTTTCCGGCACTATTTAAAATACCCTTCGCAAGTTCACCGGACGTTAAATCCTTCGCCTTGTCTCTAAACTCATCGAAAGGAATGCCCAAGCCATCGGCGATAGCTTGCGCCAAGATGGGCAAGTTCTCCATAACCGAACGAAGTTCGTCGCCAGCCAACTTGCCGGATTGAAAAGCTTGCGATAACTGAATTAATCCAGCTTCAGCCTCTTTAGTCGTGGCACCAGAAACGGCGATACCTTGATTTACTGCTGTGACGATTGTGTTTAGTTCAGTGCCAGAGATACCCAAACGGTCTTGTGCGCGCTTCATACGCGTATAGAGTGCAACGGTGCCCTCTAATGACTGTCGTGTGTCCTGAGCCGTTTTAAAGAGCTTCCCTTGGGCCTTAGCGACCCCCAAAGAAGTCTTCTCTACGACCTTTAGCTGGTTGGTTAATCTTATCCAAGTGTCGGCATAGCGCGACACCGACCTTACGGATAGTGCCGCGCCTAATGCCTGAAAAGCCCCACCAAGACGCGTAGTAGTATTATTCAGACTACCAAAAGACTTCTCGGTTGACCCTGCCGACCTTCGCGCGCGCCGCATGTTAGAATCAAACGATGCGACCCCGCGCCGCGAATTGTCGCGAACTACAAATGCTAAGGGAATTTCACTCATGCGGGTTCTATTTTCTTTTTATCAGTTTTCGCAGAAGCAGAGAGATAGGTGCCGTCGAGCGACTTAATTATCCGCAAGAATCGGTCAAAATCTTCTATCTCAAAGCGTGTCGCGTAATTGTGAATCTCTGTGAATTGCAATGGCGCAGGTACAGCCACCATGCCCCCGATGATAGTTCGTCCCGCATTTAGAATCGACCACGCAAACCAAAGGCTCGCTAAGTCAGTGTAGAGATTGGGTTTCTTGCGCAGAGCCGGATGATTTTTGCCTTCCGACTCCGCTTTATCAATAGCGGCTAAGTGGTCTTTCCAGAGGATTTCCCACTTGAGCCGCTCGACGAGTTTTTTTCAGCGTCCTCTACTTCTTTGCTGCGAAACAAGTCCATCGACTGCGCAATCTCCGCAACCTCTTCGCGGAAGTCTTTATATTCGGTCAACAATTCGATCGCCTGAGACACGCTGTAAGGCACAGCTTTTTCGTCTATCACCAACCCATCCCAATCGAGAAGCAAGCACTCGGCCATAGACTTTATGGTGATTTCTTGCTGCTTCTCGACACTCAGATTCCCGCTTGCTATCTGCCGCCGATATGGACGCATGAGACTCTCAGCGGTTCGCTGGTGGTGTGGATTGTTAGCGCGCGCTACTCGCACGCGAAACCCCTCGCCAATGTCTTCCCAAACGCCTTCGCTCTCTAATTCCTTGCTGGTTTCATATCTCTTCTTGAAGTCCATTTTTCAACTCTCAGGGTAAGTGATGAGGGGGGCGTACCCTGTAACGCCCCCCTCACCGATGCGGTCAACCGCAATAGACAGGGATTTTTTTAAAGTAGGGTTTTAGACGAACCTGCTAATCTGAATCGTTTTTGTCTCTGCGCCGATAGTAGCTGGCTCAGCCGCAAAGTCAAAGCTTAACATAACGTCACTGTCAACTCCCGCAACCGATCCAGCTTCGCTTGTCAGGTGGCATTTAGGCAGAACGATGTGGTATTGATGCCCTGCTCCATCTGTAATAGCATAAGCCAACTCAAAGCTGGTATAATTAAGCAGCATATCTTGAAGGGTTCCAAAGTTCGCAGTCTCAAGATAAAACTCCATACTGCCGGACACTTCCAGTGGACCCAACTGCATACCAATCTTAGCCAAGTTACCTAAACCCGACTGAGGGCGAGAGTTTGCCGAAATATTCAGCGAAGTTGAAACCATTTCGTAGGTCGTAACTTCAGCGCCGTCGATCCAGAAGCCCGTAAAAGCGTCAACTTCGCTCATTACCTCATTTTCAGTATAACCGGTGACGGACCCACTTCCAGACTTAGCCGTGGGCCGCGTCATAGTCTTACCCGACATCCCGATAGAACCGGTGATGATTGACTGTGCGGAAATATCAAGTGAGAATGAGTTAATACGATTGCCTGTAATTAGGCGAAATAAGTTCGTCTGGTCTAAATACTCCATCTGCGCCGAAAAACTTGTAAGCTCAGCGCCATTACGGATATAAGAGCTATCCATCGTAATGGCGAGTGAGCCAGCCGCCTCAGTAGTCGTAGTCGATCCCGTTGCCAGCGTCAAAAGCTTGGCAGCAATAATCGCGACTTTTTTCCAGCCGTTATTTGCCGCATTCGTAAACCCACCAACGTAAATCCACTGACCTACAGCGATATTTTGGCTGGTAAAGTTGGCAGTCGTAACTACATAGGTGTTTGATGCGCCAGCGGAAATATCGCCAGTTTCGTCAATATTTACAGGCGTAGACCAATCCCCTGAACTTGCAGTATTACGCAGGGCGGCGCGCATGAGAATGTCGAGATTATCACCCTGCAACTCAAAGTCAAAGCTCGCGCTCGGCTCAACAGAAGCGCGCTTCGTCCCAGCGAACTGAGCATCTGAGCGTAGCTGGTTAGAGCGTACCGTCGTAGGTGATTCGCTCATAGTTGCGCCGGTTATCGGCAACTCCAGAAAGGCCGAACTTGGAGTCGTGCCCCAAGTTGCTTCCTCTAAAAGTGACACTTGAACTCTATTTGCATCGGACATTTTATTTGTTACTCCCGTTACGCCAGTTCATCATATTCAAAAGGCGTGTTTACGTTTACTTGATAGAATGCTGTATCTCGCCCAACTGCTTCAACTGTAGAGGCTTTCATTCTTACGCCACTCGTCGTAATGCCCCTTAATGCCGTCACTACATCGTCAGCAATCGCCAACCCTTCATTCGCCCCGTTGCCCAAAGGTGCGAATATTTGAACAAAAACTATGCCGCTTACGCGCCATCGGCGCGAGCCTACAGCCCCTATTGTTTTCTGAACTGATCCCGCGTTTCGCGGGGTTATTCTTGCCCATGCTTCGTGCGCCGCTTCGTCGTAATCATCTTTTGGCGTAAACTCGATATTAGGCCAAGCAATAGGAACATTTGGCCTACTTATATCCATGACGGATTTAAATTGCGTTAAAATAGAGTCAAAGGCTGCTTGTGAGTCAGGCATGGCGCTGCGTTACCTCTTCTACGGCTAATCGACCTATGCCCTCTGGGGCTTGGTCTGAAGTTCCAGTGTCTAAGGTAGTAATATAGTGAACATTGTTTGTAATGTATATATGTTCACCTTCTGCCGACTTACTGACATGCGCCGCGCCTCGCGAAATAGTAGCCCCACCATCTTTATCATACCGCTCATTATTGACGGCGCGAGATGGGCGCGTGCGTGTCACGTTCCACCCTGCGCGTGCGCGCCCCGTCTTAACGGGCGTTCGCATGACTACGCTCGTCAAAAGCTCAAGTCCTATGACCTTCTTAAACTTCAGTATCTCGCGCGGCAATTCGCCTTCCATGAAAAGGTCAATAGCCCGACTAAACTCTTTAAGCTGAACGGATGCTACAATCATTGTCTTGCGTGAATCCAGTAGGCGACCGTAACGTCTTTTGCGCGCAAAGGGCGGGTGCCCACGATCTCTAAGTCGTCTGTTCCATCGGTGATCCGGTCGCCAGCAACGGGTAGAGTAGTCAATCCAGATGCGGCCACCAGATATTGCCGATCATCTATGCGAATAATTGAACCATCGCGTTGATCGTCGGTGAAGTCAGCAAGAATACCGGTAAGAGTTTGCGTAGTATCGGCGCTACTTGCCTTTTTCCACGGTGTTGACGCATTAGCAGTAACAACTTGCCTTGTGAGGGTATAAGTGGTGCCATTGCGCTCAAGAGTGCCGAGCGCGCGAGTGGCAATAGCAGTCGCGTTCATGCCCGTTCCAAGTCGCCCATGATGCCATACCGAGCTTTACCCAAACCCATAATGATGCGGCGCAAGATCGGTATAGCGGAATCGGGCTGAGCGCCGGATTCGAAGACGGTTTCAATTGGGCCAACACGCTCGCTATGGATGCTGTTTCCGCGAGAGTAATTGCTGTTTAACGCTTCAGTTCTGTGCAGTAGGGCTAATTCGCAGACGGCAACCTCAATGCGAGTAGGAACTATGCTACTGCTAATATTTCGCCCCTCTTCGTCCCATACGCCATCGCGCGGCCAGCCTAAGCTTTGTGTCGATGTCGTGACTACGCCAGCCCACGAATAAAGACCATCTAAAGAAGTCGTGGCGTAGCGCAAGGCAGATTCTTTTAGCGCAGTCGTCAACCCAGACCATGCCGTCGGGTCGTCGTGTGCGGTAAAATACGTGTCAGCATCGGCTACACTGATATAACTTACAGCCGCCGCTAATCCCGTGCCGTCTTCAACCGTAATCGCCATGAGCCTATTGTCGCCTTATTTATAGTAGAAGCTGAGTTTTACGTCTATGTCGCCCGAACGCAACTCATCGGGTATTTCCACGAAAGCGCCAAGCTCGCCGTCTTCTAAGATATAGTGAAGCTTTGGGCTACACATCACCATTAACTCTTCAGCGTTCAAAATCGTGTTATCGTGAATGCCTGAAAATTTCATCAGGATTGACTTATAATCCGTCAGCTTGTCGAGGCACTGCGAAAAATCGGCGTAAAATCGATCTTTGCTTAGATCGATTGTCACATCGGACGTAAATTTATACGAAGGTGTTTTTAGTCGATTTTTCGACAACTTCAATCTCCTTTTCTTCAGCTACTTTTTCAGGGCGAGCCTTGCGATACCCGCGCTTGCGATACTCTTTTTCTACGTCGCCATTCGCGTTCACCACAACGCTATCTTTGCCCTTGGAGAGTCGGACAGTTTCGATTACGGCCATTACAATATACTCACAGGATAAAAGTTTAGAGGTCGATAAGGCAAGCAAGCGGCAATTGTGATTGCCGCTTGCTTGCAAATTTACCGCTTACTGCTTAGCCCAAGACGCGGGTTAGCAAGTCACCATCTTGCACCTTTGCGCCGCAAAGCACATCAAATGAGATAGTGTCAGTCTTTGTGGAAGCACTGTAGTCATAGACGATACGAACGCCTAAGCCGCGATCCGCGATATACTCGGCGCGAGCCGCACCAGCCGGAAGTTCCAGCGGCACAATGGCGAGAGTCAAGCCGCGCGCATCGCCAGCGATATTCAACTGGTGAGAAGTGGCAACGAACGTGACAACCGCATTGTTAGCCCAAGCCACCTTAGCGGCGGGGAAGAAGGAAACGCTTGCAATGGCGTTAGTAGCAGCCGTAGAAGTCGCTGTAACCGCATACTGCTGCGTGTCGCCAGCAACCGTAAATAGATCGCCTTCAACTACGGTGCCCGAAAGGGAAGTGTCATCCATCGGCACCGTCAAATCGCCAACGGAAACCGCAGCGTTGTTGATCTTCGCGAGCATACCCGAACCGTTACTCAGTGTGCCGACCGTGTGCGTGGCGACATTCTGATCCATAATCCAAGAAATGCCCAACACTTCACCGATCTGGGCGCGAGTAAGAGCCTGTCCACCGTCGGCGCGCTGTTCGGCCTGTAAGACCTGAGTGACATTCGCGAGAATATCATTTTTGGCCTGTGAGTCGATAATCGCAAAGCGACTTGCCGTAGGCACTTTCATGTCATTCAGCTTTTTGTCAACGGCAACCAAGTCAGCAAGAGAGTCGGGCGGGTCGCCAGCGGTGCCAACGTGATTATAAATCTCGACAGCCTTGCCAAGAGCGTAAGCATCGACCTTCTGAGCGATTGCAGCCATTGCCGGAGCAATAACACGCCCACGAAACTCGTCCAACTCCAAAGTCCAATCTTTCGCCGTTACACCAACCGTTACGTCAAAATGCTTCTCCAAGACAAGTGAGGTGCTTGCTTCGGTGATATTCTGCGTGGTGGTCGTGGTCGTAAACTCCTGTGCCGTAAAACTGGCGGGGCCGCGAACGGTAATCGTGTCGCCTACCTTAGCGCCGGTAAACTCTTCGGTGTGTCCACGGTGAAACACATTAGCCGCAACCAAGTTGTTTTCGAGGATCATCAGTGCTTCGCGAGCGACAATACTTGGGGTAATTAAACTATTAGCCATTTTTGACTATGCTCCGATATTAAATGCGGTTTTCTTCGACTGCCTTGCGATATTCGGGCATTGAAAGCTTACCCGCTTGCTCGGCAGTGAGCTTGCCGCGTGTGTTAGTATTATTGACATTGCTGTTGGTGCCACCACCAGAGGCACCAGAAGCCGCAAAAGCCTGTGCGTAATCGGGATTCTCTTTTACTTCAGCAACCAAATCACCAAAGGACATACTTTCCAATCCGGCACCCATCACTCTTTCGGTGCCTTCTGCGTCCACGATAACGGCTGAAATAGTGCCGTCATCATTTTCACGCGCCTGAACTTGGCCCAAAAGAGCCGGTATCAGTAGTAAAGGATTGCCCTCTGCTGCGGTAATAGCCTTGCGTAATTCATTCACTATCGTAATCTCTTTAAGCTGTGCCGTCCGTGCGTCAAGCTTGCTGTTGATGGGCGCAACAGCCTTGTCGATTTCTACGAGCGACTGAGCCTTTAGTGATTCTAATGAACTTTTTAGCGCTGAAACTACCTCAGTTTCGTTGCCCTGCGCATCTCTCAGCGAAGTCAATTCACTTAACTGCGCTGTAATCTCGCTGGCGCTCAGATTCAACTCGGAAAACGGCTTAGCCGCACCTTCCGCGTTTACTGCGCGCTCTTTGAGTTTCCCTAACGTAGATTTCAGTCCGGCAACGTCTTCCAGAGCATACCCATTTGTCGGGGTAACGTCCAGATTATATCGACCCGTGCCCTCATCGAGAGTATAGTGATCGGCCAACCCTGCTGGTAATTCTTCTACGGTTTCTACATACGGCAAAACGGCCATATCGGTACCCCCATCTGGGTTGCACGCACTCGGCGCGACTTGTTTTAGGGTATGAGCTTTCGCTCGCTAAATCACGTTGGCCGCCTGTGCTATACTCGACTCGCGTCGGTATAGTTCACTCAAGGTATAAAGGCGACCTTTTCTATCAGCAAATCTCGTTATGTCAGTAAGGCCATTATTGAACATCTGATAGCGCTTTGGCCCTAATACTTCTCGCTGAAAACCAGCGGATTGACCACGAAACCATTGCGGGTATCTCAAGTTTCCCGCTACTTGTCCGTTCATGCTGGCTCGCGCGGCTGGACTATAGGTGCCCAAGTTGCCTATGCCTAATTCTCGCAAGCTTCTTATGATTGGCACTGTAGTAGTGCGGCAGTTGAAGTGAAAAGGTGGGCGCGTGCCGCTTGATAGTGGAAAAACTTGCCCGTCGATATTTCGGCAGAAGGGAGAGGTTTTACCATCTAAGGTTGCCACCATCTGAACCCCTTTTATCAACTCACTATGCTCGGTGTAGGTCGCTTCTCTTGCGTGTGTCGAAACATGATTAACAGCGGTTCGCACTACGCCTCGCGCCTGTCTTCGCCCTACCTCTAAGCTCCCATCGGCAAACCCTGCGCCGCGCGTTCCAACTACGCGATCAACGATTTGCTCAATCGATTCGCCTTCAGCTACACCTAATCGAATCGACTGCCGTAAATTACGCCTCTGTGCATCCTGAAGCGTTCCATACCATTCTCTAAGGTGACTGCCCTGAAAAGGCCTACTCACGACTGCTGAGCGCAAAACCGCGCTACTCGGCAGCACCGTGCCTACTTCTATGGGCACCGTGTTTATTAGCATTTCAGAGGCGAATCTTGATTCTTGCTGCGCGAAGGCAATTAGCCGTTCGCTTGTCTCGCTGTAAGACTCTCGGTATATGTTTCCTAAAAGCTCGTCTAAGTCGCTATTTAGGCGCGTCAGGCGCGTTAGCTCTCTTCGGCTAAGTGAATACCCTCGTTGCCTGAACTGCCGCAGACGGGAGCTTATGAGGCCTTCTACGTCTAACTGTGCTTCGCGTAGGAAGTTCTCTATTAACCTTGCCTCTCGATTGCTGTAGCCAAGCACCATAACTTGATGACGGACGGCGCGGCTTTGCAGTCGCTCATTGGTCGATAGGATCGGCGCTGATTGCTGGTTCAAGTTCGTCGCCTTCCTCTTGCGAAGCTCGGTCTATTACATCGTCAATGTCCATATCCTCAGAATAGAGGCCGCGAGCTTTTCGATGCTCCAGATAAGTGCGCTGGTCAATTACGCCCATCGTGTAGTCAAGGCGCATTTCCTCTAATTCTCTGTCGCCGCCCATTGTCAGTGCGTCGTCTTTAGCAATATTAACCGCTGGCACTGATTTTAGGTCAATCTTCATCCACTTGGCGACAAGCTTAAAACCGTCCCGTAGGCCTTTCTCCAGCCGAACCACATACGCCTCTAAATCAGACATATTGCGCTGTTCGTCTAAAACCATTTCGGTCGCCGTGACCTGTTGAGGCTTGCGCTGTAGTGGCTCCATCGACATAGCTTGCATCTGCTTTTCGAGTCGGCCTAATGCGTGTGCGCCGACTTCAACAGCCTTGCCGCTTGTCTCGACTACTTTAATGTCAGATTCATGCGCTCGGTTGCCGAAAATCTTATACGGACCAATCTCAACAGCCGAGAGCTTTTCGACATCGAATCCACGAAAAAAGAGCATTGGCACGCGAGCAACGGTTTCTATCTGGTCTTGGTCGCTTTGCATCCACCAGTGTTTTTGATTTAAATGGGCTAAACCCTCCATTGGGGGAAAAGCCTTCAAGAAGCCCTTGCGGTTTGCGTAGATCGTAATTAAAGGAATAAGCCCTAATGTATTCGGACGAGTGCCCTCAATATTCCATTCATCTGTGTTTTTATCTACTTTACGATAAGTGTCTATTTTCTCGCTTGTCCAAACATGCACGCGGGAAACCTCTTCCTCTTCCCATTCGCCAACTCGCTCAAATGACGTTTCAATAAAGCGCACTTGCTCTAATACTTCTACGCCGCCAATGCGCTTAGACAGCCAGCCAATAACGGACGCTGGCGAGATATGCGAGAAATAGGGTCGTAGGTTAAATTCGTTTTCGTCAGCTTTTGTCAGTTGGTCTTTTGACAGTTCAGCCTTTAATCGTTCAGTGTCGGGAAAGTCAACGAGTATATGCGACTTGCCGAAGGTCAGCATATCCTCAAGCTGGCCCTTAGCAAAGCTGGTCAATGAACTACCGGCGTGATCGACATTTGACGAAAACTCACGCCACATATCCCCCGCGTCCTCGTCAATCGTCACCTCTTTAGCGAAAGGTCGAGAGCTTAGATTGTCAACTGACTTCCGGTAAGACTCCAGCAATACCGAGTTTTTGACGCGGCGCTCGTAGCGCTCGCTACCCTCTGAAGGGTATTGCGGCATATAGACAGTAGATTGAGCGCGCATTGCAAGCGTGCCTTGCAGTAGGGCCACAGGCAAAGCAAAGCGAGCTTGCATTTGCATGTAATCTTCTGTCGGAGTGCTTGGGTTCGCGATATTTGTCTTATTTTTTGCCATAAAAAAAGCCCAACCCTCAGTATTTAGCCGAGAATCGGGCGCTTAGTTGCGGTGCCGATGAATTTGGTTGTTGGCGTGTGAGTAGGTTGCGGTGGAGAAGATACCGCAACCTACCGAATCACACCACGAATCAGGAGAAGAGGGCACCACCCCTCATCACACCCTTATATTAGCGCTTTGACTCCGCAATGTCAAGTCTCGTTTTATCTGTTTTTATTGAACCTAAGACCTCTAATGGTGAACCGTAAATTTCCACCTTCGCCTTAAATGATCCACCCGACTTGTTGAGAGTGAAAGAGCCATTGAGGCCTGATTGCATCCACTGTTCGATTTTCTCAAGTAGCAATTTATGACTCTTATTGCTCATTTCGACCCCGCAATTGTCAGCACTAAGCGTGGAAACTTAACGTCAACGTCAAAGTCGTGTTCAAAACCTTCGATCTCTTTCCATCCATCATTTTTGATAACTCCGATCTTGACCAGAGAGTCTTGAACGAATTTTTGGCCGTAGGCGATATTGTCTTTATCCTCACGGCGAGAAGTGCGATACCACATATAGTAAAGCTTTACGTTCTTAAATTTGCCTATACCCTGACTGAGCATTTCCCCCATAAGGTTTGCCTCAACCTCGCGCTTGAGCTTTGACGCAAGTATAGCGCCGATCCTACGGGTTCGCTCAACTTTAATGTATTCGTTGAGCGTGGGTATATAACTGCGTAGGGTTAAGTGCTTAATGATGCTCTGCATCTAAACCCAACTCATCTGGCCTAATGTCATTCTATCACCGGCAATCGGGTATTCTGCAACGACGTAATATCCCAACGCGTCAGAGATATGAGACAGTTCGGGGTCGCTTCGTTTATCCAGTTCTCCTGAGCCGCCTTCCAGTAGGCGCACTCCCTCTAAGTCTCGCGTAAGATAGGGCGCAGTCTGTGGATTCACCCTTAATCTTATCTCACTTGCCGTACTCTTACACCTTGAATTTAATGAGTTTACGCGGCTTCTTTCGGTTGGATTAAAAGAAGGAACTCGCATTCGAATGTCAAACTTAGGCCGTAGCGTCTGCTCTACTATTTCCCAATCTGAGCCTTCAGTTTGTGCCGTGCCGCGCGAGCCACCTGTGGCATCCCCATAGATATAGGTAGGCCCATTATGCACTCCAGCCCACTTATTAATAAGACTATTGCAGACAGCAACAGTATTAGAGTTTCGCGGTATATAAACTTCATCTAACACGCATGTCCCAGTAAACGCTTTTCTTCCTCCGCTTGCTGGTAGCGACTGCTCTTGCAATACCACAGCAACGCCCGGACTAACATTAAAGTCGAAGCAGAAAGCCAAATCCCCCGCCGGATTGTAGTGGGTTTCATGTAAATGATCCCTCTCATTAAAGCAGTAATACGCTTGCCCCATAAAGTTGATAAAAGACGCTTCGTATTCTTGCTGAAACGTCAGTGGGTCTAAGTCTGCGCGCGCCGATTCAACTTCTGATTCGGGTAATATGTCGGCTGAAACCCAATGAAAGGTCGCCCACTCGTCGCTTTTGCGCTCTTGCGCCGATTTATACAGTTCGTAGAAGTGATTTCGACCTTCAGGCACCCCAACAAAGTCGCACCACCCTTGGCGATCTGACAGAGCGGGTCGAACATTTGCCATCCACGCGTTTGCTTTCATGTTGGCAAACTCATCCAAAACCCCGCCATCCCACGGCGAACCTTCAATGCGTTCTGGCTTGTCTAATCCGATAACGTGTATCTCTGCCATATTCACTAAGCGTAAAACTAACTCGCTCTCTGACACCGACTTAATGAACTCGCGCGGCACCATTGCCTTTAAATCTTCCCAATAAATACGCTTAGCTTGATCTCGCGTAGGCGCACCAGCAAAGAATCGGGGTCGCGGAAATTCAGTGCCCATAAGAGCGCGAAAAATAATCTTGCGCTTTGCAAATTCCGTTTTACCCGATCGACGGCCAGCAGGGTTGACGATAAACCGCGCAGAAGACTGCCAGCGCGCTTCCTGTATAGGGTGAACGCGCAACTCTTCCCATCGAGGGGTCAGCTTAAAAGCGGCCGCGTCTGCTATGCCCTCTTGCCTCTGGCGCAACTCTCGCTTGTTAACTCGCCGCGCCGTGTGTGCGTTTCTTGCTACAACCATTATGCCGCAACCTCTGGTGTTTGTAGGGCTTCTTTTACTTTTTTGGCATCCAAGCCTTTGTCGCCTTGCTGTGGAGAAGTGCGCCGTTGCATTTCCTTCAGCGCAATAGTGATCTTGGTCGCCATTTCGATAGCATCTTCGCCCTCTGTGCCCTTGTCGCTCTGCCCCAAGTCTTGCTTGCCCAACCAAATCAACATGGCTGTATTGCCGCTCATAGCAGCTTTCCACTGCGCTCTCTTCAGGCTCAGCTTTCTACCGCCGCGCCCCAACTCTAAGGCAAGCTGCACCTCTTCGCGCAACATTTGATCTTTACACGCCTCAACGGGTATTGAGAAAGCAAAAGCTATTTCCTCAATCGATGGAGATAAGAGCGCGATACGTGCCAATTCCTCTGGATCGATCTGTGGAATTTTGGGCTTCCTCTTTACCGGCATTTTCTTCTTTACTCCGACTTTAGCCTTAGCCATTACTAAACCACCCTTTTATTTGTGCGTGCCGTCCATTTATAGTCACTTTCGTCGTAACGACACCGAGCATTCCCGCCCACAGGGTAGTAGCCGCAAGCCGCGCCAGTAAGATGTTAAGCCTTTTTTTCTTATTCAACGATTCTCTTTTCAGTCTCAGTAACGTATGCTTGCGCCTTAATGATGTCTGGAAAATAATCTCTATGCTCATGTTCTTCCGCAAGAGTCTTACGCGACTCATCATCAAGAGGGACGGTCGTAACGATCCGCACTTGAGTTGCGACATAAAACAATCTCCCCTCTGCCACGGGCGTTCCCACTGAAATAACCTTTTGCCCCATGAGTATTGTCCTTAGTTATTGAGTCTCATTTATTTAACGGCCACCCAAGCCGCGAAATTCATCCAACGCCAGAAGCAGTCAACTTTAAAGCCTACTCTCCTTAACATATGCTCATTTTGAGCCGCCGAATATGGGTTCATGGTAAACTTGAGCGATTCGCTTTTTGCCTTAATCTCTGCCTTGCTGTAGCCATTCTCTTCCTTCATAAGATGATACCGATCAGTCATCATCTTATTGATATTATACGTGTCGCCGACGACCTTTTCAACGACAATAAGCGCGCCGCCAGCAGATAGAGATGAATAAGCTTGCTCTACGATTAATTCTCGGACGATAGGCGACAGAAATTGCAAGGTTAAAACAGAGGTAATTAGGTTCATGCCGCCGCCAAAACGTAGGCCTGTAGACAGGTCGTGCTTAAATATCGCGACGTTTGCATCGTGCTTAAACCGCTCTACGGCATACTCCAACATCGGCGTAGAGTTTTCATACCCGATAAACCTTGCATTGCCCTTAGCATACGGCAGAAGGCCAGCAATCGTATCTCCATGCGAACAGCCCAAGTCAACGACAACCGAATTATGGCGCATAAAGAATCTGCCTACATCTGAAACCGATTCACGCATGGCTAAATATTTCGGGATTGATCTCTCTAACATATCCTCAAAGCAATTCGACACTGAATCATCAAACGACCAATGCTCGTTGGGTTCGTGGCCTAAGCTTGTCATCGTCTGCTTTCCTTTATCTCGTCTATCAGAGTCGCTATAGGCTGAGCAATTGCGCGCATCATCAGAGGTGGCACGGCACGACCCAAGCGCTCCCACTGCTGCGCGTAGGTGCCCGTCAATTGAAAATCGGCGGGGAATGAGCAGATAATCTTTAATTCTTCAATGGTGAATTTTCGGCGCTCGTTTTCAGTCTCAATCCAACCTCCGGCAGAAAAGTAGGCACTTTCTGGCTTATCGGCATCCGAGGCAAAGATTGTGGGCGAAGGGCGGTCAGGGTGTCGCCATTTGTCGGGCATACCGCCCAGACGTAACCGCTTGACGTAGGGTAATATCTCTCGCACGGTATATCGGTACGGCATCGGTAGAGGGAAAACGGGGTCACGCTCAAAGTCATTACGAACACCGACGAATATTAGGCGCTCTCTGGCTTGAGGCACGCCCAGACGATGGGCACCCAGAAGTTTGACCTTCACGTTATAGCCGCAATCACGCAACTTCTGCAATACCTGCTTAAAGTAGCCCTGTGCAGCGCCCTTCATCATACCGGCCACATTTTCAGCGACAAAAACCCACGGTTGAAGCGAATCAACAAACCGGATATACTCTTCGAAAAGGTCGTCGACACGCTGAGTCTTATCCGAATAGGATTTTTCCTTACCCCAGAGCTTTGCGCCTTTGCCTGATCCAGAGAAGGCGGCACAAGGCGGCGAACCATCCAATAACTCAAGATCGCCAATCTTAATGCCCGTAGCTTCTCTGATGTGTATTTCTCGTATGTCTCGCGCATCGACCAGCGTTGTCGGGTTGTTTAGTTGGTAGACTTCCCGCGCAGCCGGAACAAACTCATTAGCCCAGAATACGTCAAAGCCAGCCATTCGATACCCCAAAGTTGAGCCGCCGCAACCCGAAAAGGTTGACATAGCTCTGTGCCGTGGGCGAATCGCGGCAATCTCTTCCATTGTCGGTATAATATATTCTGGTTTATTCATCTTCCACTATCGATATTTCTATGCGCGTCTTCGGGGCTGCAAGCCTCAAGGGGGCCAACGGCCCCATGCTCTCTAAGATAGCACTTAAGACCTCTGCAAACGCTTCGTTGGGGTCTTCTTGTTCCTCAAACACCTCAACAGCGGTTGATTCTTGCCCGTGAGCAAGAATCAACCAACCGTTTGAAATGCGAACAACTTTTATTTGCTGTTGTTCAGTCAAGTCGAGCATCTAAAAAGGCAGATTATCGTCGTCGTCGTCTGACGCGACATAGGGCGGCTGGCTTGCTGTTTGTGGCTTAGCCGCCCTACTGCTTTTAGCGTCGCCGCCGAGCATAATCAGGTCGTTTACGACAATTTCGGTGGTATATTTCTTCACACCGTCCTGTTCGTAGTCGCGGGTCTGTAGTTCGCCGCACACATACAGTTTATTGCCCTTTTGCACCCACTCGCTAATAATCTTCGCCAGATTGCGCCACGCTACGCACCGGTGCCATTCGGTTTTTTCGTGCTTCTCTCCGGCTTTGTCTGTCCACTGTTTTGATGTGGCGAGCGAGAAGCTGGCGACCATCGTATCGTCTGCGAGCGTTTTAACGTCTGGATCGTTTCCTAAATTGCCAATCAACTTTACTTCATTTAAACTGCGTGCCATTTCGCGTATTCCTTTTGATATTTCGCGTCTACGTTTTATCGATCTTTGACTTACCTGACCATCCATACCCGCATTGAGGGCATTCGTGATCTGTCTTTAAGTCCTCGTCTACTTCTCTAAAGTCTTCCTCTTGCTCATCCAGTTCGGTAAAAAACTCATCTTTAAATTTGGATAAGTTCAGGTCTGGAAGGTCTAAATCAGATAAGTCGTCAACTGTCAACGCATGTGCCGAGATAAAACTATACAAACCCTGCGAAGTTCGCGTGCCGTGCTGCGAATCGAAGCGTAACACCAACTCAGCGGCCAGTTGTGGCGTTTCAGCCGTAACCGCTATAGTAGGCACCTTGCCGCCCTCTATAGCCCATTCGGTAGTCTCAAAGACGCGCTTGCGCTGGTGGCCGTCGATTAGATAGGGTTTCTTGGTTCGTTCTCCTTTATTTCCTTTCCATATGAACACTGGCATAAAAAAACCATGCTTAACCAGCGATTTCTTTAGATTCTCAAATCCAGAAAGGGTCAAGTCTTTTAAGTCGCCTTGAAATTCCTCTAAGTCGTTCCATGTGTAGGCCAGTTCAACGTGTGCCGTGTCACAAGTGACGGCTATTACCCCCGACTCTTGTGCCATATTATAAATCTCCGCGCTGTTCGTATAAGGTGGCTTCACGGGGCAATAAGCCGACTTCTGTGTCGGCATCAAACAATACGCCCTCGAAAAACGGAGCGTGGTCGATGACTACCATATCGTCGGCCTCTATGACCTGCTTACAATAAGCACGCATCGCAGCGGATAGCGAATGATTCCACTGGCCGCTATTGCTTGCCGATACGGCGAATGTGTTAAGTAAATTAAGAGCATCGCGTCTTAGCATTATACAGCCATCTTCTCATCGAGATAGCTGGTAATACCCATAAAGACCGTTGCAGCATACGTGACCATTGCCGTCTTAGTCTCCAACCACTGTCTATGCCTCGGATGATCTTTAAAAGCAATCTCAGTAATAACAGAGGGGCAAGAGGTTTCGTTGAGAAAGTAAAGCGATCGGTCGTAATCTGATTGAGGTCCATACGTGCAAGGCCAGTAGACAACCTCGTCCATTGCACCGGATATTCTTGAGGCAAGCAGTTCGCCACTTTCAGAGGTTTGGCTTTTTTCCTTATCGTCCCAATACAGATTGGTAGCATAGTTGCCGCCGCCAGCGTTTAGATGTAATTCAACGGCCAATTCACAGTCGCTACTGTTGCACTGCGCTACCTTCGACTTCAGGGCCGCGTCATTGGTCATAGCATAGATGTGGCCTTGCGCTTGTATCACTTCGTGCCCTGCCCATCGAAGTAGGTCAGATAGACGGTCTTGAGCTACGCGGCATCGTTCCCACTCATATAGGCGTTCTCCCTCAGTGTTTGACGAATGCCCTGCTGCTATATAAATCTTAGCCATTGGTTGTCTTCTCCTTTTCACTTCGTTTGCGTGTCATTTCTTCCCACTGGTAACTTGCAAGCTCTTGAAGCCTAAGCGCCTCGCGCTCAGTGGGGGCCATACAGATCAAGCAGTCGCGAATATCCAATAACACCTCAAGTATGCGGTCTTCTTGAGGTGTTCGCTCAATCGCCTTACGACTTCTCATGTATCCCTCTCTTGTATCATCCGAACCACTAACCACCCTACCAATCCAATCACGACAAAAGGCAATAGGGCACCAAGCACACTAAATATGAAGTCAAGCGAGCCGTGTAGGGCCGCGAAGAAGCCATACTCGTCAAATCCTTGGCTATTCAATTTCATATAGGGCTAAGAGTTCCTTTGTTAGCTTCGTTAGATGAGGTGAGGCCACTGAACTGCCCTGATTTTTCCAGCATTCTATTACATGCAATAAAGCGTCGTTATTTTTACAGAGCTTGTGTATATGATAAATGATAATGCGCTCTAAGTGTTCAGGTATAACGGCTTTTTCAATAACCTCGTAGGGCATGGTTATATTTTTAAGGTTACGTTCTCCATTTACTACCTCAATAAGCTGTTCGACTTCTGCATCGGTAGGCTCAAACTTCTTTTCTTCGCTCAATGTAACCCTATCACTTGGTAGTCTTTATATTCACTTGCTATAGCGGCCAGCACGTTCTCTGGCTCTTCTAATATGGGTATTAGTAATGCGCCTACGGCTATTGTTGGCGTGCCGTCGCTGTGAGTATAGACTGCTGAAATCTTGCTAACCTCAACGTAGACCGACTCACCTTGGTGTGCTGATGTCAACTGAATAAACACCATATATTAATTGCCCCCACTGCCTTATTTAAGTACGTACCTTAGAGTTGTTTAGTGCTGTTCTATATATGCCCTTCACGTTCTAAGCCCTGAGCTTCTGGCGTAGACGAGAAAAGGCCAAGGCAACGCATTGCTGCGCGCTTCCTTTCCTCGCGCTACACGTATAAGGTATGCCCTTTCAGACTTCACCCCTCGCATTAGCGTCTGCATACAGGTAAGGTATGCAGCTTAGAGCCTACTTTAGATTCTCTTACCAAACCTCGCATCACGCTTGCTCTCTTAGACTGCGTTGCTGATAGGATGCGTCCCACAATGTCAGCACTAAATCGACCCGCGTTGCCGTGGTAATTCCCGACCACAGGTAAACAAAAAAACCCTGCAACCAGTGGACGCACCACCGATCACAAGGTTTATACTGCAAAGTTTGCTGTCGCGTAGTCAAGTGCGTCTTAACTACCCGATTCTTCAACCAAGATACAATAGTGACTGCGTGTGCGCAAGCACTATTACCACCATTCACCTACAGGCCTACTATTTTCTTATGCAGAAGGTTAAACACATCGTCTTTAATCAAAGAGCCTACAACCATAAGGTCTAACTCTGCGCGTGAGAGCTTCTCAGGGCGAACCCGCTTACCGTTGAGCAGTAATAGCGCACGATACTTCTCATTGGCCTGTCGGGCTGGCCTCGTCGCATTCATGCGGTGACGATGGGCCTTGCGTTGCGTAAAACGACACGCCATTTCTTTATCTCCACTGACTTTCGGGTGACTCTGTTATTTAAGGATATTGCGTATCTTATCCATCAACGAAGCGGATTGAACGGCATATCCCGCACGTTGCCTCGCGGCCTTATCCATGCGAAACATGGGGTGCGGGTAATAAAAGAAGGTAGGAAGGGGTTTATTGCGAAAAGCGCGCTTCGATAGCTTATACAGCCGATCGACCGTGGCTTTCTTGAAATTATCAGGTAGGTTTTGTTCAGTCAGTGCTATGTAAGCCAACCGACGAAGTGCTTTTGCTTTACGTCCTCGCATCTTTACCTCGACTCGCGTGGTGGGTGATGAACCCGTGGAAAATGAAAAGTGGGGGCGCACTAACCTTATACCAGAGGCTCGGACGAACCTTTACGGGAATTGAACCCGCAACCTCCCCCGTATTTCTGGGTTACTTTGGTTGCGAGTTCCACACCGATCAAAGCGCCGAGTTCAGCAACCGATTCACCCACGGACGATGAGATAGAGCTGATTAGTGCCTCTCGCATCGACCTTATTTTCCCGATTTTGATGCCTACCGATCCACAGCCAGTGAAAGTAGGTAAACGGCAGATCGGCTAACTGCCTAAAAAGTCACCCCCGTTTGAGTGTCGCCACGGGGGAACGGCGAAGGGGCGCATGTTTCCTGAGAGATTGTTCACTCTCTGGTGTCAAGTAGCCCACTATATCACTCAGGTATAGTATGGATGTGTGGAGATACTTTGTCAACAACTCTTTCAAAATTTCCCCTAATTTCAGTTAAAACAACGTTTTCTACGGACGCAGTATTTTTAGTCCGGCATAGGCAGAGGGGGGTGGGGTTAACGATTCGTTAGCAGAGTTAGAGGGTATGTGTTACGTGAGCTTAATCAAATGCTGGCGTGTTGGTGATGCCAATATCTGAGCGCGGCTGGCTTGGAGAGCGTAAAGAGATAGGGGGGTGCCTGACTTTAGAGAGGAGAAGAGGGGGGTGGGTGTCGTTTGGTTTTTGGGGGGTGGTAGGGTCTTTGCTCTTGCTTGAGAGGGGGGATGGACTGTCTCTAAGCCCCTCTGCGACCCCAATCGATCGACTCGACATAGCCAGAAGTCTATTTAGGCGGCGGCTGTGAGAATGGCTGTGAGAGGCTGAGAATGTATCGAACTTTTGAGAATATTGAGACTTGGGAAAATATAGATATTTCCTCTTTTCCCAATCTATTTTCCCGATTTCTTATCTCTTTTCACTTTCCTTCAAGACTCGTGCCATCGATACAAATAATAGAATAATTTATTTTTCGGTCGATCTAACAATATGTAAACAGGAAAATATTTCCCACAAAAAAAAGCCCCTACATTGCGCAAGGCAAAGTAGGGGCTAAACTATTGTTTCTTTTGAGCTTAGATTATTTCATGAATTTAGACAACTTCTACGATTTTTAGCTTTATCATCTCTTGAATAAATGCCATACTGTGGCCTATTGCTTGTTCTAATCGCTTAGTAGGAAGACCCATATAAGCAGCGCGCGCTACTACTGCGCGACAATAGGCAAGAGGCGCTTGCGATTGCTGCGCGCTTAGCTGTGCCAATATAGCATCGAATCTACCTTGTTCTAATAATACTTTTGAAATACTCATTGTATGTTTTCCTTTGATAGGGTTTTTTGGGGCTGTATTGGGGCTGTAAAGCACAACGAGGGGCTGGCCTATATGATAGCACCAGCCCCCTTTAAAAGCGCTTAGAATCGCTTAGTCAAAGCAGAGGGGCAAATCGATACAATCGGCCAAACTAATCATATTTTCACGATAACTCATAGGCTGTAAACTGTCGTCTATTGGCATGAAAACAGCGCCGAAAACAGCGCCTAAACTAAGCAGCAGCGTTTCAAGCTCTTGTGGGTTGATAACTTCAACCCATAATAGGGCGCTGTCATTGTCTAAGATATTGGCACTTGCTGGCATGTTTTCAAGTATATAGGCACACATCGATGCACTGCCTTCGTACCGTTCGATATATAGGTCATTAGGTAAGCTTTTTAGATTCATTTTTAAATGCCTTTTAAAGGGGTTTAAATGGGTTGTAAAGAGGCGCGCTATCTGCGCGCCTCTTTACCCTAAAATACTACTAAGCAGCTACCGCAGCGCTTGTTTCAGCGCTTGCTAAGTCTTTGGCGCGCGTCTGGTAGTACTTGCGTAGGTCTTTGTCGATTGTGCCATCTTCTAAGCAGATATATTTGAACAAGCGCCTTATACCTTTGTCAAGGGTTAAATTACCTGCCGTTTGGTGGTGTGTGGCATTTGCCTGTGGTCGATGGGTTATTTTACTGGCGCGAAGTCTTGTATCGGCAAACCCCTGTAGAAAGGCCATTTGTAGGTTTAACCACGCGCTGATTTTTTCGTAGTCTTGCGTTGCATTATGCTGGCGATTTTCCAAGGTGCCCCTCGATACAAGATGCGCAAAGTTCCATTTATGATAACGTGACCCATTATTTAGGCCATTATCATAGGGGTTCAAAATAGATTGCAAGGCATTAATATCTGGCGCGCTATCGATCATAGAAAAATTATCTTCTACATCAGCTTGCGTGCGGCCAAAATGGCGTGCGATCGGTGCAGCCCATTTGTTGCCAGCGCGCCTACTCTTGGCAACAAATCTGTCAATTACCCATTCGTATTTTAACGAAGCTTTCATCACATTTTTTAACTGTTTTAATGATAGATCATCAGCTTGAATATGAACATGGTTTGAACAAGACTTGTTCGACCAAACGCCAAACGCATTGAGCACATCACAAACGGTCTTTAGATCGGCAAACCCCTGTTCGCCTTTTAGTATGGGAGAAACAAGCTCACAACCTTCACCACGGCCGTTTGTGGCAATTGTGCAATCGGTGGTCAATTTCCAGTATGGGGTTATTGTGTGCGTATAACCTGCCGTTTGTGCATTAATACCTGCCGCTTGCAATGCAAGCGCTAAACCCCTACGCCCGCTATTGTTCGTTATAACAAGCTCAAATTCAGCGCCGAAAGTGCGTTCTAATCGATTAAGCATTTGATTCCTCGTGGTGTGTGGTGTGTGGTGTGTTTCGTTTGTGTTGCGCGCTTAGTATCGATACTGCGCATCTAAAAAGCAAGTTTATTTTAATCTTTTTTTAAAATAGCTTCTAAGTGTAGTATTTACAGACAGTTACGGTAGGGACTGTAAAAGCCGTTTTTGGTCTGTTTTACGATCTACCTACCGGCAAATTTTTCCATGCTATACTTTTGGGCACCTGTTTTTGTGGTGTGTATATCGGCGCTATAGATCGGCGCTTGTTATTTATTTTGTATTTTGGTAGGAAACTTTTTCCCATTTCGAATTATTGGCACATCGCTTGCTGCTATCTTTTATAGCTGTTTTCTAAGTGTAGTATTTACAGCAAGTTAAGTGCCCTTTCGACTTGAATTGTTTATAGGTGTCAATAGGCCAATATAGGGGCAAACGGCTTAGAATCGAATACAGCGCCTTGTAGGCATATTGGGAATTTTTTTCCTACTTTTATAGGGGTTATTTTATAGGGGTTATTTTGTCGCAGTAGGAAATATTTTCCCCTGTCGATAATTAGCGCTTTTTTGTGGTAAATATCGATTTTTCCCCTGTCAATATTTAGTGGTTTTTTTCGCTAAATATCGGTTTTTACAATATCGCTAAATATCGGTTTTTTGTGGTATTTATTGCTTTTTAAATTTGTCTGTTTTCCCAATGCAAGATCGGTGCCAAGAAATGCCCGAATCGACCGATCGGCAATATTTTCCCTTTCGGCAATCTTTTCCTATAGGGGAAATGTTTTCCCTTTTCTCGAACGGTGGCACCCCCATTGCTATCGGTAGGAATTTCTTGCCGGTATCGGCATTTATTTCCTACCTGCTCTTTTGGGCAGTGCTTTTTTGTTTTTTCGGATTCTGAGCGTCGGATTTCACACCAATTTTGAGATACAAAAAGTCATTCGACGGATTTGAAAAGTGATACGCCAAAAGTGATACGCCAAATCTCATACGCCAAAAGTGATACGCCAAAAAAAAGGCGCGGCGCAATTGATATGCGCCGCGCCGTCCGTGCTTATGCCCCGTTGGGGTGATTCGATCTTCGCCGATCGTCGTTGGTGTAGGTCTGATCCAAAACCACCGTCACTGCGCGCTTGTATCTTATCGGCCCACCTACCCATCCGATACGGGTAACTTTTCCCGTTACACCGTCAACCTTTACAACATCACCTTTGCATAGTTCGCTGGTTTCCATTTTTACGCCCCCCCATTTAATTGAGTGACCCTTGTGCCCGTTACGATCTTATCGTCATCCACGCCCATATTAAACTCATTGCCGACGTAATAAGACTTCGCCCCATCCAAGTCGGCATTCATACTGGTCATTAATTTATTGCCGTCACTAAATTCTATTAAAAAAGAGTTCATTTTTCCGTAATATTCTAAGGTATTGCTCATTTTTAGCCTCTTGAGTTCGGGAAGTGGTTAAAGCTGACCCATCCGTCATTGCTTGCAACGTGCCCATTGCGCATAGTGTAAAAAGGCATGTCGCTTAGCGGCAAACCCAACGCGAGCGCGTCCGCTAAGTGCGCTACGATATTATTTTGTTCGGACGAGTTTAAAACGTCACCGATAAAGGTGCGTGGACGTAAATTTTCCTCGTCATAGGCGACTCTAAAACTCTGATAGTTTTCCTTGTCGAGCGGCGACGTTCTAAGAACAAAGTGGACTGTGGCGTAGATCATTTTTAATTTCTCTTTTCGATGGGCCATAATTGGCAGTAGTGTTCCCAGTGAATCTTGATTATCTGTCCGTAAACGTAGATCAAGTCAGACTTTGCGTTCCGGCGCGTTATGCTATTTCGGCGCGTATTGTAGACGGTCCGTGCTATGCGAGATTCTAAGGTCTTTGTCATTTTCTCAGTCTCCCGTGTTACCGGCTAAAGATTGCTTGCACGCGCTCTTTGCGTGCCTGTGAGTAGGTGCTGCGCATATCTTGGTATATGTAATAAACGCCAGCGTAAACGGCGACTGTGGCGACTGTGGCGATTGAGGCGAAAAATATAAACATGGTGTGTTTCCTCGCGTGGTGTGTGGTGTGTTGCGTTTCTCAACTACACATAAGATACAATGCACCAAATCAAATAGCAAGCTTTATTTTGCCCTATATCAAAAAAAGGCCAATTAACGCATATACTGGCGTTAATTGGCCTTTCCACACACGCGCACCACACGCGATACTGCTATGCCTTTTCGGCTCTACCGCCCGTTATTAGGGCGATTAGACGTAAAGCCTCTTTGCGCGCGCCTTTCTTTGTTAGCGCGTTGACTTCTACTACGATCCGCACGGCACCCCCCTCTTCGCTTTCGATATTAATATCGATCGGCACTTCCCATAAGCCAGCGGCGTTTTTAATAGTTTCGGCTGTCATACTGGATAACTCGGCGCTTTGGGCACGCTCGCCATGCGATCTCTTCTTGAAGTCCATTGGCTTTCCATTAAATCCGCTTTGGCCGCTTCTAAGGCCATTATTAAGCGCGATACCCCACTGATGTCCCCCGTTTCTTGGGGGGCGATACATACTTCCGTCATGCGTCCGGTGTCGCTCAACTCGTAGCTCATTTCGACTTCGGGAAAGACGAAGCATTCTTTTGTTTTATAGGTGGTCGTGTAGACTTCAAATCCGTTGACCAACTCAGACTTTGTTTCTTTAATCATTTTTGACTCGCCTATTTCTGTTGGTGTATTTTACACTCTCGATTTCGTCCCGTTCCCACACCCCATAAACCGCTTGATGCTTTTTCTTGAGTAATATCCACGCGTCCTCGCTCGTTTCAGCTAAGCAACCCACCGTCCGTTTGGGCGATGAGTGCGTAGTTGACACTGTGGCGATATAAGAGCGCTTATCTGGCATTTTTACACCCTTCTATAATGACTTCGGTCAATCGACTCATTCTGCCCCCTGCGGTGTTTGGTGTGATGGGGGTGAGGCCGATACTATGCCCCACCCCCGTTAGGTCGTTAGGGGGCCGTTTTAGCTCTATGCAGTCAATTTCTCGCGACTCGACATGGTGCCTTTGTAGGAGTTATTAGAAAACCAAGAGTAATCTGACCAGTGACCGCTTTTTTCGTTGGCAATAGCGAACTCGCCCATGCGATCTACAAAGACCAGCTTTGACCATCCGATATACTCTTCGATTGCTTCCATTATTTCGCGGTCGTTCTGAAACCCACGCGGCAACTTCTTCAATACTTTCTCGTTGAAAACTCGCGTATCGCTCATACCGGCTACATCCGGCACCGAATGAATGATGCCGTTGTGAATGAAACCCATATCGCTATTTATCATAAAGGGGTGGCAGTTTTTTTCGTCTTTCTCGCCGTGCGTTGCGAAACGAAAGTGGATAGCCACTGAACCTTTAACCTCGCCACACCCCATGATATACTCGTAAGTCTGAAAAAATGCTTCGACGCTATCCAACTCTTTTATCGTGTGCAACTCGTCGCCAGTGGAAAACAACATACCGGCACCGTCGGGATTACGTCGCCAGCAATTCTCAAACTCGTCAAAGGTCATTAATGGTGCGCTTTCGGTCTGCAAAATTGCAATACACATTTTAAAATCTCCCGATGTGGTGTGGTGTGTTTTTGAACTTACTAATAATATATGATACTTTGAATCGTATGTCAAGAGAAAAGATTGACTATTTTCTAATTATTTAATATTCGCCCATTTCGCCGCGATACTCACCACAGGCGCGCTCTAAGGCTTCTGTTTTCCACCCCTCATCGATTCGCCACCTACGCGCCGCCATTTGTAGCTTAAAAACGTCAAGCAGCGCTGGCGATACCCTGCGCAATATCGCAAGCCCCTCTTTTACGGTTAAATTTGCATCAAATAGCATATCATTAATCCGAATCTTTCCTAATTTTGCTTGTGTGATTTTCATTATTTAACTCCGACGAGTAAGACAGGCAGAATGTGATAAGCGAGTATAGCGATGGCGGCAAGAGTCATCCAGCCCAGCGCGGCGTTGTCTGATTTATTCATATTTCGGACCTTTCGTAAGGATCGAGGTGTTGGGTCATTTGATAGATTGATTCTGTGATTTCTTCGCGTTGATCTTCGTCCGTGATATCGAAATTATTAAGAGCCGTGGGAATGTCCAAGGATGGGTCTTCTCTTAGCTCGGCGAGTATGTCGTGCGCGTCTACCTTAGTGATTTTCATTAGCTATACATACCGGTGAAACCGTGGACGGCCGCCTCTGCGCGCTCTGCGGCCTCTTCGCTTGCCGCCGCGCCCAATATGCTCATAAATCTATCGGCCGCTTTTTTGGTGTTAAAAACGCCCTCTGAGATCATCCTACCGCCGTACATGTAATAGACTCGGTAAGCTCGGCGCGTGTGCATTTTCTGGATTCGATAGGTCTTCATTTTTAATACCCCGCTTGAACGTCTAAAAAGTTTTTTTCCAACTGCGCGTGCCAATCATTCGACAACCCGTAAAGCTCAACTTTTTCGCCGATGGACTCTAAGGTCAGACCGGCTTTTATGTCGAACTGATATTCGAACCAAATTTCGGTATCGTCTGAGCGCTGCAAGTAAACCGCGTCCGATGTGCCCCGACTGATAACCCGAATAAAGCCAACTGGCGCGGTAAATTCCCTGACGCAGGGATGCGGTGCAATGTCGATATAGTGCTTGGTCATTTTTCGCCTCTTTGGTGTGTGGTGTGATTCTCAACTACCTATAAGATATGGTGCCCCGTATCATAAGTCAAGTCTTTTCTTTGCTTTTTATGAGCAAGCCTGTCCGATAGCAGCCGCCTCGCGGTCACAGGCCGATAAGGCGCTGTGGGGGTAGTCATTGCCTAAAGCAATTAGCGTGTTGAGTCTATGGCTTGCTGGCCGCGCCATATGCCCATCAAAAGACATACGCGCGAAAAGCTTGGGGAAGATTGCGCGGAAAAGATTTAACGACCAGCGCACCGCGAACTCTTCGTCTGATCCGTTCATACTATGTGCGAACTCATGTAAGTAGGTAACAATCGACAGCTTGCCGGTTAGCGTAATAACATCAAGGTCTGGACTGTAGGAGCCGTTTCCCGTAACTGCCGCGTCTACCGGTACGTCTATAATTAACTGCGAGCGCATATTATAAATCAGGCTCAACTCATGGTGTAGGCGATTAAATTTTGCGATACGCTCAAGCAGGGTGCCCCTATAAGGCTTACTCGCCTTGAATACGCGCACTGCACTCAAGGCATCGCGCTTGAACTTCATAGGGGGGTTTAGGAGCGATTCTATGCGCGTTGGGTAGTTGCTTGCATCTGAGCGATTGCGTTCTAAACGTGGCATCTGATTTTCTCCCGTTGGTGTGTTTTTTAACTTACTCATAATATAGGTGCTTTGTATCTTATGTCAAGGGCTATTTTCAAGTTTATTTTGTGAGCCGTAAAATCTCGATTTCCCCCTAAGAGACTTGTTGTACTTCTTAGTACTTCTTAGGGAACTGATTTGTTGTTATGGTAGACATATTGCTAAGTCCGTTTATCTATTGGTGGATAGGTGTAGTCGCTAAATGCAACGCACCCGAAATAAACTCTACGCGCATCGACTTACCGGTCCGTGTAAGTGCCTGTTTTTAATGAAAATAAATTCACCTAAGAATGTGTTACTTAGGTTATAATGGCTTAAATACTCCAATTTTTAAGTCCCTGTTTTTATACACGTTAAGTCATTCGCCTATTTTCGGCATCAAAACCCTTGTTTTTGTAAATGCGCGATAAATGCAACGTGGTTTTGTTTTTCAAAGTCGTAACTCATTCGCCGGTATGGACTTAACTCATACGCTAAATGCAACCTGAACACAAAAAAGCCGCCATTTGTGAGACTTCCACAAACAGCGGCTTTCTTTCGATACTGCGGATCAAATCAGACTAAAGTAAGTGAACCTGTTTAACGGCGAGTCGTAAAAGATTCAATGCCATTTGAGGCGGCGACCGATGTGCCCTGTTGGACACCGGCCTAAACCAAGATTGCACGGTAATCATTTTGACACTCAGAATGTCAACAAGGTCAGATCGAGACAGTCCGTAATGTTCCATTATTCCCATAATTTCTACGGCGCGTGGGTGACGCTCGCTCTCACCCAATGGACGGCCGATTCGTCTGGTGCTTTTTTCCTGTTCCATTTTCTCTACTCTCTTTTTAGATGTATTCAATTTCGACAACCTCTTCTAATGCTTCAAATAAGTTGCCCGTGTCTAAGTCAAAATCTGCGTGCCCATCCCTGACGGTCTGGAAATAATCTTCGGTTGGCGCGCCATAGTCGCGGCCGTTGTCCTCAACATCCGTCATGGTATATACCAACGCGGTGCCAAAATCAGTTTCGATATATTCTTTCTTGTATAAGGTGGGGAATCCCTCGTAACGGTCTAATTTGCGCTCACAATCGACTGTAATCTTAAAGATGCCTACTTCTATATTGCTATCTTCCGAGCGCTCTATATCGGCATAGAAGCGAAAGACTAACTTCCACCCCTCAATAGTGGCTTTACCTACGGCGATCGCGTTGGGGCACCGGTATTTCATCTGATCTAAGTTTAAATTCGATCCGTAAGCAACGTAATAATCTGCGCTCTGGATCGGCGCGGCCCGTCTTTTCGGGGGTCTGGTTTCTAAAAACTCTAAGAAAGATTTGTTTGACATGGTGTGTTTTTCCTCTGTGTGTAGTTTCTCTTACCCCCATAAGATACTTCGTATCGCGTATAAGTCAAGGCTTTTTATGCTCTGTATCAAATAAAAATATTATTATCGCTATATATATAGTATAGCGCGCCCATTAGAAGCTCTGCACGTAGGTATAAAGGCAAAAAAACCCTTGACATTAAAACCGCTATGGCTATATTACAACCATCACCAAAAACACCAACAGGAGAAAAACACCAATGACCAACGCTTACCGTATCGAAGTCGATGCCCACACGCACCCAACGCTTGAACTGCCGGTCTTTGCCTATGTCGCCACTCATGGCGCATACGGGGTTATAGCGTCCGGCGATGCGCCCACGGCACTCACGGCATACAATCGCGCTTTCAGACAAATCGAAAAACACTTCGCCGGAACGGACACACCTCTTAGTTCACTGCGCATCTGCGGAAAAATTCAAGCAAACTAATTTAGGTCTGGGTTACTTGGGAGAGAAATCCAGACCGGGGGCGGCGAAAACTGGGGAGTTATTCGCCGCCCCCACCAAAAGTCATTCGCCTGATTTTTCAATCCACCAAGCTGAAGAGGGAAAAATGGTTGATCCATTGCATAATTTCTTTGAGGTATTACACGGCGCGAAAGATTCCCTTGAGGCGCTCGGTATGGCCTTCGCCTACGAGGGGCCGGTTGATTGCGTATCTATGGTCGAGGTAGAGCATGAGGGTATAGCAGAGAGTAGGGCGTTTGCGGTGTGGTGCGATGGGGCTTTCATAGGCCTTATCGCCAACCTAAAGCAGCCGCTCTTTATGGTCAGTGATTACTGGTGCTTCGTAAGTAGAGCAGTTAAGATGAAACCCGATCCAATAAAAGAGGGGGAATACGCATGTTTGACGTAGACGGATTTCGCGAGCGCTTCCAGATGGGCGAGTGTCAACGTGCCGCCTACGAAATAGACGATCTACGCGAAAGGGTTAAAGTTTTGAGGCAGACAAGCGAGGAATGGCGCGTAAAACTTGAGGCGGCGGTGCTGTTATTGCATGAGCGTGAAACAGAAATCGCAGCACTAAAAAACCACCTATCCCCTTTTTAGCTTGACGGATGTGCCCATAGCAGGTATATTGAACTCTCACACACATAACCCGAACAGGAATACAGCCACCATGAAAAAAATAAGGATTTTCACCAAAAGCGGATTAAAGAATTTTATCGAAGCGCGTCACATGACTTATTCCGAATTTGAGGGTATTTGCAACATCGGGGCTGGATGCGTTTCGACTTGGATGAATCGCGCGACGCGCCCCTGTCAGTCCAGCATGGAAAAGCTGTGGGCTGGCATGGACGCAATCGAGGCCTCTGAAGTAGAAGCCCAGAAGGCGATCCCTGTCGTCGCGCAGACGACTTTGCCCTTAGTGCCGCCCACCAAAAGTCATTCGCCTGATTTTTCAGATACAAAAAGTCATTCGCCTGATTCTGGCGATAGTCGAACGATCTCGCTATCCCTCACCTCCAGAGGCGCACGACTATTAGACGAGGTTTTAGAGTTCATTCGCGACGAAGAGCTTGCAATGCCGCTAAACGCAGGTGAACTACAGCGGTTGCGTGAAGTTAAATTAGACCTTGCCACTGCGCGCTTAGAAGCAGAACGCGCCAGCCTTATATCGGAGAAATAAAAAGATGGTGGTTTTATCAGCAGTATTAAAAGAAGTTTCAGCGATCTGCCTTGCTAACGTCAACGAATTACAAGACCGACTACAGGAGCGGACAGGCTCAAGGCCTAATCGCGAATATCTGCGGCGCATACTCAACACGCTATCCGAGAGTGACGGTGGAACTACCTTCTCAACGGCGCAAGTTTCTGTTCAGGTCGAGCGATCCGAAGCTTGGGTAAAAACAGCGGCTCGCAGCATTGGAGTCGGACGCGTTCGCCGCACAGCCGGTAGGGGGCAACTTGAATTTACCCCCACTGACGTTGACCTACTCTTGGCCGAGCGCAAAGACACGCTACGTGGCCGTCCAACTACTAAGAAGTATCGCACATTGACAAAATAAGAAAATATGCCCATAGGATAGATTACTATGGGCATATTTTCTTGCCGGTGATTAGATTTATAAAAACGACTCTTGACTTCCATATCAATTTAGCTATATTAGATAGTGTTCAAGTAGTCACCCCTACTCAGGAGAGTAAAATTGCAGACCGAACAGTCAGAAAAGATTGACGAACTTGCCGCCGCATTATGCAACGTGCAAGCGCAGTTGAGGCCAGCAGTTAAAGATTCACAGAATCCCCACTTGAAAAATAAGTATGCCGACTTAAACTCTGTTTGGGACGCGATTCGCCCTCTGTGCGAAGTCTCAGGCCTTGCCATTATCCAGAGCGGCGAAGTGCTGGCTAACGGATCACAGGCGCTTGCCACCACGATCATGCACCGATCGGGCCAATGGTTGCGCGGTCGGTTTATTCTCAAGTCTCTACCTCAGAAAGGCATTAACGAAAATCAAGCCTTTGGGTCTTCAATCTCTTACATGCGCCGCTACGCACTTGCCTCAATGCTCGGCGTTGTGCAAGACGATGATGATGGGGCAACGGCCGCGCCGCCCATGTCAGCCGAAGTCAGAGCGCTTACAGCGGCAAGAGAAGGGGTTGCCAATATTATTGGTCAGTTGAGTCGTCGCTTTCCCGTTGAAACAGCCGATTATCTTAACGACGTATTAGCCGACTACGCGGATCTATCAGACCTTACGCTGGCCGAAACAGCCGATGCGATCACGATTACGGATCGCTTGCGCAACTTTGGCAATAAAATGCGCGAAGAGAAAAAGGCAGAGGCAGAGGCAGTAGCTCAGTAAAACACCACACACCACGAATCGGAGAAAAAAATGCCACTTCCATTAGTAAACGCCGCGATTGCTCGCGGTTGCGGCACGCGTCAGGCGCACGGACTTTACGCGTGCGTTCCCACGGGGCAATCCGGCCTACCTATTGAACACTTCGTTTTAGACCCACCTATTACTTGGAACGGTGGACACTTTCGCGGCGCACGACTGCACCAGCGCGCCGATGGGGGCACGGATATGCTCATTTGGGTAGGTGGCGAACATTATCCCTTTGTCTCAGACTTTATAGAAGAGGCTCGCATACATGGTATCTCACGGCGCGTGCCAGTTAGTCGAGAGGTGGCCTACTCAGTATTAGAAGCGCAACGCTCGCGCATACTGCTTATTCACCCTCGCGCCATCTTCAACGGCGACTACAAGCGCCCTGAGTGCGCAGGGGCAACGGGCATAAAGCCCAATTACGTCAATCAATCACGCGATTGCACGCACCCAACTGAGCGCACGCAAGAAATTACCTTCTGCGCGTTCGCCGGTTGGGGGCTGTCCAGTATGTGGTCTATGAAGGGTCATACGGTAGACGAAGCGGATTTACTGGCAAAAGTAACCACACCGAGTGTTGAGTATTTCGTGCGCAAGCCTTTGCGCGTCCAGCCGCCGCACCTTGACCAGTTTTCGGCTGGCATCTTTGCAGCCTTCCCTTTGTCGCACTTCGAATATGTGAATCCGAATGGCGGCTTAACTGATGCCGCTGCAACCACACTTGGACGAAACACCAGCATAACGGCAGTCACCAGTAAATAATCACCCACCAAGAAAGTCATTCGCCTGATGAATTTTATTGAAACTATTTTAACGGAAATCGAGTTAAGCGATTGCGCACCAGACGCATCGCTGGCGCGATCGATTGAGATTGACGGCCTTATTGTTCCTATTATTCTTAGCTTTATCAGTGACGATACGGGCTATATTGACCCCCATGCTACTGTAAAATATCGTATTATCGATGGGAAGCGCCGCGTTGCTACCCTTCGCGATATGGGCAAACTTTACGTCAACGCAGAACTGCGGAATATTGGCAGTGCAAGTCAGGCGCGAGTAACGCTGGCAGCTAATATCGCGCGCTCTCGTAATATTGCCGCCGAAGCTCAGGCCATACAAGCAATCATTCAAGACGATCCGCTGGCCGCCGCAGATATTGACCACCTGTGCGCGATTACGGGGATTCGTAAGGTGGTCATAAAAGAGCTTCTTGCCCTGTATAGCGGATTAGATAAGATTTGTTTCGATCTGCTTGGAAAAGGCTTACTGAAGCCGACATTGGCGAAAAAACTCATTCGCCTACCCAAAGCAGTCCAGCGTGGCTTAGCTATTTCACTGCCATTGACAGGAAAAACTGTCGATGCGGCATTGCGCGACCAGCGAGTTGAGCAACTGACAATTATTGACGACATTGAGGTGCCCACCCTCACTCAATCCAGTTATGTCGCACAGTCGATAGATGCTTTTGCGGTTCGCATGTCGGGCAGCGAGCGCCAAATACTCATGCAAGCGGCTGAGATAGTGCGCCGCTACGAAGTAGAGGGATTAGACTAATGACAACAATATCAATACCAGACGGACGCGGCTATATAAAGTCGTGGCGCTCTCAATTAGAACACCCTATAATGAGCAGGTCTTCTCACTACCTAAAGCTCTGGACTTGGATTTTACATAAAACAAATTGGCAGCCACAAGACGAGTTTGGCATAGGGTTTATAACAACAACTTGGACGGCGCTCGCTGAAGCACTTAGCTATGAAGAGGATAACGGCAGATTAGTAACGCATAGCGTTAATGTTCCAAAGAAAATAGTAGAGTGGCTAATCGATCAAGATATGGTCGAATTGATAAGCACAACGAAGGGGCGCGGCGCTAAGACGGTGTTGCGTATAACGAATTGGGAGAAATGGCAAGACACAACCCGATCCACTCCAACGCAACAATCGAACAATTTGGACGTAGAGGAAGCATTCTCTCCCGATGAGGAATTGCGCACCAATGATTTACTTGCCCTGTGGGGCGTAGACGATCTACCGCGCACGCCAAGCACGCTTCAGCAAGAGAACGCGCTTGGCAACCTGCACCGAAAGTCGCCACATTGGACGGTTGCAGAGATTGAAGAGATTATAGCCAAAGTAAAGGCACATAAAGACGGGGGGCTAAAGTGGCTATATAAACGCGGCCCCGTGATGCTAACCAAGTGTGCCAAAGACGGACAGCAGTATGCAGAATACGTCAAGAACTTCGAACCCTTTGGATCAGGAGACAAGAATAATGGCAAATCTACAAGCTATCGGGTCGCTCGTATCGGTCGATCAGATACCGCAATCGATACCGTCCTCAACTTCACTGAAGGATCAAGTAGCGGAATTGTTAGGCGAGAAGGTGGGGAAGTTTCGGGAGATCGTTCGTCGGCTGTCGAGAGAATATGAGTGGGAAATGACCGAAGATGATGTAAAAACGTGGGCCGTATTTGCCGGACGCTTTGACATCGACCTCTTTGGTCGCGCAGTAGGCGAGTATCTATCAGACATCTCACTGGACAGTTTCGGCAACCCCAACTGTAGGAGTCGCCCTAAAATTGGGCAGATTCTCGCGCAGATTCACACGCTACAAGCCAAGACAGCCGAAAAAAAGCGAGATCAGTCGCGGCGAGACAACTACGGCGATATAAACGACGGATCGCACGTTCAGGGCGAAGCGCTGGAAGTTCACATGAGCGATATTCGCACGCAACCGTGGTTTGTTCGCTATTTGGCGCGGAAAAAATCATTATGAGCAAGCAACGACTAAACTCTCATCTAACCAAGCAAGAGATTGAAAAGGCCGCTAAGCGCTATCATAACGCCGCGCAAGCGGCACGGGCCTTAGATATACACCCTTCGACCTTCCGGCGGCTCTGTAAAGAGGTGGGAGTTAATTGGCGCGGTGGAATAAGGCACGCTAATGAAGGGTATCGCACGGGAGCAACTAAGTCAGTTGTGGGAGTCGGCGTTTTTTCGGTCGGAGCAAGCATGGCTTATGTTGACAGTTGCGCAACTAAAGAGTGTCGCGGCAAACCGGCATCCAGTTCAGGGCTTTGCTTCGGCTGCTACGCAAAAGATAAACAAAATAAATAGGTCGCTCGTCTGGAGGGATAGGCCAACTCTGGCCTATTAGGCGAGTGGCTTACGAGGGGGCGCAGCGACGCGGGGAGCTTAGCTGCGCCCCCTCACTTTTACTGAAAGGAATCGTCATGTCAGGAAAAGCCATATACCAAGAAGAGTCCGAAAAGCAGATTAAAAGCAGATTAAATAAAATGCTGGCAAAGCAAAATGCAAGAAGGGCAGAAACCGAAGAGTTAGCATTAAGCATTGAGCGCCAACAGGCGCGCCTCAAGGCCGTAGAAGAGAAAGAAGGCCTGTTGGTTACTGAACACGCCATATTGCGCTATTTAGAGCGCGTAAAGGGCGTTGATATGGTAGACCTGAGAGGTGAAATGATTAGCGAGGAAGTTCGCGAGCAAATCGGCCAGTTGCGGTCGGGTAAATTCCCCATGCCAACCCATAATTTAATCGTCAAAAATGCGCGAGTCATATCGGTAACGGTAAATCACTGATGCCCCCAAGAGAGCAAGTTAAAATTTCCGACGTATGGGCGCATTTAAGTATCGCCATTTTAGAGCAAGCCAAGAGTGATTATTTATTTATCCAGAAACACGCTGGCCTTGAGTTGACAAACAATAAGAATCGCGAGCGTATGAAGCACCTCGACAGTGCGCCTTGCCCGATTACCTACTTGAGCCAAGACAATGAGGCAATTGATTACCTGAAGTCTAAAAAAGTTATCTGTAATTCGGTGAAAGGCTGGTGGAAGGAGAATGTCTGACGAATCAAAGTTAGAAGTTTTCAGTAAGGCGAATCGCCCAACCAATCAACCCAAGTGGCGAACTGATCCAACGGCGCGTGACTTTCCAAAGTTGGCCGAATACCTCACACACTTAGAGTCCGTCGTATTGGGCCAGCAGACGCAAATGTCAGGCATGTGGGATTTTTGCAACCGAATGCGTGAGTTTTTCAAGAAAACAGATCAACCTACGGCAATTAAGGCCTTAGATAATTTTATGCAGAAGTCAGATATGAATACAAAGCGAAGCAAGTTGTAAATCACACCAACGTAGAGATCGGGGGAATGGATGGCATTAAACGCAGGGCAAGAGGCAATCCACCGCTACGCTAAGGGACGCAATGATCTTCGCGATATTTTAGAGGAATTTATACCGCACCGCGATGGAACTATCGATATGATGATAGAAACAGGCTCAGAGGCGCTAAAAGGGGGCTTGGCCCTCACCCTGCACGTTGACAGTGAAACAACCTTGTTCATACACCGCAAGATCATACCAAAGGCGAATAGCGCGCTTGAGGTGAAGGGAGAAAAGATAAAATGGCAAAAGCATTAGATGATAAACGGGGGCATAGATATAAAAAAACTCATTTGCCTGACTATTTACATAAAACCTACCACACAGATTGCAACCTGTGTGGCGCGTGGGGTGAAAGGTCGATTGTCGACATAGACAAGCAGTATGAATTTGAGCAGCGGCGCGAGCGGGAAGAGTTCAAGGAAGAGGATAACCCCACAATCACGGTGCCACTGAAGCAGTGGCGAGAAATGCAGTCAGAGGTGGCTGAGTTGCGCGCTAACGCATTAGGTGCCGCAGACAGTAAACTAACGCACCATTATAAGATAAACGCGTTAGATGGACTCCTACAGGCCTTAATCAAGCAAATAGAGCTTAGGCTTGGCTCAGTATGGTCGTCTTCTGAGGAAATAGAGGCAATGAGCGAGCGAGACAAGGCAATCGATACCTCTTTTAGAAGTGCGGTTGATGTCATATCTGACATTATGAGCGCAGACGGCGACGAGGCGCAAACCTTCCTTCAATCCGAGTTGAGCGAAGTAAATAAGAGTATTGATGATATTTACGAAAAGCTCAGTGGCGCGGGTATAAATAAAAACCAGAAGTAGAAAAACTGAATAGTCAAAAAAAGCCCCCTACTCTAATGCGAGTAGGGGGCTTTTTTTTTGATATAAAGTCATTCGCCTGATTTTTACTTCTTTGACCTTTTGTATGTTAGAAACTCAGCCGCTTCTTGTGGACTGACAATCATTGATATACAGCGCGGATCGTCGTCTGCATATTGAGGGTCGATGATCGTCGTAAAAGACGGCGACACGTTTTGGTTGTTAAAATTTTCCTTCTTAGCGTAACTGTCAAACCTCTTGTAACCGGCAACACGCAAGGTGTGGCATATTCGGCCCGTAAGCGGGTCTTTAAGAATCGAATAGCCCGATGAGTGCGTGTGCCCTGCTATAAGTATATGGTCTGACCAGCCTTCCATTACAGCCCGATCTAAGCCATGATTCGCATTCATTCGCGAATTACCGCGAAAGGTGTGACGGGCATTTATGAAAATCTCTCGCTTATTTGGAAAGACCAGTTTCATGCGAGCGCCCCATTGCTCAAAAACTCCCGTCTTTGCGCCGCGCTTGATCCAGTTTAAAGGGTCGCCGCCGCCCGACCAAGCATCATGGTTTCCTCCAATCAAATACAGCCACTCGATTTCCATAATAAGCCACTCAACCAAAGCCCAAGCCTCGTTTATTGTGGTATTTTGGTGGGCATAAAGTTCCATTAATCGCCCAATCCAGTTATTATGATAATCACCTACGTTTGCCCCAAATAATCCAGCAGTCTTCTTTACAGTCTCAACGTCTTCTTGCAGTTGCCGTATATCGCAACCGTTATCGTCAAGATGAGGGTCGCCCATGTGCATAATACCGATCGGCCCATCGACCTTTATCCGTATGGTGATTTCGTCGCGCGCCGCAAAGGCCTTCTGTCTCTGCTTGTATTCCCTCTCCTTGCGCGCTAATAGGTCTGCGATGGGCGGTATGTCTTCGGGCAGCATATCTGATTCAAACTCGCGCTTTGGCGGGTTCAGAGCCTTCATTGCCATTGGGTATTGCGATAGAAATTCAGGATTTACCCACTCAGACGGACTATTCTTAGCTCCCGCCGGTCGGTTTGGTACTAAATCTAATGTTCTCAGTCTCTTTAGGGCCGAATCAACTGAGCCTCTGGTTGATTCCAGATGATCGGCAATTGCTCTCGTTCCGCAGGGTTCGCCATCTACGGCAAAGCGCCAAAAAGAATCATGCACGGCGCGTTGATATTCAGACAGAGCCATAAAAAACATCCCTCTTTTACGTATAAAATATTAAGGCATAGCGGGGGTCAATGTTTCGCCAACCTCTGCCGACCAAAGCCCTAATCCAGTTCCTACAATTCCAATGAAAGGTATGATTATTCGCCAGTTCGATATTAAAAACGAAACTATAGCCTCTGTTGGTGTCTTCGACTTCCCCTCTTCTTTGTTTTTAGGTAAGAGACTGATTTGCAAGTCTAAATCTGCGCGCAGCTTTGCTATACTGGCGCGCACAGCATCTACGTCTTTATTCGCCAACTCTAATTTATTATATAAATCTTCTCTTTGATTTCTCGCACTCTCAGACGCAGAGCGTAGAGCCGGTATGTTGTCTTGCAATTCTTTAAAATCATCTTCAAGGGTCTTTAATCGATCCCGTATGGAATTTACAGTGCCAAGCATTTCATGTAAGACACCGTGCATTTCCCATATAACGTCATCCGACGCGCTCGCCATGAGTTATCTGCCTTGCCATTGATAGTATTTCAAGCATACGCATTTCGGTCTGTCTGAGATGCGCGCTACTCAACTTATCCGTTATCGTAGTCACTGCCGCGACTAATCCACGTTTTGTTACGGGCTTGGGGAGTTTACTGTCGACCCATCCGTTGAATTTGCCTTCTAACTCATGCGCCGAGCAGATTAATATAGGCATTGGCGGTGCCTTTTCTATGAACGCTTTTACGGTATCTGATCCCGTGCTGTCAGGTAGGTCTAAATCTAAAATTACAGCGTCGAACTTTCCGCTATTCGCATAGGCCAATCCATCTTTTAAGGTTTTTGCTGTCACGGTCTGGGCAATATCTGATAGAAATGCTCTGTGCATTGTCAGTTCCATCGAATTGGCTTCAACGATCAGTACTCGCAACATGGCAAAGGCCTTAGGGTTTACGGCAACTGCTCTATTGCATTGCTCGTTAAGATTGATGCAACTTCAGCCTCAAAGCCGAAGAACTTTACCAGCACACCCGACACCACCAGAGCCAACACTGCGTAAGCGGTGCCTCTTTGCTTCCTACTTGAAGCAGTGCCCGTAGCGGCCGTTATAGCGCCGCCTATAGCCTTTTTAAGTAATCCCCTCAATGGAAACCCCATAATTATTTCGGTATCTCCTTCCGCATGGCAATCGCCTTCTTTGCGGTGTTAATGATAGCCGCCGCGCCGCCGCCGATCCAGAGCGACAAGAGGGCCGTGTCAACTGCTCTCGCGAGTAATCCTTCAGCCTTAATGCCAACGATCATTTCAACTAATGGCAACTGCCAGCCCCATACTACAGCGAGCGAGAATAGACACGCGATCAAAGGCCACGGCTTATCGAACCCGAAGCGTATGATATTTTTAAGCTGTGCCACGGATCGCTCAATGATTAGAGCGAGAAATATTAGCTGACCGAGAAACAGTGCCAGCCCCTCTGCGTTTACGGTGTCCACTTTTATGCTCCTATTTAATTATTTCGGCAATCGCCGCGATAGATTCGGCGTTGATTCGGTCTTTTCTCACGCGCACAATATCGCCGTTGACCTGCCCCTTGTAGATGGACTTCAAGGTCAAG